>ENA-ORLM01002052-ORLM01002052.1-human-gut-metagenome-genome-assembly--contig:-NODE-2052-length-11228-cov-3.028697_pt1 | contig 11228 bp, 9 predicted proteins | sample MGYA00243063_ERZ508815 | MGnify/ENA primary metagenome ERZ508815 (study PRJEB26277, sample SAMN04329768) | human gut metagenome | biome: human-associated habitat | host: Homo sapiens | place: USA...
GGTTACCCCCAGCGAAATGATGCCGAGTGCATCACGCTGAGTGAGGCCTGTATGGAGGATCATGTAGCTGTTGAAATCCGCTCTACGGAGACCGGAATGTGCTTTGAGGAACATGTCACCTGCGACGAGGATGGCAATCTCAACCATGCTGAACGAGACCTGAGCCGCTGCAAGTGTCGCAACTGCGGCGAGATCAGCCTCTTCGGATCCTTTGAGGATCTGGACGATGCTGAGTGCTCGGAATGCGGTGAACGTGGTTTCGACCGTTGTGAGGAGGAGTGAATTATGGCGCTGAATTTGAATTACAAACCCAATAAGCTGGTCGATATCACCACCCTCACTGAGGATCAGTGGTTGGACTGGCGGCGCAAAGGGATTGGCGGCAGCGATGTAGCTGTCGCCCTTAATTCCTCTCCGTATCGCACGGCCAGAGAGCTCTACTATGACAAGATCGGAGTGGTCATGGCAGATGAAGGCCCGGATAAGAGCATCACTTTCCAAATTGGGCATCTGCTCGAGGATGTGGTGGCTCAGATCTTCGCCAAGAAGACCGGCCTGTCTGTCTTTGAAGACCACTGGATGTACCAGCATCCTATTTTCCCGTTCCTGATTGCCGATGTAGACCGGTTCGTTATGCTTCCGGATGGTCGAAAGGCCATCCTCGAATGCAAAACCGCGCACTATGATATGCAGTTCAAGTGGGCGAATGGCTCTGTGCCACGCCATTATGAGCTGCAGGTGCGACACTACATGGCCGTCATGAACATCGATGTCGCCTTTATCGCATGCCTGTTTTCCAACAATGAGAACGACTTCGTATGGCAGAAGATTGAGCGCGACCTCGATGAGGAGGAGAATACGATTATGGAGCTGGAGGCGTTCTGGCGCAATCATGTTCTGGCTCGTGTTGAACCGCCTCTGGTAGAAAAGCCGGATGCAGTGCTGGAGTCCCTTCGTCGTTATTTCGGGCCGGCCGATAAGTCTGAGCCGAGTGTTGATTTGGACTGCAAGTTCCTTGGCAGCCTGAAAGAAATTCTGAACCTGAAGGAGGAAAAGAAGGTGATCGATGCGCAGTCCAAAGCATTGGAGACACGCATCAAGTCGCTCTACGCCCCCATTGTCGAGCAAATGGGGACTGCCTGTAAGGCGTCCTGTGAGCACGGCAGTGAGTGCTTCAGAGTAACCTACAATCCTCAATACAGGGAAGGGATCAACAAGGACAGGCTGTCAGCGCTGAGAGCCCAGTATCCGGAAATCTACGACGAGTTCGTCGATCAGACAGAATTGAGAATTTTCAAGGTGGTCAAGACGGCCATCGCATAAGGAGTGATCGAATGCTATGTCGATATGAGCGCACCATCTTCAAGTCGGATAAGGGCTTCTGCATCTTCTCCTACAGCACCGAGGATCAGTCAGTTCCCAAGGAAGCGCATAACCGATCGTTCTACCACGACGACAAGATCCACTTCACGGCAATCGGCTATCACCTTGTAGCCTCAAATGCCGTGGAAGTAGAACTTGATGGCACCTGGGAGAACTCGAAACATGGTCTTCAGCTATCGGTCTCAATGTGTAAGGAGATTGTTCCTACAAATCAGGCTGGTATCCTCGCATACCTGAGTAGTGGTGTGATTAAGGGCGTTGGCCCGGAGATTGCCAAAGCCATTGTTGCAAGGTTTGGGGATAAGACCATGGAGGTGCTGGACAAGGAGCCACAGAAGCTGCTGAGCATCAAGGGAATCGCCCAGAGGAAGCTCAAGGCCATCATCGCCTCCTATGAGGAGACAAAGGCCCTGAGCGACCTTATGATCTACTTGGCGCCGTTTGGTGTTTCAATGAAGAAGGCTGCGATGATCAAAGAAGAGTTCGGCGACAACAGCCTGAAGATCGTGAAGTCGGATCCCTTCCAGCTTTGTAAGATCAAAGGGTTTGGCTTTATGACCGTGGACTCGATTGCCCGCAAAACCAAGGTAAGCCTAAAGCATCCTATGCGATACTCCGGCGCAATCAATTATGTGCTGGATGAGGCCAGGGTATCTGGGCATCTCTTTCTCACCGTTGATGAGACCGTGGGTCAGTGCTATGACCTGCTCAACTCGGATTGTGAAGAAGAGGTGGTCTCCGAGGAGGAGATCCGACAGGCCATCTCCAATGAGCGTGTTGAGTCCCGTGTCTATGTTGAGGGATCTCGTGTGTACCTGAGCTATGAGCGTATGTGCGAAGTCAAAGCTGCCAAGCGGATTGTGTCCATGCTCCTCCAGGAAGGGTTCGATGAGATCCGTGACCTGGATGAAAAGATCGATCGGGCGGAGAAAAACTTGCATCAGAGACTGGCCCCTTCTCAGCGCAATGCTGTGAAGCTATGCTTGTCCTATCCCATATCCATCATGACTGGTGGACCGGGCAGCGGCAAGACGACGACGCTAAGGTTTATCTTGGACATCTACCAGGCAGCGTTCCCGTCAAACGAGATCCTTTTGGCTGCACCCACCGGTAGAGCCAGTCGGCGAATGTCGGAGCAAACGGGCAAATATGCCTCCACGCTTCACTCTGCTCTTGGTCTGGTCACCGAAGAGGATAGTCCACTCAACGATACGGAAATGCTTTCTGCAGATCTTATCGTGGTGGATGAGTTCTCCATGGTGGATATGTGCCTTGCGTATGTGCTGATGGAGCGAATCAAGCCAGGAGCCCAACTGATCATCGTAGGTGATGCTGACCAGCTTCCATCTGTCGGTGCCGGCAATGTGTTACGGGAGATGATCCGTAGCGAGAAGGTGCCAACGGCAGTTTTGGAAACGGTATTCCGGCAGGCATCCAATAGTCGGATAATCACCAATGCCCATGCAATCAATCATAATGACACACATCTACAGTATGGGGATGACTTCCAGATGCTCGAAGTGCAAAACTCGGAAGAGGCAGCGCGGCTGGTCATTAAAAACTATCTGCGCGAAGTTGCAATTCATGGCATAGAGAATGTTCAGATCCTATCGCCGTTTCGGAAGCGTGGCGCTGTGGCGTCCAATGCATTGAACGAGACAATACGGGAACTCGTCAACCCTCCGAACAATCTGAAAAAGGAAATGAAGTGTGGCAGCCGGGTCTTCCGTGTGGGCGATCGCATTATGCAGACTGTAAACAGGATCAATGTGTCGAATGGCGATGTCGGTATCATAACCGACGTGGAGACAGAGGATGATGATACGATTGCGCGTGTCAAGCTTCTGGATGGGCGTGAGCTGAGCTATACGCAGGAAATGTTGGAGGACCTTGAGTTTTCCTACTGTACGACTATCCATAAGAGCCAAGGACAAGAGTATCCGGTCATCATCGTTCCTCTTCTGAAGGAGCACTATATCATGTTGCGGCGAAACCTGCTCTATACAGCGGTGACCAGAGCCAAGGCAAAGGTCATTCTGATTGGGCAGAAACAAGCCGTATTTATTGCGATCCACAAATGTGATGTGGGTCAACGGAACACCGTCCTCGCTGATCGAATCGTGGCTTACTACAACCGCGAGCTCAGCAAGCGAGTGACTTGATTTTTGGGAACCGGGGTGGTCAGAAGCCACCTCGTTTCTACATTTATTATGAAGGGAAGACTCAACATGAGTGAATTGAACACGAACGTGATCCCGGCTATCAATGCCGTTGAAGGATTTAACCCTGCTGACTTTGTGCGTAACACCGTTGGAGAAGAAGGTGAAAACGATCTCTATTTGGATGTCAAGTACCGACTCCTCTGGTTCCGGCTGCATTGCCCGAATGGCAAGATTGATCCGGAGCTTGTACATCTAGACGAGAAGAGCGCTGTTGTCTGCTGCAAGGTCTACGCAGACAAGGCTGACCCGGCTGACCAGTTCATTGGGAAAGCCTACTCTCAGCGCTTTCCTACTGAGGAGCGTTTTGGAGATCGCTTCCTGGAGATTGCAGAAACGGTGGCAAAAGGGCGCGCGCTGGCCGATGCCGGCTATGGTACGCAGTTCTGCATGAATGGAGAAACCCTGGCGAGCATCATCGCTGACGCTCCCATCAAAATGCCGCCTGATGAAGACGCCGGACATCCGGGAAATGTAGCGGCCAGCTTTACTGCGCAGCCGATGCCTCCTGCAGTTCCGGCTCAGAGTGCTCCGGTGTCTCAGCCACCTCAGCAGATGCAGCCTCAGACACCCGCACAGCAGCCGAAAGCAGCTGCGCCTGAACCGCCCAAGACGGTTGATGAGTATATGAGAGTCATGACCATCGAGCAGGCCAAGGCCGTTAAGGTTGATTTCGGCCGCTTTAACGGTTGGACCCTGGGCGATATTGCCATGAAGAACCCCGGAGATTTGGCGTGGTATGTGAAGAACTATTCTGGCCATAACCTTGCACTCAAGGCAGGTGCCACAAAGCTGCTGGAAGCTGTTAGTCAGATGGCCAGCTGATTGGGCCCCTCACCGAGGGAGGTGATTGATGATGGGCAGAAAACCAGATCTGCCATGTGACATCGAACAGGTAATTGATTTGCTTGGAATTGAAGTAATCAGAGATACCGGCACGCAACTACATTGTAGGTGTCCATTCTGTGCAGATCGAAAAGCTCATATGAATGTGAAGATCCGAGACAATGTGTTTCGGTGCAACCGCTGCGGCAAAGGTGGGGGCATCCTCCACCTTTACGCAGAGTTTTGCGAAGTCACCCTCCATACGGCCTATGAGGAGCTTTGTAAGATATTCGGTCCCGACAGCAATGAAAAACCGCGCGAGTATAAGAGAAGGCGGAAGATAATTGAGACAGCGGAACTGCCGATAGCCTCAGCTGAGGTGCGAGATAACACCTATTCAAATCTGCTCTCACTTTTGACCCTGTGCCCCACACATCAAGCATCGCTGAAGGAACGAGGCCTGACCCGAGATGAGATTGACTGGCTTGGCTATCGAACAACCCCCACGACACGCCTGAGACGGATCGTGACTGAGTTGCTGGAGCGCGGTTGTGTCCTTGATGGTGTTCCTGGTTTCTATTGCCAGAAAGATACCGGGCAGTGGACGCTCGACATCAGAGGTTCTGGAATCATGCTTCCGGATCGAAATCTTAATGGGCAAATTGAGGCCATTCAGGTTCGACTCGATAAGGTTTATAACCAGAAGTTCTATAACCTAACGAGCATCGATCAGTACTATGGAACACAGTCCAAGTGCTGTCCACATTATGTCGGGGTTCACGAAGGCGACGAGGTAGTCTGTCTCACAGAAGGCGTGATGAAGGCAGATATTGCCTACAATTTTGCGCTTGGCACCTCATATGAAAGTGGTTTTGTCGGCCTTACCGGAGTGCCAAGCTATTCCCAGTTCGAGCGTGCGCTTGAAGAGCTTAACTCTATCGGCGTGGTACGAATCAACATTATGGTTGACTCGGACTACCAGGTCAAAGAAGAGGTCCGAAAGGCGCGTGATCGCTATATCGAAATGGGGGTTGCTGCTGGCTTTGAGGTGGCTCCGATTACCTGGACACAAAAGCGAAAAGGCGTAGATGATCTCTATAAGCACCTTTTCCGGAACAAATGATTATGACTTGGGCTGCAGCATTTTAGCTGCAGCCCTCTGCGTATGAGGAGAATCTATATGGTTCCTATTGAAAGCCAAGAGAGACCGAACATCAAGTCAGTCTATACTTGCTCGAACTGTGAGAAGGCTCTGTTTGATGGCGATGATGACCATCCGAGATGGAACTTCTGCCCCATGTGCGGCCAGGAGATTGAGTGGGATAAATCTGCAAAGGTCGTTTGGGAAGAAAAAAACTGTAATGTCTGTGGCGGTTGGCTTGTTAAGCGCCACCCTGCAGGTTTTTGGTATGCCTCAAGCGACTATATTGGGATGGATACCTGCTACACCTGTTGGATCGAGGAGTGCCTTACGACCAACTGCCTTGGCTGTAAGCGAGGGAACTATCCGGACTGCAAGTGGATTGATTTGAAAAAGTCTTATCAGGAGGAAGACAAATGAGCGTTGAGATCTATATTGATGACTTGAAGCCTGACATTGAAAGACAGGTATTGGAAGAGCTGGGGCTCGAAACTGCAGAAGATGGGAATTATGATATTATCCCTCTTTTCAGCGTAGAGAGACCGGAATGATTTTTGGGCAGATCACGAATTTTTAGTAGAGGGGGGTGGTCAAACACACCCTCATTTCTACATTCATTATGAGGAGTGAACTGCTGGAATAATCCAAATAATACTAGGGATAATATCCCAAGGAGGTGCTATCGGTATTATGGAAGAACCTAAGATTACTTCTGGTGCAGTGCCATATATCGCATCTGAAATCCCTGATGATCCAAGAGATATCACACCCGAGCAGTGGGAAGCGATGAAGGCGGTTGATATTCGGACAGTAGACAAGTCTCAGCTTGTAGACTTGAGCACCGTTCACATTGATGAATCCTTGCCTGTGCGTGAAAGAGTGCTCAGTTATCTGAAGCAAGTGAAGAATCCATACTGTGTCCGAGTGGGCAACTTTGCTGTCAAGGTGAAGTACAAAGAGGACGGGCCATCCTTTGAGGAAGTGTTCAAGCATCTGCTGCAGCAGCAGAGTATGATGTAATTCTTGCCAGGTCCGTTTTTCATCTGGATAAAGGGCCATAGATGTGGTAAAATAACCTCGGACTGAATCAAGCATACTCACTCCTTAGGCAGACAGACCACGCCAAAGGAGTGAGATTATGCAGAATAATGCGAATGAGATGGCTGTGTTTAATACCGCCATCTATGTGCGTCTTTCCAAGGAAGACATCGTTGCGGCGCAATCTGGCCGTGAGAGCAACAGCATTACCAACCAGAAGCAGCTTATTCTGGACTTTCTGAAGGATAAGCCTGAATTTAATATTGTCTCCATTCGTATAGACGATGGATATACAGGGACGAATTTTGACCGTCCAGCCTTTCAGCGCATGCTGAACGATATTAAGGCTGGACGGATCAATTGCGTGGTCGTAAAAGACCTGTCCCGTTTCGGAAGAGAGTATATCAATTCCGGAAAGTATATCCACCGTCTATTTCCTGTTTTAGGGGTGCGCTTAATCGCTATCAATGACAACATCGACACAATTACCCGTGACGAGAGTAGCGAGTTTAGCATCACGCTCAAGAACTTGATGAATGACAACTACAGCCGTGACATCTCAGTGAAGGTCAGAAGCCAGCTGCAGGTGAAGCGGAAACATGGTGACTTTATTTGTCCGTTTGCACCGTATGGGTACCAGAAGTGCGAGGGAAACCACAATCGAATTGAGCCCGATCCCTATGCTGCCACAGTTGTCCAGGATATTTTCAACTGGAAAATTCAAGGCATGACGAACAATGGCATAGCAATTCGGCTTGCAGAGAGCGGAATTCTTGCGCCGCTGGAGTATAAGCACCACAAGGGAGAGCCGTTATTCTCCGGCTTCAAAATGAAGGAACGGTGCGAATGGACAGCGCAGGCAGTTGCCCGGATACTCACCAACCCGATCTATATTGGAACCCTTCGCCAAGGCCTTCGCCGTAGACCAAACTATAAAATCAAGAAATCAATACCAACAGAAGAAAACGAGTGGGTTGTGATCCACGACGCCCATGAGCCTGTTGTCACGAAGAGGACATTCTATCTTGCTCAAAAAGCTCTTCTAATAGATACGAGAGCAGCACCACGAGCAACGACAGTTTATCCGCTATCCGGCTTGTTGGAATGCGGAGAATGCGGGAACGCAGTTACTCGAAGCACAATTAACAACGGATATAAGTTATACAGCTATTTCCGCTGCAGCGTGCGCACGAAAGAGGATCGCTGTGAACTCAAGCAGGTACCAGAGGCACAGGTTGAGGCAGCTGTCCTTCAGCTATTGCAAGAGCATATCAGCGCGGTGGTTGAGCTCGACCGGTGTCTATCTGAAATTCAGCAGGTGCCATATCAGAAAATCAATGTTGCCAAGTGTGAGCAGCGCAGAGAAAAACTTGCGGCAGAAATCGCTCGTTATCGCGATCTGAAGGCATCTCTCTATGAAGATATGAAAGAAGGACTCATTTCGAAGACTGACTTCTGTGACATCAGAGGTCAGTATGATGCAAGAATTGCCGATGCGCTGATTGCTCAGGAGCAGATCGACCGAGAACTCAGTATCTATCTCTCGGGCGAACAGTCCCCGAACAACTGGATGAAGACATTTACCGAACATCGAGGATTGAAATCACTCACGCGGGCAGTTGTTCTGGAGTGCATTGAAAAAGTTGTTATTCACAAAGATGAAAAGTTGGAAATCATCTTTGAGCATTCCGAGGACTATGCCCGTTTGGTGAGCAGTCTGCAGGAATATGCCGCGCGTGGAATACTAGAGGAGGCGATGTAAGCATGGCAAGAAAGAGCAGAAAAAATGTCCAAGCCACACCCGCAGTTGTTGTAGGCCCTGTCCAGTACAAGGTAGCGCTCTATGCCAGAATCTCGGTTGAGAACGAACAAAAGCGAGAAGCCGACACCATAGGTAATCAGATTGCGTTGCTGAAGGACTTTGTTTCCCAGCATCAGGATTTAGTTGTCTTTGACCTCTATTGTGATGACGATATCTCGGGAGTTAGCTTTGTGCGCCCGGAATTCGCTCGAATGATGAATGACATCCGAGCTGGCAAGGTGACCTGTGTGATTGTCAAAGACTTGTCTCGTCTGGGGCGAAATATGATTGAGAGCGGTGAGTATATTGAGCAGATCTTTCCGAGAATGGGTGTGCGCTTTATCTCCGTTACCGATCGCTTTGACTCATTGCGGGATGATGCCGACATTTCAATCCAACTGAAAAATTTTGCAAACGAGGCATATGCGAGAGACATTTCAAAGAAGATTCGGGCGGTGAAACGGACGCAGCAGCTTGCTGGTAAGTGGACCACTGGCACTCCGCCATATGGATATATGTTAGATCCGGATGACAAGTACCACCTATTTCCTGATCCGCAAACGGGGCCAATCGTTCTTGCCATTTTCCGTATGGAGGCAGAGAATCATACTCTCCACTTCATAGCGAAAACTCTGAATGAGCAAGGGGTGCCCAGTCCCGGACGCTATCTGTACGATATTGGTTTGCGGAAGACGGAGAAGTTCAAAAATGCCATCTGGTATCTGCAAACGATCAAGAAAATTCTTGTCGATCCGGTCTATCTTGGTTGGATTGTGTCCGGAAAGTACAGAAGCCAGCTGTGCGAGCGGGGGACAAAGGCTACAGTTAAAACGCCCGAAGAGGAATGGATTGTCAATAAAGGTATGCATGAACCCATTGTTTCCAAAGAGCTTTTTGATAAGGTTCAGGGCATCCTCTCGGCTAGGCAAAGTGAACAGGGCCTTGCGACTATCTACGATTCCAAGAGTAAACGAAGAAGTATGTTCAAAGGAATTCTTCGTTGCGGAGAATGTGGTCGCAGTATGTACTTGCGCAGTAAATCTAATCGCGGTTATTACTATTATTGCACTCTCCATGAGAATTACAATGCCACCATTTGTCCCAAGAAAGCGGTCAAACAGGAGGATGTAGAGTCCCTTGCCCTGCGGCTTATCCAAACTCAGATAAGAGCATTCTCCGATGCCCAGGGACTGATTGCCAACTTGAATGCTACGCCTTCTTCGCAGACCCGCTATCAGATATATGAAACCCAGATTGATGATGCAAAGAGAAATATTGAAAAGTTCAATCAGCTGAAGGCAGCCCTGTATGGCGATTTTGCAGATGGGCTTCTGAGCCATCAAGATTACACAGATCTGAGCGAGGACTACTCTAGGAGGGCGGATGATTTGAGAATCTTTATTGCTGAATTGGAGAAGGAAAAGGAAAAGTACTCAGCGGGATTTGGCAGCAAAATGCAGTGGGCACTGTTGGTTGAAAAGTATAAGGATCAGGAGTCCCTTGACGCTGAGATGGCAGCAGCCTTCATTGAGACGCTTACCTTGTTTAACGATGGCCATGTTGAAGTGGCATTCCGCCATCGTGATGAGATTGAACAGGTTCTCTATGTCGCTGCGACCCGAGGAAAGGAGGCGGAGAGATATGCCGGATAAGGTGCTGGCGTTTTATATTCGTTTGTCGAGTGAAGACCGAGATCTCAAAACAAATGCATTGAAGAATGAGAGTAACAGTGTTTTCAACCAAAGGCGGTTACTCCAGGATTACTATGATACACATGAATCGCTCCATGGTTATAAAGTGATCGTGTTCTGCGATGACGGTGTCACGGGAACACATTTTGACAGGCCAAAGTTCGATGAGCTAATTGAGATGGCTCGCAATCAGGAAATTCATTGCATTATGGTGAAGGACCTATCTCGTTTCGGAAGAAACTTTCTTGAGATGGGAAACTACCTCGAACTGATCCTGCCTCTTTATGGGGTCCGCTTTATCTCTATCAATGATGCCTTTGATAGTGATGACTACTTAGGTGTCACGGGCGGACTTGAGTTAGCCCTCCGCAATCTCATCAATAATATGTATAGCCGAGATCTATCAACCAAGGTGCGCTCAGCTTTTCGTACCCGCAATCTGCGTGGTGAATACTGGGGAGGAAACGGCTTCTATGGCTACCAAGTCCATCCTCATAACAAAAAGAGATTGATCGTAGATGAGCAGGTTCGTGACATCATTGTCATGATTTTCGAGTCCTGCGTTGCAGGCATGACCACGAGTGAGATCGCTCAAATGCTGAATGATATGGGCATTCCATCCCCGTTAGAGCATAAACGGCGAAATGGCGGGTTTTATAATGGGGTGGTCAAGGAAGAGACTGGAATCTGGCTCAAGGGGGCTGTTCGAAAGATTTTGACTGATGAGCGCTATACCGGTAAGATGATTACCAATACTCGAGAGACAGAAGAAGTAGGAAAGCCTAAGATGCGGTCGTTGCCCCGAGATCAATGGATCATAGTGCCAGGTACACATGAAGCAATCATTTCGGAGGAGCTGTTCCGAGCGGCACAGAATGCGCTCCAAGGGCGTATTCGGAATGTTAACAAGAATACTGCCGGGAACCGAGCCAACAATCTGTTTGTGTGTGGCTGCTGCGGGAGGAAGCTCCGAAAGAATCCAGCAAAGGAACCACACCTTGTTTGCCCGAAAAATGACAGTATTAAGGGTGCTGAGTGTGCAGGCCTCTTTGTCAATCAGGCCCATATTGAGCAAGCTGTTCTTCAGATGCTGCGGGAACAAAGTAGGAGCTTCCTTGAGCAGCATTGCT
>ENA-ORLM01002056-ORLM01002056.1-human-gut-metagenome-genome-assembly--contig:-NODE-2056-length-11224-cov-2.702341_pt1 | contig 11224 bp, 11 predicted proteins | sample MGYA00243063_ERZ508815 | MGnify/ENA primary metagenome ERZ508815 (study PRJEB26277, sample SAMN04329768) | human gut metagenome | biome: human-associated habitat | host: Homo sapiens | place: USA...
ACCTGCTGGAGGTATTCTTCCTTGCAAAAAAGGAAGTCCGGCAGCATCAACATCCATTGCTATCGCAAAAGCCTTTGAAGCTTTTGCCAACTCTAATTTTTTAAAACATGTTTCTTTATCCCAAGGTTTAATCGTTGGAACACCAATGCCATTATTTTCTTTAATATAATGTGTTGCATGCACCATGATTTCTTCATTTAAACCATCCCCTGTAAAAGCAGCAATCCCACTTTTTGCACAAGCACGTACATAAATTTCATTAAACGTATTATCATTATATAAATCACTATAATGTTGACTTACTGCTCCTACTGGTCCAGCAAAAATAGGATACTTAAATGTTTTTCCAAACATTTCAAAAGTTGTATCAATTTCTTTATTTTCAGCAAGAGTATCCATTTTAACTTCTATCTTTTGCCAAGCCTCATAATTTTTAATAGCTACTGTTCCTGTTCCTTTAGAGCCTGGTCCAGGTATTTTATTCGAACAAGCTTTTCCATTACATACTGGACATGACTTACAATAAGGTCCAATAACACTTCTACTTTTTTCTCTTATTTCATTAACATTCATTTTCCTTCATCCTTTATTATTCATTCTCCAAAAGCTTACACCTGTCCTTTAATAAAAATCAAGTTTTTCATAAAAAAACTTGTTTGTATAAATTATACAAACAAGTAATCCTTTCTATGAAGGTACATACAATTCTGGATCTCTATTAATCACTTCAAAATCATCTTTTGTTTGTAAACAAAAACCTCTAAATGCTTTTTTTGAATAATAACTCCAGTTTGCTAGTTGGTTAAGAGATTCATTATTTCTAATATCTGTATATTTTTCCTCCTTAAAGATAACAATCAAATCATATCTTTTTTCTTCATGTTTCTTTTCTTTATTTTTATTCATATAAAAATAAAGACCTACAATAATAACAGCAATGATAAAAATATAAATATTAAAACCCATATAAATCATCTCCTTTTATTTATTATATCTTAGTCCAACATCTTTTGCATTTCTTTTGAATTAATGCTTACAATTTCTTTAAAATATTCTTGTTGAGTCTTATCCTCTTTAAATAATTCTTTTTCAATTTTACCATCTTTTAAATAAAGAAGTCTTGAAGAATAAGAAGCAATCAATGGATCATGGCTTACCATAATGATCGTAATATGATTTTCATTCATCTTTTTAAAGATAGATAATATTTCATGTGAATTTTGACTATCTAAGTTTCCTGTTGGTTCATCTGCAATAATGATTTTAGGATTTCCAATTAATGCTCTTGCAATAGCAACTCTTTGTTGTTGTCCACCAGAACATTCATGAGGATATTTATTGAGTAGTGATTCAATATCTAATTCTTTTGTAATTTGATGGACTTTTTCATCAATAACTTTTTTATCTTCGCCAATGAGTTTTAAAGGAATCATAATATTTTCATAGATTGTTAAGGAATTTAATAAATTATAATTTTGAAAAACAAAACCTAAATATTGATATCTAAATTTTCCTAATTGATTTTCAGACATTTGTTTCACTTCTTGATTTAAAATATACAAACTCCCATTAGTAGGAATATCTATTGTTGAAATATTATTTACTAAAGTAGATTTACCAGAACCTGACGGTCCCATAACAACAATAAACTCTCCTGTTTTAATTTCTAAATCTATATTTTCTAAAGCTGTAAATGGTTGTTTACTTCCCATACCATAAATCTTTGTCATATTTTTTGCTTGTAAAACTGTTTCCATAGTTGTTACTCTCCTTTTAATAATTGTATTTTCCCTGCATGATAATTTAATAAAAGACAAATCAATAATGTCACTACATAATAGATAAATAATCCACTATAGAAAAATAACATTGTTGAATTCATTAAAATAAACTCTCTCGCCATAAAGATTAAATAAGGTAATGGAATTACTAAAACACAAATAAAATAAAGGATATTTTCTTTCAAAAGCATCTTCTTTAAATCACTATAAACATAACCTACTTTATTTAAAATAGAAAACTCTTTCATTTTATTTTTCTTTTCCATATTCATCTTATATAAAATAGAAATAATTACCATCGCTACAATAAACAAATAACTAATCATTCCTGTCACAAATTCATTACTTTCAATATTTTGTGACGCTAAAACAGGTAATAAAACTGTTATCAGTAATGTAAGTAAGCCAATTAACGAAGCTGTTGATTTAATCATCAATCCCACATGTGATAAACAAATATAAATTTGTTTTCCTTTTAAATTCTTTTTATTCTTTAAAAAGAGTTGTGGCAATAAATACTTATATAAACCATACATTCCTATCACCCCTAAAGCTGTTGGCGGAATATAATTTATTAAATTTCCTTCAACCGTTATAATTGAACAAAATCCTATCAAATAAATAAGTAAATACATCATCATTTTTTTAAAACTTACAAAATGAATAGCTTGTACCTTATTTTCATCATTAATCAAAGTATAAATATCACTTTTATGAAGTTGCCCTATTAAAAAGATGACCACAATAACAACTAATACACATAAAGCTGAAATCGTTGTAAAAAAGGTACTTGGCATAATGGTATAAATTGAATAATTGATTTGTAGATAAGGATATATCTTTGAATGAATGAAAAATAAGCTAAGAACACCTAAAATAAATGAAATCGGTAAAACAAAGATAAAGACAATTCCCATTTGAATAAGTATATATTTAATAAAATCTAACAAGTTAAAACCACAAGTAAATAAAATTCCAAATTCTTGATGTTTTTTATTGAAATTATATTGACTGGCATAAATAATCATAAACCAACAAAATAAAATAATTAAAAAGGGTAATCCCATTGATAATGGTATATCCGCTCCAAGAGGATCATCTATTCCTCTAGCCCTATCTGCTTCTATTAAATAGGGATTGTTGATAAATTCTGAAAAGATCAAATGAATGACAATTGCAAAAATAAGTGTGAGTCCATAAATCATATATTGTTTTTTATTTCTTTTTAATGTCAACGTAGCTAGTGAAAAAACTTTCATCGCTTCCACCTCCTAACTCCATCATAAACTTTCCATCACACCTTACAATAAAAGTAGCACCAACAACCTAGAAATGACACAAACAACATCTTTAACTAAATAACTTATGATACAATACAGTTAAAGGAGGGATAGTATGAAGTACAAAGTAGGAAAACCCCATTATAAATTAAGTTTTATTTATTCATTCATCATTATTTTTTGGGCTGTTTTTTTAATCATTTATAGTCCATTTTCAGGAATGAATATTTGTGGATTTATGCTTATTTTTTTGATTATCTTTATCTTTCTTCCTAGTATGGCATTTTGTAATAATATTTGGGAAGTGGATGAACATTATCTTAAATACACTTTTTATGATAGTGTAGTAGAAAAATCCCGTGCTTTTTTTCATAGTCTTTTTACAAGAAATATAGATTATCAAATGAAAATAAAGCTGGATAAAATCATGTGTATCCAAGTTACTTATGAAGCAGTTCCAATGCTTTTTTATGGAACCAATGGTTATAATGTTATTTTTAAAGTATTGATGAAGGATGGTTCTTCTTTTTCTTTTCAACCAATCGTTACTAGAAAAAGAAAAGAAGTTATCGATGCAATTGAATTTTTAAAAAGTAAAGGAATTATCTTTAAAGATCGTTATCATATTCTTGATCAATTAGATAAAAAAGAGCCTTTAGCTTATTATTTAGAAAAGATAGCTGGTGATAGAAAATGATTCGTATCGCCTGTCATGTACAAGATTATTATTTTGAGATAATCAAAAAATATTTTGCAGCAAAAGATTACTATTTAGAAAAATTCAATTCAGCATCTTATGATGATATCTATTTTATTGAAATAAATTCACTTAATGATTTAGACAAAATCCATCAAATCAATAAATATCCAGAAACTTTGATTTACATTATTGGTCCTAAAGATTTTCATTTACTCAATGAATGTTTAACCTTAGGGGTACATTTATATTTTGAAAATGATAATTTAGAAAATAGTCTTTATTCCAAATCAGAAGCCATTCATCAACAAATATTTTCAAGATTTAAGACTTATCATTATAAAAACAAACAAATGTCTTTTGAATTAAGACTTGCTCAAATCATGTATGTAGAATCAATGAATCATAAACTTATTATTCATCATGATAATGGTGACTTTATTGAAAGAAAAAACTTATCTTCTTTTATTAAAGAAATTGATTCTAATAATTTTATTCAAATTCATAAATCATTTGTTATTAATAAAAACTTTATTAAAAAAATCAAAGCAAAAGAATTGATTTTAAAAGATTCTACAATTCTACCAATTGGTAGAAACTTTAAAGAAAGTATTTAAAAAGTAAAGATTGCCAATCATCTTTACTTTTTTCATTTAATTATTTCTATTTTCACGTAAATAATCTAAAAACTTTTGAATACTCTTTTCATTTCCCATTTGTGTCAATTGAAAATAATATCTATTTGATAATTCTTTTGGCATACATTTTTTACCCGAATAATGATTTTTAAAAGCATGAATATTATCTAGACCAACACCTCTACCAAGCTTTTGGGCATTTTTATAACTTGCATCTTGTAAAAAAGGAGGGATAGGTACATTGGTTGTTTGCTTAGCATCTGCCATTGCCTGTGTGATTCCTCGAGATACCGTATCTGATTTAGGAGAACAACAAACATAAAGTGCTGCATGAGCTAAGATCTTAGCTACTTCGGGCATTCCTATTCTTTCTACTGCCAAAAAGGCATTTGTAGCCACAACTAGAGCTTGTGAATTAGCAAGACCAATATCTTCACTTGCACATACACATATTCTTCTTGCAATATATTTGACATCTTCTCCAGCAATCAACATTCTAGCAAGATAATATAAAGTTGCATCAGGTTCTGTATGTTTCATAGATTCAATAAAAGCAGAAATCGCATCATAATGATTATCGCCACTTTTATCATAGCGAATTGCTTTTTTTTGAATACATTCTTCTGCGACTTCAAGACTGATGTGAATTTTTCCTTCTTTGTTTTTATCTGTAGTAAGATAAGCAAGTTCTAAGGCATTTAAAACACTTCTTGCATCACCACTAGCCATGTCAGCTAAAAAGTTTTTAGCATCTTCATCAATTATGATTTTTTCATTTCCTAAACCACGTTTTTGATCAGTAAGCGTTCTATCAATTAAACGGATTAGATCTTGTTTTTCTAAAGGTTTTAATTCAAAGATACGGCATCTTGAAAGTAAGGCATTATTGACTTCAAAATATGGATTTTCGGTAGTAGCTCCAATGAGAATAACAATACCATCTTCTACATAAGGAAGAAGATAATCTTGTTGTGTTTTATTAAAACGATGAATTTCATCGATAAATAAAATCGTTCCTTTATGATAAGCGTTTTGATTAAATTTAGCTTCTTCTATTATCTTTTCCACATCTTTAATTCCTGCATTCGTCGCATTTAATTTACAAAAATGTGAATTTGTTGTATTAGCAATAACTCTCGCAATCGTTGTTTTTCCAACCCCTGGAGGTCCATATAAAATAATAGAACCTAAACGATCTGCTTTAATAGCACGATAGAGTAATTTATCTTTTCCAATAATATGTTGTTGGCCTACAATTTCATCTATACTTACAGGGCGCATTCTACTGGCAAGTGGTAGTTTTCTTATATCTTCATCCATATCAAATAAATTCATTTTCTTTCCTCATTTCTTATTTATCCACATTATAAACTTTCTCTAAAAGAAAAAGAAGTATTTAAACTTCCTACAAAACCAGAATACTCCTTTTAAACACTTTTCTTTCGAAAATATAAATACGAATAAATAATTGGCAAAAGTACCGGAATAAAAACAAAAATAAAGAAAATAAATAAATTCATAAATGGTGATAAAACAATAAGAAGAATACCACCAATAACCATGCATTTTCCACCAAAACGGTGTGTATGATACCAATTGTCTGGATCATCTAATGCCCACGAAGTACGAATTCCTACTGTATAATTTGGTTTGACTGTTGGTATATAATTACCTAAAACAATAAACAATACCCCTATCATCAATTCTGTAAGAAAACTAATATTTGTGATATAACCTAATGCATAACCATATATACAACTACAAACAAGCAATGAAATCAACGGACTGATCCATAATACGATTGAAAATATCTTCTTATTAATATTCTTAGACTTTGGATCAATACTTGTTCCTATCACACAAAAAAGATGAATAACCAGTAAAATCAATGGTAAGACAAATACGGTAAAAGTTTTAGAAGAATAACCATTTGGTTGACCATTAAAATTAAAATGTGTAGCCATTAATTGTGGTAGTTGATTCCATAAAAGTAATCCAATAACCATAGGAAGCAATGTCACAATAGATGTTAATATTATCATTTTTTTATTTTGTTTAATCATTTTTAGTATCTCCTTTTAACTCACTGATCCACAACATAATTTCCTCAAGCACTGTTGCATTAAGTTCATAATAAATAAACTTTCCTTCTCGCTCATCTCGAATCAAACCCGCTTCTTTTAAAACCGATAGATGTCTTGAAATAGCAGCTCCCGAAATTGAAAAATACTTAACAATATCACCCGCAGACATTCTTGACTGTTTCAATAAATTAAGTATTTCTCGCCTTGTTGGATCCGCTAAAGCATGTAGCGTATTTTGCATTGCCATCTTTATCACCTCATTATCATTTAACATTTAACTTAAATGTTAAATATAGTATATCATATTTATAAAAAAAAACAAGTATTAAATTTTTATCTAACTACTTCTTTAATCATTGTTTCTACAGTTGTTGTCGTTTCACTATTAGAAATACTTATAAAAGTTCCTATATTTAGGATGACTAATAAAATACCAAAAATAACGATTATCAATAAAATGATAGCTATTGTCTTCATTATTTTTTTATAACGTCTATTTTTTATTGTTAGTTGTTCATTTATTTTAGCTAATTGTTTAACAATCTCACTTTGATCTGTTGTTTTAATTTGACCATCAAGAAGAATATTCACATCTGTTTCTAATACGTTTGCTATTTTAGAAAGCATATCTACATCTGGCAATATACCCTTTATTTGATTATTTACTAAATGAATATCTTCATCAATTGCTGGTTTATTTTTTTCAATGAATTCAATATTTTTTAAATCCATAAAATCACATCATCTATTTCTTAAAGAAATGAAAATTACAACAATCTCCACCATAACCTAAAGTCTTTGTACGCGTAAATCCAATCTTTTTTAAACCACCATAAGTCACATCATCCACATCACAAAACAAATGACACAACTCTTCACAGCCATTTTCCTTGCATGCTGTATGCCATAAACATTTAGTAATCGTAACATCATAATGATCTTTACCATAGCTTTGAGTGTTTTCTTGTAAATCTGTTGTACGCATGATTTTTAAAAAAATAAAACTATAAATTTTATAAAACCCAGGCACTAATTCCATTTTAGCTGTAGATGCATGTTTTTTGGCTGCAATTTTATCAATCATATATTTTCTCATATATTGATAGACATCTTCTTTTGAAAATTCTTCGTTCAATAAGACTTTATATAAAGCAATTCGTGGTAGAATTGTTTGAATAAGTGTTTTCATTTGATTTTCTGTTTTATCTTTTGTTTTTTTAATAATTTTATAAAGTTCTTTTTCTTGTTTATCAAATATTTCATTTCCTTTATTTGGACCAAATTCTTCGATTAAATATGATTTTACTTGTTTTTGTTGTTTGATTTTCATTATAAATACACCTCTTTTATACAATCATATTATAACGTCATTATAAAAGAAAAAGAAGTATTCAAACTTTTTACAAAGTTCAAATACTTCTCTAGATATCTCATAAAAGTTATTACTAACGTTTTGAGAACTCCAATTCCTTATAAAATGAGGGTATTTAGATGATTTTGTTGCATACAAGTTTCGTTACAAAAGCTACTCAAATATACTATTTAAAACTTATCCTGTAAATTAAATGCTTTTATATAAAGAAAATATCATACTTATTCGTATGATATCCTCTATTATTCAGTTTTATATATTATTAAGGAAGAAAAATTATAAAACTAATCTAGATCTTCGCCATTTGTTTCAATGACTTTTTTATACCAATAAAACGATTTTTTTCGATATCTATTCATCGTTCCATGGCCTTCATCATCTAAATCTACATAAATAAATCCATATCTTTTTGACATTTGACAAGATGAAGCACTTAATAAATCAATGCATCCCCATGTTGTATATCCCATTAAATCAACGCCATCTATAATAACAGCATCCTTTAATGCTTTAATATGTTCTCGATAATACTCAATATGTCTTTCATCATTGATTTCTTTACCTTCGACATATACTTCATTTGTTCCTGTACCATTTTCAACAATAAATAATGGTTTTTGATAACGATCATAATACATATTCAATGTATTACGTAAACCCATTGGATCATCTTGTCTTTTATATAAAATTTCACCTAAGTACGGATTTTTTAAAGTAGCAAGGGGATTATTTTTAATCTCTTCATTGAGTTTTTCGTCACCACTAACAACATGTGTTGCATAATATGAAAATGAAAGAAAATCAATCGTATTATTTTTAAGAATTTCTTTATCATCATCTTCAAATGGAATAGTTATTCCTTTTCTTTCTAATTCTCTTAATTTATATGATGGATAGTACCCTCTCGCCTGTACATCACAGAAAAAGAATGCATCTCTATTTTTTGTAATTGTTGCAAATACATCTTGAGGATGACATGTATATGGATACCATGTACCTCCTGCAAACATATTCCCAATTTTATTTGTTGGATCAATTTCATGACCAATTTTTACTGCCCACGCACTTGCTAATAAAATATGATGAGCTGCATTATATAACTGTTGTTCTTTATCTTCATTTGGATCAATAACAACACCTGCTGATAAATAAGGCAAAATTAATGTATCATTAATTTCATTAAAGGTAAGCCAATAATGTACAATACCTTTATATCTTTTAAATAAAACTGTTGCATATTTCTTATAGAAATCAACCATTTTTCTACTTTTAAAACCACCATATTCTTTTACTAAATAAAGTGGAAAATCGTAATGAGAAATCGTTACTAAAGGTTCAATGTGATAATTTTTTAATTCTTTAAAAACATCATCATAAAATTGTAATCCTTTTTCATTCGGTCTTTCTTCATCCCCTCGAGGAAATATTCTTGACCATGAAATAGATAATCTTAAAACCTTAAATCCCATTTCCGCAAATAATGCAATATCTTCTTTATAACGATGATAGAAATCTATCCCATTTAAAACCGGATATTTTTCATCTTCTTTAAAAGATAAATCTTGTACATTTCCAAACATATATTGAAAACGATTTTTTCCATTTGGAACTACATCCATGTTAGCAAGACCTCTACCATCTTCATTATAGCCACCTTCTACTTGATTAGCAGCTATTGCTCCACCCCATAAGAAATCTTTTGGTAAGGTTCTCACTTTATGCTTCCTCCTCAGCTAATTTTGCGGCTTCTTCTTTCTTACATAAAGAATGATCATAAGCTACAAAGAATGGATACCAAATAGCTAATGTTAATGGAATCATTAGAGCAATAAAAATGAATACTCTCCAATCTAAACAATAAACAAATAGACTTAGGAAAACAGGATAAGTCCCACTAATTAATAAATAAGGTGCTGTCAATAAACCAAACGAACATGCTAACCAGTAAAGAATGGCTACGATTAATCCATTAGCGATGAAAGGAAGCATTAATACAGGATTAAACATAATTGGTGCTCCAAATAATGCTGGTTCTGAAATTCTAAAAATACTAGGCACAATTGTTGCTTTCCCAAAAGCTTTTAATTGTTGTGATTTTGCTTTCCAACAAGATAAAATACATAGTCCAAGAGTATTTCCTGTTCCTCCTAAAAAACCAATACCTAATGTCATAAAGATAGGATGAAAAATTGGTGCTTGTCCTTTTGCAACTAATGCTGCATTTGCTGTAAAAGCTGCTGTTGTAATTGGAGCAGTAAGTGCCATAGTAACCATTTGTCCATGCACTCCACAACACCATAATAACAACATAAATGCACATAAGAATATTGAACCAGGAACAGAGTTAACTGCTGCAACTGGTGTTGCTAAAACTTTTTCAATAAGCGCTGGAATTGACATTCCTAAATAATTACTACTTAATAAACTTAAAATATAGAATATAGAAACATTGATAACCATAGGTACAATTGTTCTAAACGAATTTGTTAATGCTGGAGGACAAATTTCTGGCAAACGAATTGTAATATTGTGTATTTCACAAAATCTTGTGATTTCTACTGTTAATAAAGCAACAATAATAGCAGTAAATAATCCTTGTGCACCTAAATATGTACAATTCATTAATAATGGAGTTGTTCCATCCGCTAAAGCTAAATAATTTGCTGGTGCTGCAACTAATAGAAAAACAACAAGTGCAGTTAAACCATTAGTAATACCTTTCATTGAATATGAAGTTGCTAAATTATCAGCAATAACAAAGGTAACTGCTAACGCCAATAATCCCATTGACATATTGTATGGAACTAAAATAGCCATTTTATACTTAGTAGCAAAATTAAACCATCCAGAAAAAATTGACCAAACACCACCAGATGTAACCATGTCTGCAGTTACTGGTGGATTAGCAATAACCATAAATACTGCCCCAACAAAGATTAATGGTAATACTGTCATAAAACCTTTTTGCATTGCAGATAAATGTCTTTGTTCACCTAACTTATCAGCGATTGGAGACATTTTATCTTCAACAAAGTGCATAAACTTATCCATTTACTTTCCCTCCTTTATCATTCTTTTTACTTCTTTTATAATATTTTCAACATTCCCTAAAGCATAATCTGAAGGATTAATAACAGCTGAAGGTCGATCAGTTACTGCTTTTTGAACATCTTTAATTTTATATCTCATTTGTGGTCCCACTAATAAGACATCATAATCTTTATAAACACTTAAATAATCATCAATTGGAATTGCTTTAACTTCTAAATCTTCGTTATTTTGTTCTGCCCATTGATTCATCTTATTCATTAAAATACCAGTTGATAAACCATTAGCACACATTAATAATATTTTCATAAATCTTCCCTCTCT
>ENA-ORLM01002062-ORLM01002062.1-human-gut-metagenome-genome-assembly--contig:-NODE-2062-length-11203-cov-2.363024_pt1 | contig 11203 bp, 10 predicted proteins | sample MGYA00243063_ERZ508815 | MGnify/ENA primary metagenome ERZ508815 (study PRJEB26277, sample SAMN04329768) | human gut metagenome | biome: human-associated habitat | host: Homo sapiens | place: USA...
CGTTGTTATCCCATGTGTAGATCTTTCCAAAGGCCACCAGTTCCGCATTGGGATCGTAGCGTGTCACCCAAATATGCCAACTCCAGCGTATTTCGCCACCAATGCGGAGGCCGATTAGGGCGTTGCCTACCTTGTCGGCCGTCGATACGAAGATCGAACCCTCCTCGGCGGTCTGCCCCGGGATCAGTCCGACGTTTGTAATTAGGCCGGGGGCATCCTGCCAGAGCAGAACAGGTTCGGGTGTCATCCCTGTGAAATCGCTCTTGCCCAGCCATTCAGCATAGAGATCCCATATGGCATAGGCTTTCAGCACCGGGATGTCGACCGACTCGCCGGGCTTGACCATAAAGCAGTTGGGAGTGTACGATGCTTCGAGGTATTTTTCGTTAACATCGGGTTGGGGTTCCGGCTCGGGTTCCGGCTCCGGTTGGGGATCGGGATATTCGTTGGGATTGTCGTCGTTGTGGTAAGAGCATGACGAGCTACATATCACGCTAGCAAGAAGTAACAATGTGAAAAATAAAAACGTTTTTTTCATAGTCATGCATCTTTTACACAGCGTATTGATTGTCCGTCGCTGCGGCAACTGACGTCGGATTTGATGATCGGTCGTTTTTCCGAAGGTGAGATGTAGATGGAGAGTTCATAGGCATTGCCAATACCGGTCGGTGGAGTTCCCGACCAGATACTGGCTCCGAATCCTGAGTTTTTCAGACAGCCACCGCCTGCCCGATAGCGGAATCCGGCATAGGGGAATACTCCCAGTGCCGAGTAGTCGGTTGTGGCGTTTTCGAGCCCGTTCCAGATGAACTTGTCATTCTTGTTCGCTGGGACTCGCCACCCCTCGGGGCAGGGATCGAATGGCGTTTTGCCCCGTGTGCCGCACCACAGCGTGTCGCATTTTTTGATTTCTGCGGGTTTACTGCTGCAATACCAATCGCTGTACCCTTCGGCGCCGAGCAGAACGGTCATCGGTTCAAGAATGGATTTGGCGAGCCCCGTCCGCGTGAGATCCGTATCCGTCTTAACGGAGCGGATACCCGTACCTCCAGTGGCACTTCCTTCGGTAAGCAACGTTCCCGAAGTGTCGTAGATCGGTTTGCTTTCGAAATAGTTGTAATCGGTACTGTTGGAACGGCGAAAGTCGTGGTCTCCGGGGAAAGGATCCTTGCGCCCCCATTGGTACATCAGTCCGCAAGCGGCCAATGAGTCAGCGGCAGTATTTTCTATGATCGCCTTGTCGATCGTGGCTCCGAGGTTGCGATCCATAAAAGTATAATCTACAACTCCGTCGCCGTTATTGTCCCATGTGTAGATTTTGCCGTAAGCTACCAATTCCGCATCCGGATCGTAGCGTGTCACCCAAACATGCCAGCTCCAGCGGATTGCACCGCCGATGCGGATGCCGATTACTGCATTGCCCACCTTGTCGGCCGTCGATACGGCGATGGAACCCTCTTCGGCTTGTTGTCCAGGAATCAGTCCGACGTTCGTGATCAAACCCGGCAGATCCTGCCAAAGCAGAACCGGTTCGGGTGTCAGTCCCATGAGATCAGTTTCACCCAGCCATTCGGCGTAGAGGTTCCACATGGCAAAGGCTTTCAGTATCGGGATGTCGACCGACTGTCCCGGCTTGACCATAAAACAGTTAGAGGTATACGCAGCTTCGAGGTATTTTTGGTTAATGTCGGGTCCGGGCTCCGGTTCGGGTTCCGGCTCCGGTTGGGGATCGGGGTATTCGTTGGGGTTGTCGTCGTTGTGGTAGGAGCAGGCGACATTCCCGACGCTCAGCGTCAGCAGCAACGCAGGCAGCAACAGCAGTTTTTTCATTTTCATAGTGTGAAATCTCTATTTTATTGGTGTTGGTCGGGCCGCACGTAGATATGCATGTCGCGGGCCATGAAAATTTCAGTGGAGGTCTCGCCGATCCAGCCGCAGTACTGGTTTAGGGCGGTGTAGACGCGGATAAAGTCGACCCCCGGCAGGTGCACCGGTTCGCGGGTCTCGGGATCCACGGCCCATCCGATGTCGAAGCCGTTGTAATAGTTGCCGTTTTCGTCCTTGGCCTCGTTGGGATAGTTGTCTGCATAGGCGCCGTATTTGAACATGTATTGCAGGTAATAGGAGCCGTTGCCTGAGACATCCACGGCGTTCTTGGGCAGCAGCGTGCCTCGGAACGTCATTTCGTCGGCGTCGATCCACTTAGGATAGTAGTCCTGGTCGTGGAACTTGTTTTTGTAGACATAGTCGGTTTGTCCTCGATTATCCTCCCATTTGATGTAGGTCATATCGGTCAGGGCGCTGTCGTTTCCTTCGCCGGGCGTCGGGACATGGTCGGGGGCGGGACGATGATAGGTGATCTCATAACCGTAGGTAGCCGCCTCATCCGTGTACCACGGATTCTTGTCGATCTCGTACCACTTGTCGTCAGGCTTGCCGTTTTGGTTCTCGTCGAACATGACCATGATGATACCCGGTTCCGAACTGCCTCCGTCGACGCCCGGATGAGCTGCGCTGTTGAACGAGTTGCCGTCGATGCGGATGTCGTATTCGCCCGGAACGTTTACGACCGTATGGTCGAATCCGAACGTGATGTAACCGCCGTATGCGCCGGGCAGTATTCGTAGACCGTAGATATGTAGGGACTGTACTCTACCTCCTCTTCGACCACGTAAAAGGTCATCCGGTGCACGATCGGATTGACGGGGTCGAAGATTTGGAACGTTACGTCATAGGTGCCCGGGTATTGCATCAGGAAGATGTAGTCCTTCTCTTCCGAGAGCAGCGAATCGGCTCCCGAGGCGGTCTTAACCGTCCAGCGGTAACTTTCGCCCGTGAAGGCGGGTTTGAGATCGACGGTCTGCATGCGGGCGACCTTGTAAAGGTCGTCCAGCCCGAGGCTCACATAGGGGATGCCGTCGTTTTCACAGCCGCCGAGCGCGAGGGCCGACAGCAGGATGGCGAATATCTTTTTCATTGCCGAGTCTGTTTGCGTTCGAGAAAAACCATGTGTGCGGGGATATCGCCCGTGCGGACACTCCATTTGTGGACGCCTTCGCGCGAATAACAGTGCAATACGCCGCTCGAAACGTAGTTCTTGGCGTCGGTGACATAGATGTCGCCGTTTCGGGGGTGGATGGCAATGCCGTAGGGAATCACGATATCGAGCTCTGTGCCGTCGGTGATGAATTTGCGCGATACGACACGCTTTTTCTTGACGTCGATGATGGCGTAGGTTACCGTGTTTTTCGAGGTCTGGTTGCTGTACTCGACACTGTAGACATAAAGGGAATCCCCGGAGATGATCATGTTCGAAGCCGGAATGTTCATCGCCTCGGCCACCTGGTAACGTCCGCCGTTGGGTTCCAGCCGGTAGAGGTTCGACGGAACGTCGTCGTAGTTGCCCCGCGAGGAGACCCACAGGTTGCCGTAGGCGTCGGCTTTGATGCGGCTGAGGTTGATCGCTACGTCGATCTTGTACATTTGGCGCATGGTTTCCAGTTCGATGACCGAGACCGTCGAGTCGTAGTTCGGGGCGCGGTAACAGCCCGAATTGGCGACGTAGGCGCGTCCGCCGATGATGGCCAGTTCATCGGGCTGGTAACCCACGGTCACCTGGCCGACGATCTTATAGGTGTCGAGATCCACCTTGAAGACCGCGCCCTTTTGGGCGTTGGGATCCATCGCCACGGGCCCGACATACGCGCTAACGTAGGCATATTTGCCCTTGAACCGGATGTAGCGGCAGTTTGGAATGTCGATCTGCGTGATGCGCCGCGCCGTGTAGGCGTCCATCACCTCGACCTTGTGCGAACAATTGATGACGGCGAACAGCCGTCCGTCGTAAACCTGGATGTCGTTGCCCACGTCGCCCAATTCCTTGACGACATTGGGATTTTTTTCTGCATAGATACCCCGGGCATAGACCGCCGTACGGTAGTCGAGGTAGTCGATGTCCGCCTTGTTGCTGCCCATGTTGCCTTCGTTCAGGAGATACATGCCGATCGGATCGGCGTCGGGATCCTCCCCGAACGGCAACACCTCATACTCGGTGGGGTTCACCAGTTCGATCTTCCGGCAGCCGGCGGCGAGGCAGCAGCCGGCCAAAACGATGAAGAGATACCTTTTCATGGCTCGCGGAGGTTAGAGATCGACGCTGACGACGAACCGGAAGTTGGTCTTCGGCATCGGATAGTTGAGCACCACGTCGTAATCCTGTCCGAAAAGATTGTTAACCTCGGCCGTGGCCTTGAGGGTTCGGGTGCGGATCTTGAAAGTCTTTTGCAGCGAGAGGTCGCTCGTGTACCACGGCTGGGTGTGGTTGCGCGGGATGTTCTCCTGCTGGTTGTAGCGCTGGCCCGTGTAGATGAAGCTGTAATTGAGCCCCCACCCCTTGTAGAACAGCGCGAGGATGGCCGAGCCGCTGTGCCAGGGGATGTAGGGAATCTGGTCGCGGTAGTAGGTGTCGGCCGGGTCGGTGATGTCGATGGCCTCCTGATAGGTGTACTGGAACTTGGTCGTCACCTCCAGTTTGCCGAGCGTGAACAGGGCGTTCAGCACGGCGTCCACGCCCTTGATCTCCACTTCGCCCAGATTGAGCATCGTCCAGCGGAACTGCTGCCCCTTGGGGTAGGCGATGATCTTGTCCGTGATTTTGTTGTAGTAGGCATCGACCGAAACGTCGAGCATCCGCATGAAGGGCGATCGTTCGAAATCGCGCGCGTATTTCAGCCCGACGTTGAACTGTTCGGCATATTCGGGCTTGAGGAAGGCGTTGCCCATGTCGGTGTAGTAGAGGTCGTTGAAGGTCGGCATGCGGAACATCCGCTTGTAGAAGGCGCGCACCGAAAGGTCGTGGTTTTTCAGCACTTTGAACGATCCGAAGAACGCCGGGGTGGCCACGGCCTTGTCGGGCCGGGCCGCGAAGCGCTCTACCTTTTCGTGGACGAAATAACCCAACAGGCTGGCCTGCATCTTCAGCCGCCCCCATTCGAAAGCCGTGGCCAATGCCGCCATGTGGGTGTAGCGCGTCGGGTAGGGGAAGGTGCCGTCGCTCTCGGTGGGCATGTAGAACGTGGCGTCGAGCGTGTTCCACTGGAAGTCGTAGGCCAGCGACACCTCCCAGTGCTCCAGGATGTTGCAGAGATTGGCGCACGAGAAATAGAACTCCTTCTGTTTGTAGGTGTTCTTGGTCTGGATCAGCTTGGCGTCCTGATTCTCGTAGTGGGTGTAGTCGGCGGCGTACTTGGCGTTGAACAGCGTGCGGAACCTCTTCGACCAGCGGTTGGTCAGCGTGCCCTGGATGAACGAGTTGGTGTCCCACAGCCGTTCGCCGTGGCGGAAGACGTTGTTGACGATGGCCCCCGGGATGCCGCGCTCGGAGTTGTAGGTGTAGGCCCGCACGGTCCATTGTCCGTCGGCCATCTTTCCGTGGAGCCCGGCCTCCATGCGGGTGGCGTTTATGTCGCCGTTCTGCCGGTAGGCCGTCGTGTCGTAGGCGATCTCGCCCAGCGTGTTGCGGCGGCGGTAGCGGAATTTGTACCGGCCGGTGGCATTGGTCCACTCGCCGCTGAACGACGAACTGACGGCGTCGGAGATCTTGTACTCGTAGCGCATCGAGGGGTTGATGAGCCCGAACGAGCCGGTCTTCATCGTGGCCTTGAAATTGGCCCGCTTGCCCTCCTCGAAGCGGGGGCGCCGCCTCCTTATGTAGATCGTTCCGGAGGCTCCGAAATCCTTGGCCGACTGGAAAATGTCGCTTTTCTGACCGTTGTAGAGCGATATTTCCTCCACGTCGTCCAGCGAGAAGCGTCCCAGATCGACCTGTCCGTTCTGGGCGTTGCCCAGCTGGATGCCGTCGTAGAACACGGCCATGTGGTTGGTGCCCATCGAGCGGATGTTGACGGTCTTCAGTCCGCCTACACCTCCGTAGTCCTTGAGCTGCACGCCCGCGAAATAGCGGATGGCGTCGGCCACCGAAAGACTGTTCAGCCGTTGCAGGTCGACCTCCTTGAGGACCTGTGCGGGGATGACTTCGCGGTATTTGGGAATGACGGGGGTGCCGACGATGATGACCTCGTTGATTTTCTGGATACTGTCCAGTTTTCCGACGTAACGCCGGTTCGTGGTGGAATCGGCTTTATCGGATGCCTGAACTGCTGTGGAAATTCCCCCCCCCGCAATAAATGCGAGACATAGGATCGAAAGGTAGAATTGCTTCATTATGCGCTTGGTATCAATAGTTTGTTCGGTAACCATTGATTCCACAGCCGCAATGCAACGAAACAAAATGAAAAAGTGCTTTACATGCATTATCGATTCACGCCCATTCTCCGCAGGCTGCGAAACCAATCTGTCATGCAAGGCAGGTCTTCTGACTTATTCCGGTTACGACGCCTTCCCGGTTTTCACCAGTGGCTGAGATTGTCGATCCCTCATGTGTCCGTTTCCGGACAGGAACTTACAGCAGCGGGAACTGTTGCCGACTTTCACGGCATTCCCTTTTAATCGATCGGAGGCCATATGGCCTTCTTTCCGAACCTTTGCGTGGCAAAGATACAAAATTTACCAGTAATAAAAAATGTTTTTATTTTTTATTAGTCTGTGTCGTTTTATATTGGTCGCTCTGTTTATACCAATATGTAGCTTCGCCCCGCCATTCGTTCCGATCTCTATATAAATACCCGGTTGCCAATATTGTCAAAATTGATAATACGGTTAGAAATACGATTGTTCTCAGAACGATAGGTGGTTGTTTGAGATAGCGTATCTGGGTTTTCATTTCCCATAATGTATTGTTGGCGAGCTTTTCGAATTTCGTCGTATCAACTTCGTTCTTGAATTCGGATAAAGACTTTTTGAAACTTAGAACTTCAGTAATTATTGTTCGATTCTCCTTGTCGATCACCTCCAGTCTCCCTGCCAACTGCGCCAGCAGTGTGTTGTATCTGTCGGTAAATTCCCGCTCCTGCTCGGTTTTTACTCCGGGCAAGGCCGTATGCCGTTGCAGGTGTTCGAGCAGTTGCGTAATCTGTTCCTGAGAAAGTTCCGCAGCCTCTATCAGCCGTTCGATCCGTTCCAGCTGGGCATTATCCAACCCTGCGTTTCCTGTGCTGCCAGCTTTGGCGTTTTTGATGGCTTTGACAAGTGTTTCCTTGAGGTCTTCGTACATCTCGATTGAGAGGTCGATCTTATTTTTGTCGTTCATGGCTTTCCGGTTTTAAGGTTATATTTTCATTTTGGCTCTTCTTTTCTGTTCTTCGAGCCTGCGGCGACGTTCCATCGCGGCGATGGCCATTGCTTCGGCTGCGGCGTTGAGCAGCGCCGTGATTCGTGCTATATGCTCTTCGGGGCTTTCTCCCGGTTTGCGTTGCAACTGCCCGGCCGACACTCCGCCGGGCGAATCGGTAGGCGACAGCGGAATACCCCCGGCTTTTCCGAGATTGACCGTTGGCGGCTCTTCGCGTGCACTGCTGCCGCCCATGCCTCCGAACAGCCCGGCAAATGCCGAACGGTAATTGCCTGCCGCCGCCGAGAGGTTCCCGAAGAGCGTGGCCCGGTGCTGGGTTTGTTGCTGCACGTGGGTAAAATGACGGTCGAGTTTCGTAAAGCTGAAAGCCCGGTCGATCTTCGATCCGGAGAACTCGAAGCCGTTTTTCGAGAAGAGGATACCCTGCTTGCGGTCGGTATTTCCGCAATACTTGTAACGGACGCCGATGTCCTGTTCCTTTAATTTGCCTTCCAGTTCGTTCCAACTTTTGCTCTTGGGCAGACAGCCTTTGATCGCATCGTGGATTTCGTATCTGGTTTTGTCGGGTTCGCGCAACCGCTCCCGCCGTACGTCGTCCTTTCCCGGTGCGAGATACAATCCGTACTTCTCGGTCAGCTCCCGGCAGACCTTGGCGTTGCGGATCTTGATGTTCCTGTCCGATATGGTCTGCCCGTTGTTCCCGACCCGGTTGTAGACCAGATGGCAGTGCGGATGGGGCTGGTCGAGATGGCGCACCAATAGATACTGCGTATCGGTGATGCCCATCTTCTGCATATACTCCTTTGCGATCTGCGTCATCAGGGCGTCGGTCATCCGCGGGGCGTCTTTGGGTGAGAAAGACAAGGAGATATGGCCGACATTGTTTTTCAGCCGTGGGTTCAATAAGGTCTGGTCTTTGAAGTCCTGCACCATGTCCTTCACTTCCGGAGGCATAATGCCTTCGGCTTCCAAGATCCGGGATTCTTCTTTCATCACATAACCCACCGTCCCCGAAAAGGACGAAGCGGATATTACCTTACCGACCATCGCATATCTGTTTCAGGAGTTTTTCGATGGCCGTGACGATCGCCGCATGCCGTACCCTGACAGCCGCCAGACCTTTGGCATTGGCCAGCCGGGTCAGCTGGTTCAGATTTCGGGCAATGCCTTTGAGTTGGGCCATGAAATCCAGTTGTTCGCGGGTGATCCGTGCTCTTACCGTTCCTCGGTCGATCAGCTGGCGCAGGACTTCGGCAGGCGGTTGTCCTGCTTCGCGGCAGAGGGCCGAAAAGCGGAGTTTCCGTTCGGGGCTGAGCCGCGTGCTGACGACGTATTTGCGGATGCGGCCGATACTGACTTTCGGGCGTCCGCCTTGTTTGCCGTATGTTTTTTTCGGTGTTTCCATGATAAGTGGTTTGTAAGCATTTTTTTTCAGACCAGCGGGATTTTACGCCGACCAGCGGGAAAGGCGGAGTTTTCGTCTACGAAAACACAACCTTGCCTTCCTTAAATCTTTACCCCTTTCCGACACGGTGGTTCAATTTCCGCCCTTTCCGCTTTCAGAGCTTGCAGATTATTCCGACAAGAGTGATCTTGCTTATCGGATATAGTTTTCGTGGTCTTAGGTCGGGCTTTTATATGGGCGGTCAGATAGTCGTTGACATCCTTGTATCTGCGGTAAAAATGGCTTTGGTCGATGATCTCGCTGCGGGGACAAAGACGGAGCAGATCGGCAGTCGTTTTACGCCCTGCCTCGTCGTTGTCGAAGAAGGCGTGAATCACCGGATGCCGGGAGATAAACGGTACGGCTTTGGGCAGGTTGACGACCGAGTTCAGAACCGCGGCGTCGATGCGCAGTCGTTCGGGGTATTTCAGCGAGAGATAAGCGAGGAAATCCATAAATCCCTCGAAAGCGATTACCGTATCGGAACGGTTGTCGATGGTGGTGATATGTTTGGGCGATGAGCCGCCTTTGAACCGTGCGGAGCGGAGCTCCCACCCTCCGGCATCGTTGCGGAACCCGATGGCGAAAAAGGCGCGGCCGTTTATCTCGTAACGGACTTCGCGGCAGAATGCTGCGGCGACCGACGGGACGATGCCGCGCGAGGCGAGATAACCGACCAATGCCGGATGACGGAGCGGAGCGTCGGAGAGGATGCGGAGCGCGGGGACGGCGGCTGGACGCAAGACCGGCAAGGGACCTCCGGCAGCTGGACGTTCGCCAACACCCGGTGAAAGAGAAACGGAACCGGCGTCCCTTTTTTCACCGTTTTGCAGCCGTCGGACGGCCTCACGGTTGTCGCACCGCTCCAACCGTATTACGAGGGTGCGCAGCGTGCCGCCCTCTCCCGATCCGAAGTCGTACCAGAGATTTCGCACGTAGTCCACCTTGAAGCTCGGCGTGCGTTCTTCCCGCAAGGGTGAAAGATACATACCGTAGCCGTTGCGTTCGTATTTGGGCTGAATCCCGCGCCAGGCGAGAAAATCACGGATGGAAATCCGGTTGCTGTATGGTATGACAGTCATTTTTTCCGTAAATTTGTTGAGAAAAAGTGTAAAATCCAGTGAAAGAAAAGGTTGGCGTCTTACATATCTCTTACACGGCATCCGGCGCTGTAAGTCCGAAAGAACCCGTAAGACTTTGTAAGAGGATTTGTAAGAGATGTAAGATTATGAAAATAAGAAAGCTACTTCCTTTTTTCAACATTCTTACATCGCAGCATCGTCCAGCAATCCGCCGAGTTGTTCCCGCGTGACGGTATAGACCCGTGCCGTCTTGCTGTCCTGCCGCTGCGTTTCGCCGTTGTAGGTAATCGTATAGCGTTGGTAGTAAGTCGGTGGTGCGGGTCGCAGCTGCCAATTTTCGGCAAGAATCCGCCGCACGGTGGGATGGTCAACACGGATGCCGCGTATCTCCAGCATATTGACCATATCGCTCACGTCGAACCGATACTCCGCAAGGTTCTCGGCATCCATGATATCGCGAATAATCGACAGCATTTCGGTTTCGGTCTTGCTGCGGTTGTAGTGTATGATCCGCCGCAAGGCATCGGTGACCAGCAGCCGGGGCGCGAACCACATACGGCTCTCTTCATGTGACGAGAGCATACGTTGTTGCAGATAGAAGAGCAGCCCCGGTATCTCGGCTCGCATTTTGGCCAGCAGGTGTTGATCGTCATACGGGAGCGGCGGCACGCGCCGCACCCAGTAGCGGGTTTCCGCAGCCTCGATCAGGACGGGATTGCGCTCGTTGTTGGAGCAGAGGACGAACTTGCCGAAAAACTCCACCTCCCGGCGGTCGCGGCCTTTCGCCTCAGCCTTGTAGCTGCGTGCAGTCGATAGGTTCTTGATCCTCTCGGAATCTTCGCGGCGGTTGAGCAGCACCTCGTCCACGCAGATCAGCAGTTTGCCCATCCAGTCGTCATTGAATTGCGAACGGAAATCTTCGTTGGTATTGAAGGTAACGTTTCCGCCGAAGATCGACTTTAAGAGATTGAGAAAGGTCGTCTTTCCCGTGTTGCGTTCATCCGACACCAGCAACAATACCGGCAGCCGTTGCAAGGGGCGCAGGTAGAGCAGTTGCAGATAATCGTACCCCAGTTCGACCTGCTCGCCGAAGATATGAGCGAAAAAGTCGTGGATGTGCGGAAAGATGCCATCGGCGGGCTGAAAGGGAATCGGCTCGTAACGGTTCAGGAAACCGTCGATCTCCCGGCGGTAGTTCGTGTGGTCGGGAACCGTGCAAAAGCCGTCGTATTTCGGAATGCAGGCCAGATAGCTTTTCCCGTAGTCCTGACGCAAGGTCTCGACATTCCACGGGATGAGCGTCTCGACGCTCCGGCCGCTGCTCAACGGCTGCCGGACCCGCTTGTAGATGGTCGTTCCCACGCGCAGATAGGGGCTTTCTCTTTTCACTGTTTTAGCGGGCATGGCTACCTCCTTTCCTGCCAGTGC
>ENA-ORLM01002064-ORLM01002064.1-human-gut-metagenome-genome-assembly--contig:-NODE-2064-length-11181-cov-5.272785_pt1 | contig 11181 bp, 7 predicted proteins | sample MGYA00243063_ERZ508815 | MGnify/ENA primary metagenome ERZ508815 (study PRJEB26277, sample SAMN04329768) | human gut metagenome | biome: human-associated habitat | host: Homo sapiens | place: USA...
GGTACTGCGTACAAGTGGGAGAGTAGGTAGTCGCCGTTTTAGTTTCCCCGGTCCTTTTAGGGTCGGGGATTTTTTTTGCCTTCTGGCGATGCCTTTTTTGCCGCTGCCTCAGGATGTCTGGGACTCTCCAGTTTCCTTTTCTCTGCCGCCGCTGTCCCGTAGCAGGCCTTTCTCCGGCCCGGCACTGCCCTGTTCTTCTTCCTCATTTGTTGTGTCTGACAGCTGTATGTCTTTATTCTGCATATCAAGGATGATCCTCTCCTGTGTGTAAAGAGGAAAATCCTGAGTACGTCCTGCTTTATTCTTAAATCCCGTCTGATGCGTGGTTCTTGGTATACTGTATTGGCGGAATCGTGCAGGACCTGTGGAAATCTTCAGCGTGTTAGAATCATGGCGTATCCGGCCGTGGGGAGATATGTTATGCATCCTCTGCTTCTGCAGACTTGTTCCCTGCTTGACACGATTTTAATTATCGATAGTGAATATGATATTAAATTTGCTTCTATTATAAATAAAAATCAGTATACTTGCCCCTTTATTATAAATATGGGGAAATGTACTATGAAAACAAGATTGAAAACGACTTTACTATTGTGTGGATTTCCTTTCTACGTGTCTGCACAATATATTGGTAAGGTATATGTAGATGAAAATTATAATGGTAAATATGATGCAGGTGAAACACTGCTGAATAAAGTATCCGTATCCGATGGACTAAATGTGGTTCAGACAAATCAAGAAGGAAGTTTTAATTTAGCAGGGCATGAAAAGGCTAAATTTATTTTTATTACGACTCCCTCCGGATATAAAACTAATAACGCTTATTATCGTCGTATTGAAGCAGGACGAACTGCATATGATTTTGGAGTAATTCCGTATCAGAATAGAATAAGCAAAGACGGCTCACATCGTTTTATTCAGATATCCGATACTGAAATAGGATCACCTCAAGGACAGGAAAGATGGGTGCAAGAAGTGAAGGATTATGCAGCCAATGAAAAGGCTGCTTTTATTATCCATACAGGAGATATCTTGTTATATTCCCGGTTTAAAAAGCCATTTGGGAATGATGAACACTATGAATATGGATACCCAGATGTTTTATGCAATAGGAAATCATGATCTTGTACAGGGAGATTATGGAGAGCAAGTATTTGAAAGCATTTATGGTCCTACCTTTTATTCCTTTGAAGTCGGTAATGCACATTATATTGTGACTCCTATGTTGGGAGGAGACTATCAACCTGATTATACCAAAAAAGATGTATATGAATGGTTGAAAAATGATTTGAAGTATGTCTCTAAAGAGAAAGCTGTTTATGTATTCAATCATGATTTGCTGACTGCCGATGAACGTATGCTTTATCAAATAAGCGATAATGAATTTATTGATTTGGATAAATATAATTTAAAAGCTTGGATTTATGGACATTGGCATGTTAACCATATTCATAAGCATCGCTCTGCTTATAGCGTTTGTACATCCACATTGGCATGTGGAGGAATTGATCATGCATCTTCTGCTTTCCGAGTCTTTTCTGTAGACGGTAAAGGTGATTTTCAAAGCGAGTTGCGCTATACCTTTATAAATAGATCCATCGAACTGGCTTCGATTTCCAATGGACAAGCCCCAGTGAATGAAAAAGGTGAATTACCATTATCTGTGAATGTCTATCATACTGTTTCTCCTGTACAGAAAGTCACTTATAATATTCGTTGTAACGGACAAGTTTGGATAAAGGCTCAATCGATGAAGAAAAACACCAATTTCAATTGGTCGGCTTTGGTTCAATTGCCTGAGAACTGCAAAAAACGTTTGGTGACTGTAGTTGCTGAAGCTTATTTAAGTAATGGAGAAATTATAAAAACAGAAGAATCATTTGTCTATAATGATACTCGGTCCACAACTCAAATACAGACATCCTGCGATTGGACAAATTTACTCAGGACTCCTAATCATATAGGAGGAAATGAGGCTAATGCCGTCGCTCCCTTGCGCTTGGCATGGGTACAAAATGTAAAATCGAATATTTATATGACCTCTCCATTGGTTTACAAAGGGAATGTTTATGTGGCATCGGTAGATGAAGATGCTCAAGGCAAAGCTGCACTGATGTCTATGGAAGGTGAAACGGGAAAGATTCGTTGGAAGTATATGCTGGATGGGTCTGTAAAAAACAGTATTGCTATTACAGATGAGGTGGTGTTTGCCCAGGATAGGATGTACATTCTACTTTATATGCAGTAGATGTCAATACGGGTAATTTGATTTGGAAGAAAAAAATGGGAACAGAAGCTATTCCCTCATTCGATGGAGGAATTATTGCAGAAGATGGTATTGTATATGCAGGTACTGGGCAGACAATGTGTGCAATAGAGGCTCTTTCTGGTAAAATCTGTTGGATTAATAAAGATTGGAAGTCGAGAGAAGGATGTACCGTAACATTATCATTGGAGGATGGGGTATTAGTTGGAGGTGCCCATGGGGATGCCATGTATGCCAATGACGCTCGGACTGGTCAATTATTGTGGACCAACAGAAAAGATGGTTTACGCAACCGTTCTGCTTCACCGGTTTTAAAAGATGGAATATTGTATGTGCCGTCTTTGTCCTCCTTTTTTATTATGAATGCTCATACAGGAGAAATTCTGATGCGAAAGGAATTGGGATATAATATTGACGTCACCTCTTCTCCTTTGATCACAGACGAACTGATTATATTCGGAACTGCAGAGCGTGGAGGTGTTGCTTTGGATAAGTCCACCTTAGAGGAAAAGTGGAATTTCCAGACTACCCCTTCTTTTATTTATAGTGCTCCTTATACCCGATATCCGGCTTGCACAGTGGAAACCAGTCCTGTACAGGTAGGCAATAACGTTTATTTCACTGCTTCAGATGGTATTTTGTATGCATTAGATATACAGACTGGAAAACAGATATGGAGATACACAATGGGTGCTCCTTCTTTTGCTTCGGTTGCTGTTTCGGGAAATGCATTGTTTGTAGCCGATTTTAGCGGAAATGTGTATGGATTTGTATCAGATACAGAATAAAGGAAATGCTTTTCTCGAAACGGAATAGGCATTTTCTGATTTTTTAGTTAACTTCGTAGCGATAGCTGTAACTCAATATAAAGGTGACAGCGGGATAGTAATTAATACATTTGTTTTTTATGGTTATAAAAACAATTTTAGATACCGATTTATATAAGTTTACCACTTCGTATGCTTATATTAAGTTATTTCCTTATGCAATAGGGACATTTTCTTTTAAAGACCGAGATGAAACTGAATATACAGAAGGTTTTCTGGAAGCTTTAAAAAGTGAAATCTATAATTTGAGTTTGGTCGCTTTGACCGATGAGGAACTCGAATACATGTCGGCACATTGTAGATTTCTTCCCCGGGTATATTGGGAGTGGCTTTCTTCTTTCCGTTTCGATCCAAACAAGATTGAGGTTTACTTAGATGAACAGCATCATCTACATCTGGAAGTGACCGACTTTTTATATAAAGTCACTTTATATGAAGTTCCTTTACTTGCTATTGTTTCCGAGATTCGTAATCAGTTCTTCAATCGGATTCCCGATAAGAAAGAGATTATAGAACGGCTATCCGGTAAGGTAGAACTTTCCAATACAAATCATCTTCCTTTCTCTGAGTTTGGAACACGCCGTCGCTTCTCTTTTGCCGTACAGGATATTGTGGTAGCCTATCTCAAAGAACATGCAGATTACTGTACAGGTACATCCAACTGTTATCTGGCAATGAAATACGACATGTTGCCTATGGGAACCCATCCGCACGAATGGTTTATGTTTCATGGAGCACAGTTTGGATACAAACACGCCAACTATATGGCATTGGAAAACTGGGTGAATGTATACGATGGTGATTTGGGTACAGCTTTGTCTGATACATATACTTCAGATTCTTTCCTTACAAACTTCAGCAGGAAGCAGGCTAAATTGTTTGATGGAGTACGATGTGATTCTGGCAACGAATATGAGTTTGTGGATCGGTTGATTGCACGTTATAAAGAATTGGGTATCGATCCCACTACGAAAACCATTATATTCAGTAATGCGCTTGATTTTGAAAAAGCATTGAGTTTGTATGAATATTGCAAAGGAAAAATACGCTGTTCGTTTGGTATTGGTACCAACTTGACCAATGATACAGGCTACAAGCCCTCCAATATTGTGATGAAACTTTCTCGCTGTAAAATGAACAGCAACCAGGAGTGGCGTGAGTGCGTCAAGCTTTCGGATGACATGGGAAAGCATATGGGAAGCAGTACAGAAGTAGAAGCGTGCCTTTATGAACTACGTTTATAAGAAAAAGTACAGTTTGCTTCTTAACTAAGAAAAAGGTATGTCGGTATTGGGCCGATATACCTTTTTGTTTTATTTAAAGGGGAGATAACAGGCTGAATTCGCAATAATATCTTTCTTGAAAAGGTATTATTGCCTGTTTTTGGAGAATTTTGATAGTTTTCTCTTTAGTAATACTTTTATATTAAACCCTGTCTAAGTTTTAAAAATTATTGTTTATAGCATTAAAAAACTTACATATTGTTTTGCTTATTCGAAATATTCTTTACCTTTGCACCTGTTAAAAATAAAAGGAGATAAAAAGATGATGTTTATACAGATTTTGCTATGCGGTTTGATTATTATTCTATTGGGTTGCCCGATGGGAAGTGAGTCGCGTGTATAAATGTCTATAAAGAATAATTGAAAGCCTTTCTCACTTCCTTGGTGTGAAAGGCTTTTTTAGTTGATAATAACCCTATAAAAATAGAACTTACTATGAGTGACAGATTATTTATTTTTGATACTACACTTCGCGATGGTGAGCAGGTGCCGGGATGTCAGTTGAATACGGTTGAAAAGATTCAGGTAGCCAAGCAGCTTGAAGCATTGGGAGTAGATGTCATTGAAGCAGGCTTTCCAGTCTCAAGTCCGGGAGATTTTAACTCTGTAATTGAAATTTCGAAAGCAGTAACATGGCCTACCATTTGTGCTTTGACCCGTGCCGTACAAAAAGACATTGATGTAGCAGCAGAGGCTTTGCAATACGCCAAGCACAAACGTATCCATACAGGTATCGGTACATCAGATTCCCATATCAAATATAAATTCAATTCTACACGTGAAGAAATCATCGAACGTGCAGTGGCTGCTGTAAAATACGCACGCCGCTATGTAGATGATGTAGAGTTCTATGCAGAAGATGCAGGTCGTACAGACAACGAATATCTGGCTCGTGTGATAGAAGCTGTCATCAAGGCAGGAGCTACCGTTGTCAATATACCCGATACAACCGGTTATTGTCTTCCTGAGGAATATGGAGCAAAAATCAAGTACCTGATGGAGCATGTTGACGGTATTGATAAGGCTATTATCTCTACCCACTGTCATAACGATTTGGGTATGGCTACGGCAAATACCATCAGTGGAGTGCTGAACGGTGCACGTCAGGTAGAAGTAACTATCAACGGTATTGGCGAACGTGCCGGAAACACCTCACTTGAAGAAGTGGCCATGATTCTTCGCTGTCATCACAATATCAACATCGACACCAATATCAATACTCAGAAAATCTATCCTACCAGCCGCATGGTATCCAGTTTGATGAACATGCCTGTTCAGCCCAACAAAGCCATCGTAGGTCGCAATGCCTTTGCCCATTCATCGGGTATCCATCAGGATGGAGTCTTAAAGAACGTACAGACATACGAAATTATCGATCCGAAAGATGTAGGTATAGACGATAATGCCATTGTACTGACAGCCCGTAGCGGACGAGCTGCTTTGAAACATCGTTTGCATGTATTGGGAGTAGAAATGAGCCAGGAAAAACTGGATAAGGTATACGAAGACTTCCTGAAACTGGCCGATAAGAAGAAAGACATTACCGATGATGATATCATGGTACTGGCCGGAGCAGACCGCAACTTCAACCATCACATCAAACTGGAGTATCTGCAGGTAACCAGTGGAGTAGGAGTGCGTTCTGTAGCTAGTCTCGGACTGAATATCTCCGGTGAACATTTTGAAGCAGCTGCTACAGGAAACGGTCCGGTAGATGCCGCTATCAAAGCCGTGAAAAAGATTATCAACCGTCAGATGACATTGAAAGAGTTTACTATCCAGGCCATCAGCAAGGGAAGTGATGATGTAGGTAAAGTACACATGCAGGTAGAATACGACGGACAGATGTATTATGGTTTTGGAGCAAACACAGATATTATCGCAGCGTCGGTAGAAGCTTATATTGACTGTATCAACAAATTTAAGAAATAACTAAACGAAGTAAAGAATATGGCTAATACATTATTCGACAAAATATGGGATGCACATGTGGTGCAGAAAGTAGAAGAAGGTCCCACACAATTATATATAGACCGTCTTTATTGTCACGAAGTGACCAGTCCTCAAGCCTTTGCCGGCATGCGTGCCCGTGGATTGAAATGTTTCCGTCCGGAGCGTATCTATTGTATGCCCGACCATAACACTCCTACCCACGATCAGGATAAACCTATTGAAGATCCGGTATCCAAGGCACAGGTTGATACTCTAGCAAAAAATGCGGCCGACTTTGGGCTGACTCATTTCGGTATGATGAACAAGAAAAACGGTATTATCCATGTGGTAGGACCGGAACGCGGATTGACTCTTCCGGGAATGACCATCGTATGCGGCGATTCGCATACATCTACCCACGGAGCAATGGGAGCCGTTGCATTTGGTATCGGTACCAGCGAAGTAGAAATGGTCATGGCTTCACAGTGCATCTTGCAGGCTCGTCCGAAGACTATGCGTATTACCATCGACGGACAGTTGGGTAAAGGAGTTACCGCCAAGGACGTAGCATTGTATATGATGTCGAAGATGACAACCAGCGGTGCAACCGGTTATTTTGTAGAATACGCCGGAGAAGCAATACGCAGCCTTACAATGGAAGGCCGTCTGACACTCTGCAACCTGAGTATCGAGATGGGAGCACGCGGTGGTATGATTGCCCCCGATGAAGTAACCTTCGAATACATCAAAGGCCGTGAATATGCTCCAAAAGGAGAAGAATGGGAAAAGGCTGTAGCTTACTGGAGAACCTTGAAGAGTGACGACGATGCCGTATTTGATAAAGAAGTACGCTATGATGCAGCCGATATCCAGCCGATGATTACCTATGGAACCAATCCGGGAATGGGTATGGCAATTACCGATTCCATTCCTACCACCGAAGGCATGAGCGACGTAGAAAAAGGTTCATTCGAAAAGTCGTTGAATTACATGGGGTTCTCTGCCGGAGAATCGCTGATAGGCAAGCCCATCGATTATGTATTCCTTGGTGCATGTACCAACGGACGTATTGAAGACTTCCGGGCCTTTGCTTCTATTGTAAAAGGACGTAAGAAAGCAGAAAATGTGGTAGCATGGCTCGTACCAGGTTCTTGGATGGTCGATGAACAGATTCGTCAGGAAGGATTGGACAAAGTGCTGGAAGAAGCGGGCTTTGCCATCCGTCAGCCGGGATGTTCGGCTTGTCTGGCTATGAACGACGATAAGATTCCGGCAGGAAAATATTCCGTATCTACCAGCAACCGTAACTTTGAAGGTCGTCAGGGTCCTGGAGCACGCACCTTGCTGGCAAGTCCGCTGACTGCCGCTGCCGCAGCTGTAACTGGAGTAATTACCGATCCGCGAACATTAATGTAATACAGAACCACTATGAAACAGAAATTCGATATACTTACAAGCACTTGTATCCCTCTTCCTTTAGAGAATGTAGATACAGACCAGATTATTCCTGCACGCTTCTTGAAAGCAACCACAAGAGAAGAGAAATTCTTTGGTGACAACCTGTTCCGCGACTGGCGTTATCATCCGGATGGTACACTCAACAAAGACTTCGTGCTGAACGACCCTACTTATAGCGGACAAATTCTGGTTGCCGGAAAGAACTTCGGTTCCGGTTCAAGCCGTGAACATGCTGCATGGGCAATTGCCGGATACGGATTCAGAGTCGTAGTTTCCAGCTTTTTTGCCGACATTCACAAAAACAATGAGTTGAACAACTTTGTACTTCCTGTTGTGGTGAGCGAAGCTTTCCTGAAAGAACTGTTCGACTCCATTTATGCCAATCCGAAAACAGAAGTGGAAGTCAATCTTCCGGCACAGACCATTACCAACAAGGCTACCGGTAAATCGGAAGTCTTCGAAATCAATGCTTACAAAAAACATTGTCTGATGAACGGACTGGACGATATTGATTTCCTTGTAGAAAATAAAGAGAAGATAGAAGCTTTCGAGGCGAATCGCCAGAAGCTATAAAAAACAAATAAAAACGAGTAGATGTCTGTATGGAAAGACCGATAATAGAAATCATGGATACAACGCTGCGCGATGGAGAACAGACCAGTGGCGTATCGTTTGTAGCCCGTGAAAAATTAATGATAGCCCGCTTGTTGCTGGAGGATTTGAAAGTCGACCGCGTAGAAGTGGCTTCGGCCCGTGTGTCGGAAGGAGAGTTCAATGCGGTGAAGATGATTTGTGACTGGGCTTCTGCTCGTAATATGCTGTCCCGTGTAGAAGTGCTTGGGTTTGTCGACGGAAAAGTATCTGTTGACTGGATTCATAAGGCAGGATGCCGTGTCATCAATCTGCTGACAAAAGGCTCGGAAAAACATTGTACTTATCAGTTGAAGAAAACACTGCCCGAACATGTAGCCGACATACGTGAAGTGGTACGTTATGCACAGCAGTGTGATATGTCGGTCAATGTGTATCTGGAAGACTGGAGCAACGGGATAAAAGACTCGCCGGATTATGTATTCGGGTTGATAGACGGATTGCAGGACATTGGTATCAAGCGTTTCATGTTGCCCGATACACTGGGTATACTGAATCCGCTGCAGGTCATCGAGTTCATGCGTAAGATGAAGAAACGCTATCCGGATTTACATTTCGATTTCCACGCACACAACGACTATGATTTGGCTGTGAGCAATGTACTGGCCGCTGTGCTGAGTGGAGTGAAAGGTCTTCATACTACCATCAACGGGCTGGGAGAGCGTGCTGGAAATGCTCCTCTTGCCAGTGTACAGGCCATCCTGAAAGACCATTTTCAGGCAATTACACACATCGACGAAAGCCGTCTGAATGATGTAAGCCGGGTGGTAGAGTCATACTCGGGAGTGACCATTCCAGCTAATAAACCGATTGTGGGAGACAGCGTGTTTACGCAGGTGGCCGGGGTACATGCCGATGGAGACAACAAGAATAATCTGTATTGCAACGACCTGCTTCCGGAGCGCTTCGGACGTGTGCGTGAATATGCGTTGGGAAAAACTTCCGGAAAAGCCAATATCCGTAAGAATCTGGAACGTCTGGGACTGGAACTGGACGAAGAAGCCATGCGTAAGGTGACGGAACGCATTATCCAGTTGGGCGACCGCAAGGAACTGGTTACTCAGGAAGATTTGCCGTATATCATATCCGATGTGCTGAAGCATGATGGAGCCAACAACAAGGTGCGCCTGTTGAGCTACTTTGTCACGTTGGCGCAGGGACTGAAACCGATGGCTACCTTGAACATCGAAATAGATGGCAAGACGTATCAAGAAAGTTCTTCGGGCGACGGACAATACGATGCCTTTGTGCGTGCATTGCGTAAAATCTATAAAGGCGTATTGAAGCGTACCTTCCCCATGCTGGTGAACTATGCAGTTTCTATTCCTCCCGGAGGACGTACCGATGCATTCGTACATACGGTCATCACCTGGAGTTACGAAGGGCGTGAGTTCCGTACACGCGGACTGGATGCCGACCAGACAGAGGCAGCTATCAAAGCTACCATTAAAATGTTGAATATAATAGAAGAGAGTTGACAAGGTTTCAGCTGACAAGGGAACAAAAGATAAGATTTCGAGAACCTTGTCTGCCCGTAACCTGATACTTGACTAAAAAACTTACAAACTTTAAAACTTAAAATATATGGAATTTAAAATAGCCGTATTGGCTGGCGATGGCATCGGACCGGAAATCTCCGTGCAGGGTGTGGATGTCATGACAGCTGTATGTGAGAAATTTGGACATAAAGTAAGTTATGAATATGCATTGTGTGGTGCCGATGCCATAGATAAAGTAGGCGATCCGTTTCCGGAAGCTACTTACGAAGTATGTAAGCGTGCCGATGCCGTGTTGTTTTCTGCAGTAGGTGATCCGAAGTTCGACAACGATCCTACTGCAAAAGTACGTCCGGAACAAGGACTGCTGGCCATGCGTAAAAAGTTGGGCTTGTTTGCAAACATCCGTCCGGTACAGACCTTTAAGTGTTTGTTGCATAAATCGCCGCTGCGTGCCGAACTGGTAGAAGGAGCCGATTTCCTTTGCATCCGTGAATTGACGGGAGGTATGTATTTCGGTGAAAAATATCAGGATAACGAAAAGGCTTACGATACCAACATGTATACCCGTCCGGAGATTGAACGCATTCTGAAAGTCGGATTCGAGTATGCCATGAAACGCCGCAAACACCTCACCGTAGTCGATAAGGCCAACGTACTGGCATCTTCTCGTCTGTGGCGTCAGATTGCCCAGAAAATGGCACCGCAGTATCCGGAAGTGACTACCGACTATATGTTTGTAGACAATGCTGCCATGCGTATGATTCAGGAGCCTACTTTCTTCGACGTCATGGTAACTGAAAATACTTTCGGCGACATCCTGACCGATGAAGGTTCTTGCATCAGTGGTTCTATGGGCTTGCTTCCTTCGGCTTCTACAGGCGAAAGTACACCGGTATTCGAACCGATTCACGGTTCATGGCCTCAGGCTAAGGGATTGAACATTGCCAATCCGCTAGCTCAGATTCTGTCGGTAGCTATGTTGTTCGAATATTTCGACTGCAAGGAAGAAGGTGCACTGATTCGTAAGGCTGTAGATGCTTCGCTGGATGCTTGCGTACGCACTCCTGAAATTCAGGTGGAAGGCGGTGCCAAATATGGTACAAAAGAAGTGGGTGAATGGATTGTAAATTATATCCGTAAAGCCTGATTATATACACATACACAGACATAACATATATTATTAATCAGGAGGCTGTCTCAAAATAAACTTGAGATGGCCTCTGTTGTTTCATTTCAGATTGAAGTCATTTGGATTTTTCTCCAAA
>ENA-ORLM01002066-ORLM01002066.1-human-gut-metagenome-genome-assembly--contig:-NODE-2066-length-11173-cov-4.095530_pt1 | contig 11173 bp, 10 predicted proteins | sample MGYA00243063_ERZ508815 | MGnify/ENA primary metagenome ERZ508815 (study PRJEB26277, sample SAMN04329768) | human gut metagenome | biome: human-associated habitat | host: Homo sapiens | place: USA...
CAGGGGCTGCCCATCACCGAGGTGTACAAGACCAGCGGCATTGGCGGTTACTACCACTTTTTCCGCGCCTTTAAAAAGGAGTACGGCATGACCCCCAAGGAGTACTTCCACACCACCCGGCAGGACGCCCGGGGATGAATCCGGCAAAAGCAGCGCCGTCTGCGCCTGTGAAAAAAGCCGCCTGGTTCGCATCCGACTTCAGGGTTCGGAACCCGGCATGGTCTGTCAAAGTTTTTTAGGCATAAAAAACGCAGCATCGTACAAAACGATGCGGCAAAAACGAAAGTCTCCTCGGTAGATATTCCTACTGGTTGGGACCCGCGCACTAAGCAACAGCGACGAGTTGCGTTAGCTGATTTTTCCGCAGCCCCTTGGCGGGGCTTTGAAAAATCAGAACGCGGCCCCAACAGCTCCTCCCTGTTTCAGCCACTGGCTGCGGTCGTCGCCGTTGCACTGGGCTGATTGCTTACCCTGCCTGCGGCAGGGCCGTGCTGTTCGAATCCCTCTGGGTCCCAAAGCCAGCGTGTGACTTATATGTACGCAAAAGAAAAGCAGCAGCGTTAAAATTACGCTGCTGCTAAAAGTGGACCTAGAGGGATTCGAACCCTTGACCTCTCGGATGCGAACCGAACGCTCTCCCAACAGTCTCGCTTTTGTGCACACCTTATGCACCGTGAGAAAAGAAAAATCAACGTATATTCGTCTATATAAAATGTTCTGCCATCCAAACGACCTTTCTCGGTCGCAAGTATGGTCTCCAAGCCGCTGATTTTCAAGATGATGCAGTTTGGGGCGTAATATGGTTGGCGGACAAGTGAGCTACAGGCCCTTGAGATGTAACTCACATGGGGTTCAGATGTATCGCATCCCAATTCACAATAAAATACGATATAACGTAAAAGCGCAACTTCCACTCTTGATGAATGGAAGATGCGCTTTTTACATTTGACAACAAGTTATAGATTGACAATAGGACACATACACGATAAACTTTATATAGTATTATGTGAACCAAAAGGAGGCCAAACCATGAGCACCAAGCACACTACCCCTGCCCAGCACAAGAGCAACCTCCGCAATGTGTACGGCACCTTTGCCATTGAGGGACTGACCATCAGCAAAGATACACGCAGCAACCTTGACCGCATTGGCAGCGGTCAAGCCAGCTATCAGCAAATCGTGAATGAACTGCGTGCAAAGTACGCAAAGAAGGACTGATTATGTTCACGAAGTATGATGTCTACACCACAGTGCAGTCCATGTACTGCTATTTTCCCTTGCGCTTTTGCTGGAAAACAGGTATAATATTCTTTGGATAAAAGGGAGTAAGGGGCGTACTTTAGTTGAAAAACGGGTGCGCTGTGCTGCAGCGACACCCCCGGCAGAAATGCCCGATGCAGTGCCGGATGCTTGAGACTTTTATCACATTTTCCCGTCTTGGGCTGGATGTGATAAAGGTCTTTTTTTGTGCCTCTGCCGCTATTATTAAAAAGGAGAGATATTATGCTGATCCCTGTTCTGTTATTTATCGTGGGTCTGCTGTGCCTGATCAAGGGCGGCGACTGGTTTGTGGACGGTGCCACCGGCATCGCCCGCCGCTTCCATGTGCCGGAGCTGCTCATCGGTGCCACGGTGGTGTCCATCGGTACCACCCTGCCGGAGGTCATGGTGTCCACCACCTCTGCCCTCACCGGTCACGGCGAGATCGCCTACGGCAACGCCATCGGCTCGGTCATCTGCAACGCTGCACTGATCGCCGCCATCACCATTGCGGTGCGCCCGGGCAAGGTTGACCCCAAGAGCCTACGCACCCCGGTGACCTTCTTCTTTGTGGCTGCCGCTTTCTATGCCGGTGTGGCCTACACCACCGGCTACTTCAGCCGCCCGGTGGGCATGCTCCAGCTGGCCATGTTCGTGGCTTACATCGTGTGCAACGTGCTGGCTATGAAAAATGCCCCCGCCCCGGAAGAGGAAGAGCAGGCTGAGGAAGGCTCCTTTGCCAAGGAGTTGGGGCTGCTGGCCATCGGCGCAGTGCTCATTGCTGTGGGCGCTGACCTGCTGGTGGACAACGGCACCCTCATCGCACAGGCGCTGGGCGTGCCGGAGTCGGTCATTGCGCTGACCTTTGTGGCACTGGGCACCTCGCTGCCGGAGCTGGTCACCGCCATCACCTCGCTGGCCAAGGGTCACGGCGCGCTGTCGCTGGGCAACGTCATCGGTGCAAACGTGTTCAATCTAGTGCTGGTCAGCGGCGTGTCTGTCACGCTGGCACCTTTCAGCATCCCGCAGAACTCCACCATCGCAGGCATGAACGCCTCGCTGGTGATGGAAATCCCGGTCATGTTTGCCGTGATGCTGCTGCTCACCCTGCCCGCTCTGATCAAGGGCAAGCTGAGCCGCCCGCAGGGCATTGCACTGTTGTGCATCTATGCCACCTTCTGCGCCGTGCAGTTCAGCATCTGATCTGTTGTAAACGTAAAATATTTAAGGCTGTTGCACAGGGTTTTGTGCAGCAGCCTTTTTATGTGGGATGATTTTGAATGCGCTCCGCGACATCTCCCCCCGGAGCGGGTGGAAGTCTTTCCTCAAAGGGAGAGCCAAGAGCACTGCCGAAAGTCTCCTCATAATGCCTAATACTTTAGCAATGGGCTTTAAACCTTGGCTACCCCTTCGGGGGAGTTGGTGCTGCCCCTCATCCGGCGCTACGCGCCACCTTCCCCCGGTGGGTGAAGGCTTAAGCGGTGGCGGTACAGTTCCCGGCTGACCCGTAAAGTTTCCGGGCGTGTCCGCTCTCCCCTTGGGAGCGCGGACACGGAAGCGCCTGAGAGGGTAAAAAAAAGTGGGTCAGAAGCGCCCACAGGCGTTTCTGACCCACAAATAGAACGATATTTTTGTTTTACAGCTGGCAGGCGGTATCGTAGCCGGTGCGGATGGCGTTGGAGATATCCGCAGCCTTGCCGGCGGCATCGCCAATGGAATACACCGGGATGCTGGCAGCTTCCAGCGCAACAGCGTCAAATTCGTTGGAGCGTGCGCCCATAGCCAGCACGATGTAATCGCAGGGGATGGTCACCTCTGCGCCGTCCTTGTTCTCGCAGACGACGGCGTCCATGCGGAACTCCTTGACCTTGTGGCTGGGGTACTGCTCCACGCCGTAGGTCTTATAGTTTTCCAGCAGGGTGGGCAGAATGGTGGTGCTCTCGCCTGCGGCGATCTTGTCCATCATCTCGATAACGGACACCTTGCAGCCGCGGGCAGCCAGATACTCTGCGGTCTCGCAGCCCACCATGCCGCCGCCGATGACGGCAACCGTGCCGTACACCTGCTGCTCACCGGCCAGAACCTTCCATGCATCGGCCACGTTCACGCTGTCGATGCCGGGGATGCGGGGTGCGGCGCTGTGTGCGCCCACAGCGTTGATGACGGCCTCGAAACCGGCATCCTTCAGCTGCTCTGCGGTGCGGGTCTGACCCATGCACAGGTGCACACCGGCGTTGCAGACTGCGTGGATCAGGTCCTGTGCGGCGCGGCGCATCTCCTCCTTGCGGGGAGGTACGCAGGCAATGTTCAGCTGACCGCCCAGAGAGGTGGTCTTTTCAAACAGGGTCACGTCATGGCCGCGCAGCGCTGCCACACGGGCGGCTTCCAGACCGGCAGGGCCGCCGCCGAGGACGGCGATCTTCTTTTTCTGCGCTGCGGGCTGGATGCTGCGGGTGTTCTCGTAGCCGTTCTCCGCGTTCAGCACGCAGGAGAGGAACTGACGGTTCTGGATGGCATCGGTGCAGCCCTTGTTGCAGCTGATGCAGCGGCGGATATCGCAGGCCTTCCCGGCAGCGATCTTGGTGCCCCAGTCGGGGTCTGCCAGCAGCGGGCGACCCATGGCAACCATGTCGGCCATGCCGCTCTCGATGACACGCGCAGCCATGTCGGCGTCCACGATACGACCCACGGCGCTGACCGGCACATTGACGGCCTTTTTGATGTCCCCGGCGATTTTGACGAAGAAGCCGTAGGGCTGTACGCCCATGGGAGGAATGGTGTCGGCCATGTTGCCGGTGTGGTTGGCCTGCGCAACGTGGAGCATATCCACGCCGTCCTCTACCAGCCACTGGGCAAACTGCACGGCGTCGGCTTCGTCAATGCCGCCCTTGCCGCGCTGCGGGGTGACGATGGACAGCTTGTAGTCGATGACCATATCCGGCACAGCCTTGCGGATGGCGCGGGTCAGCATGCGGGCAAAGCGGACGCGGTTCTCCAGACTGCCGCCGAACTTATCGGTGCGGTGGTTCATGCGGGTGGAGCACAGGCAGCCGTTCAGGCGGTCGCCGTGGATCTGAATGACGTCCACACCGGCCTTCTGTGCACGCACTGCGCAGGCGCACATCTTATCGATGATGGCCATCAGCATCTCCTCGCTGACCTCATCGGTGAAGAACATCATGTCGTGATGCAGGCGCTGACGCATCTCATCAAACTTCTTCTGCATGAACAGGCTGTTGATGGCGTCCACATCGTACTCCGGGTGGAAGAGCTGGACGCCCAGCTTGGTGCCGTAGGCGTGTACGCTGTCGGCCAGTGCCTTGAAGGCAGGGATCTGGCTGTCGTCAAACAGCTTGGGGGTGGGAGAAAAGCTGTTGATGGGTGCCACATCGCCCATAACGATGTAGCCCACGCCGCCCTTTGCCAGACGGGTGTAGAAGCCCATGTCCTGCTCGCTGATCATGCCGTTTTTCTCGTAGCCGGTGGTCAGCGGGGGGAACATGATGCGGTTTTTAAAGGTCTGTCCGCCCACCTCGATGGGCTGCAGAATTACGTTTTGCATATAAAAGCCTCCTTGCAGATATGCTTTGCTTTACAGATTTGCTTTGATGAATGCTGCGGTCTTTTCCTCCACGGCGGCACGGGCTGCCAGCGTGGCAAAGTTGTGGCCGCCGCCTGCAATGGTGTCCACCTCGGGTGCGGTGTACACCTGTGCGTAACGGCTGCAGGTGCCCTCGTCCACCAGACGGTCATCATCGGCGCGCAGCAGCAGCACCGGGCCGTTGTAGCCCTTGGCCTCGGTAAAGGGGTCGGGGTGCTTGGCCATCTCGTAGTTAAAGGCCATCTTGTAGCACAGACCCTCCATGTCGGCGTAGTCCTTGCCGGTCTGCATAATGCCGTCGGCGCGCTGGGCGCAGCCGAACCACATCCCGGCGCCCGGGCACAGCAAAATCAGGCCGTGGGGCTGGATGACCGGTGCGCAGGAGGCGGCAATGTAGCCGCCCATGCTCTGGCCGGAGAGGAACAGCTTTTCGCTGTCCACATAGGGCTGCTCAGCGGCCCATGCAAAGATATCCTGTGCATCGGTGTGCAGGCCGTCGAAGCTCATATCCTCGAACTCGCCGTCGCTCTCGCCGTTGCCGTAGAAATCGAACCGGGCGCTGCCGATGCCCTGCGCTGCCAGAGCGCGAGACAGGTGGGTGTACATGGACTTGTAGCCGCTGCAGCTGCCGGCAAAGCCGTGCAGATGCACCACAAAGGGTACCTTGCCCTCGGTGTCGGGCAGGGTCACGATGCCGCGCAGGGTGTGGCCATTGCGGTTTTTAAACTGAACCTGTAAGATCTTCATGGTTTACTTGCTCTCCTTTGCGGCGCGGCGAGCCTTCAGCTCGGTCAGCATCTCAGCAGTCTTCTGCTTGGTCAGGGGGTAGACGAAGAACAGGATGGCAACTGCAATGCCGTAGCCCAGAAAGTAGACGCCGGTGTAGCTCTTCCAGATGGCGTTTACAACGCCTGCGGTCTGCACAGCGCCAGCGGTAACGTTGTAGCCGATGGCACCCAGCACAAAGCTGGACAGGCTGCCGGAAATGGCGCTTGCAAGCTTGCGGAAGAAGGAGTAGGTGGAGTAGACGATGCCCTCGTTGCGCTCGCCGGTCTGCAGCTCATGGTAGTCGATGGCGTCGTTGACCATGGCCCAGATCAGCACCTGCATACCGGAAGCGCCCAGATAGCAGATACCGTTGATGACGATGAAGGCCACGGGGTTGTGGACGGGGAAGAAGAACAGGATGCCGAACACGATGGCGGCAAAGCCGGCGCCCATGCAGCACCACTCCTTCTTGCCGAACTTGTTGGCAAGAGGCTGGGTGATGGCAAAGGACAGCACCGCGTACAGCACGCTCAGCATGCCGGAGACAGCCTGAATTTTAACGTTGCCGAAGAAGTCCTTATACAGGTAGGTGTTCAGACCGTTGACCACGGAAGCACCGATCATGCCGGTCAGGCTGAAGAACATAACGCCCAGCAGAGCCTTATTGTGAGAGATCTCCTTGAGCACGTGCAGGTAGTTCAGCTTTTCGCCCTGCGGACGCTCGGGCACTTCCACGCGCTCCTTGCACCACACGCAGGTGATCTGCAGGCACAGCAGGCCCAGCATAGCGCAGATGCAGGCCAGCATCAGGAAGCGGCCAGCCACGGGCTTGTTGTCCACATACAGGAACAGGGGGCCGATCATGACCATGACGGTCATGAAGATGGTGCCGCCAAGGCTGCGGTAGCGGGACAGTGCGGTGCGCTGGCTGACATCATCGGTCATCACGCTGGACAGAGTACCGAAGGGCACGTTGACGCAGGTGTACAGCGCCTCGTACAGAACGTAGGTGACGAACATGTAGGCCAGACGCAGGCCGTAGTTGATATTGCCTACATTGACAAAGCCAAGTATGCACAGCACTGCCATGGGGAAGGAGAAAGCGCGGATCCACGGGATGAACTTGCCGCCCTTGGTGGCCTTGCGGGAGTCCACCATGGCACCGATGATGGGGTCATTCACGGCGTCCCAGATCTTGGTGATCAGCAGCAGGATACCCACGTGGAAGGGGTTGACCTGCAGGATCAGGGTGTAGAAGATCGACAGATACATGGCACGGTACTGCTCGGTGAAACAGCAGCCCAGATCGCCCAGCGTATAACCGATCTTGTCCTTCATGGAGAAGGGTCGGATGGTCTTTTTCTGGTCCATTGTGTTTTATCCTCCTTAAAAACAGTGAAACCACGAGACTTTTCGCACAAGTCTCTTTTCTACGTTTGCATTATACGTTAATTTTTCATCAATACATATCCAAAAAATGATTGAAAACTATCGCAAATTGATGTATTATGCAATTATAACAGTTGTACTTTTCTGTTGTGTACAACAATCTGTTACACATGACAGTTTCATGGAGGACTTTTTGGTGAATCATACAGCCAAGCGTTATCTTTTTGAGCAGAGCGCCGTCCGGGAATTTTATTCCGGCGCGTATTATGATTTGTTTCTAGTCATGCGGGGCAGCGGTGTGTTCCGGTGCAGCGAGGTGGTGCTGCCCGCACAGCAGCAGAATCTCATCATCTTCAAGCCCGGTCAGGGCGGCAGACTGGAATACGCCGGTGCTTACGGCCCGCTGGAACTTATTCGGGTGCAGCTGTCCCCCCAGACGCTGGCGCAGCTTTCGGACGCAGATACCGACCTTGAAAAAAGCTTCAACGTGGTGCCCTTCCAGCAGGTGGCTGTGCGCCCGGACAGCCAGATCTATATGCTGCTGAAAAACCTTGCCCGGAAGCTGCTGATGCTCCCGCAGGAGCGCACCCAGTTCGGTGCAGCGGTGTTCGAGCACGGTATTTTGCAAATGTTTGTGGTGCTGGCGCTGCGTGCCTGCATCCATGCGGAGTTCCACACCGCATCGGTCAGCCGCCACCACCTGATGCTGGACGAGGTGTTTTTGTTTATTCAGGCGCACCTTACCGAGGAACTGACGCTGGAGCGGCTGGAAAAGGAGTTTTTCGTCTCCCGGGAACATATTGCCCGGGAATTCAAACGCCAGACCGGGCAGACGGTGCACCGCTATATCGTAAAGGCGCGGTTAGACCGCTGCTGCACCCTCATCGAGCAGGGGCTGCCCATCACCGAGGTGTACAAGACCAGCGGTTTCGGGGGCTATAACCACTTTTTCCGCGCCTTTAAAAAGGAGTACGGTATGACCCCCAAAGAATATTTCAGCACCACCCGGCAGGATGCCCGGGGATGAGCCTTTGCAAAAGAAGTCCCGGCTGCAATTTTTGTGCAGGCTGAAACGTATCCTGTATAAAACGGCAGCTGCCGTTTTTCAACAAACGATCTCCATTACAGACAGGAGGAAAGCTCTATGAAATTTTCTGCTGATTATCGTGCCCTTGCGCTGGATGCCCTGCGTGGCAGATGGAAAACAGCTGTTCTGGCCGGACTGATCGCCAGTTTGCTGGGAGCCAACATTGTGAGCAGCTCAGACAGGGTCATCTCCAACATGAGCCAGAACGCCAACGGCGACACCCCGGGGTTTGCCGGGCTGTTTTCCACCGGCAGCGGCGGCGTGCTGGCGGTTCTCGTGATCTGCATCCTTGCCTGGGCAGTGTTCACCGTCATCGTGGGCGGTGCGGTGCGGCTGGGCTACGCCCGGGTCAACCTGAACCTTGCAGACGGCAGGGACGCTGCCCTCTCCGACCTCGCTTCCCAGAAGCACCGCCTGTGGGACGGCTTCTGCATGAATTTCCTGCAGGGACTTTATGTGGCGCTCTGGTCGCTGCTGCTGTTCATCCCCGGCGTGGTAAAAGCCTACAGCTATGCCATGACCCCCTATATCATGGCCGAGCACCCCGGCCTGACGGCCAACGAAGCCATCACTGAATCCCGGCGCATCATGGATGGCAACAAGTGGCGGCTGTTCTGCCTCGATCTCAGCTTTCTGGGCTGGGAGCTGCTCTGCACCCTGCCCATGCTGATTGGTTTCTCTCTCGTCTTTGCCTTCACCCGCTCGGCGGATACGGTCCTTGTTCTGCCGATCCTGCTGTCCATCCCGCTGAGCGCCGGCTTTTTCTTTCTGCACCCCTACGAGGAAGCGGCCTGGGCGATCTTTTACCGGGATATCACCGCCGCACCTTCTGACACCGAGGAAATCTGAGAATGAAACACACCGCCTGCTATCACCTGCCCGGACTGTTCGAGTTCTACGAGCTCTACCGCCTGTTCCTGCCCCTGTTCCGGGAGCACCGGGAATATTTTTATGACTGGTGCGACATCGGCTCCATCTACGGCGCTCCGCCGGACTGCATCTGGGGCGGGGGCCGCGTGGAGGCCGGGGAGCACCCCCCCGCCGAAGTTCTGGCCCTGACCCAGGAATACGGCATCTCTGCCCGGCTCACATTCAGCAATTCCCTGCTCCGCCCGGAGCACCTTTCAGACCGGAAATGCAACGCAGTGTGCCAGCAGTTTGCCCAGCGGGGCACTGTGCAGAATGGGGTCATCGTCCACTCCGAGCTGCTTTTGAACTACCTGCAGCAGCATTACCCGGAGCTTTATCTCGTATCCTCCACCACCAAGGTCCTGACGGATCTTCAGGCGTTTCAGGCAGAGGTCCGGCGGCCGGAGTTCCGGTATGTCGTGCCGGACTTCCGGCTGAACAAGGCCTTCGATGTCCTGGATACGCTCTCCCAGCCCGAAAAGGACAAGGTAGAATTTCTCTGCAACGAGTGCTGCTGGTTCGGCTGCACCGAGCGCAGGCGCTGCTACGAAGCCGTCAGCCGCAAAAATCTGGGGGAGGTCTGCGAACATCGGTGCACCGCCCCCGGCGCGCAGGAGGGCTACCGCTTTTCCAAGGCGATGGAAAATCCCGGGTTCATCGGTACTGCGGACATCCGGGAGCGCTATCTGCCGTTGGGCTTTTCCAATTTCAAGCTGGAAGGGCGTGGGCTGGGCAGTGCGCTGGTGCTGGAGTTTCTGCTCTATTATCTGACCCGGCCGGAGTATCAGATCCACGTCCGGGAGGCGATCTATCTGGACAACATGCTGGACCTCTTTTAAGGGTTGCACCACCGGCGCAGTGTGGTATAATCAGCATAACAGAGCACCCGCAAGCAGCGCTCTGTTCCGTCCAATCCAAGTCAGGAGGAGATCGTTATGGAATTCACTCAGCTTATTGCACAGCGGTATTCCTGCAAAAATTTTGGTGCAGGCAAGGTAGACGCTGCAGCACTCCACACCATTCTGGAAGCCGGTCGGCTGGCACCCACCGCCAAGAACACCCAGGAACAGCGCATCTACGTCGTTCAGTCCGAAGAAGGGCTGGCAAAGATCGATGCTGCCACTCCCTGCCGCTACGGTGCCCCCATCTGTCTGGTGGTCGCCTATGACAAGAACCACACCTTTACTTACCCCGGCGAGCGGATGAACTCCGGCATGGAGGATGCCGCCATCGTGGCCACCCACCTGCTGCTGGGCGCTGCCAATGCAGGCGTGGACAGCTGCTGGGTCAACTTTTTTGACCCGGACAAGCTGGCAAAAGCGCTGGGTCTGCCCGAAAACGAGGAGATCGTGATGCTCCTTGATCTGGGCCACGCTGCCGAGGGCGCAGGCCCCCTGCCCAACCACAGCTCCCGCAAACCTCTGTCCGAAACCGTCACGTTCCTGTAACATCACAGGGATGTAAAAAAGCCCCCGCACGTTGGTTTTCCGGCCAACATGCGGGGGCTTGTGTTTTATTCCGGTTTTCAGTTCTGCGGGTGGACGATATCCCGCCAATCCAGATCTCCACGCTCCAGACCGTGGATGAGCACCTCCGCGGTGGCGATGTTGGTGGCCAGCGGGATGTTATGCACATCACACAGGCGCAGCAGGGTCATCTCGTTGGGCTCGCTGGGCTTTGCGTTGATCGGATCGCGGAAGAACAGGAGCAGATCGACCTCATTGCAGGCAATGCGGGATGCGATCTGCTGATCACCGCCCTGAACACCTGCCAGAAAGCGCTGGATCTGCAGACCCGTTGCCTCAGAGATCAGCTTGCCGGTGGTGCCCGTAGCCACCAATTTATGCTGGCTCAAAATCCGGCAATACGCCGTACAGAACTGAACCATCAGCTCTTTTTTGGAGTCATGCGCAATCAGTGCAATCGTCATCGGTCAACCTCTCCTTTGTTTTGCCAGTGGGCATTTTCTTGCATATATCATAGTATCACAGTTTCCGTTCTTTTACAACCGTTTTTTAGACAAACTTCATACTTTTTTCGGAAAAAAGCGCCAGAATTCACCAAAAGCAGTGTTTCAGCGTTTTGTCCTTCTTCAATTGTCTAAAGCATCCTGCCCGGCAGGTGCGGTCTCCTGAGCAGCCTCCGTGGTGCCTGCGGCG
>ENA-ORLM01002088-ORLM01002088.1-human-gut-metagenome-genome-assembly--contig:-NODE-2088-length-11048-cov-2.472610_pt1 | contig 11048 bp, 13 predicted proteins | sample MGYA00243063_ERZ508815 | MGnify/ENA primary metagenome ERZ508815 (study PRJEB26277, sample SAMN04329768) | human gut metagenome | biome: human-associated habitat | host: Homo sapiens | place: USA...
ATTGCAGACAGCAGAGCACCACGTGATGGTAAATTTATTGAGAAGATTGGTACTTACAACCCTAACACCAATCCTGCCACAGTAGATTTGAAGTTCGACCGCGCACTTGACTGGGTATTGAAAGGTGCACAACCTACCGACACTGTTCGCAACATCCTCTCTCGCGAAGGCGTTTACATGAAGAAACACCTTCTTGGCGGTGTAGCAAAAGGCGCATTCGGCGAAGCAGAAGCAGAAGCTAAATTCGAAGCTTGGAAGAACAACAAACAAAGCGGTTTGGCTGCTCTGAAAGCTAAGGAAGAAGAAGCTAAGAAAGCTGAAGCCAAAGCACGTCTGGAAGCTGAAAAGAAAGTAAATGAAGTGAAAGCTAAGGCACTGGCCGAAAAGAAAGCTGCTGAAGAAGCTGCTAAGGCTGCCGCTGAAGCACCTGCAGAAGAAGCAACCGAAGCTCCGGCCGAAGAAGCTCCCGCAGCAGAAGCTGCTGCTGAATAAAAAGCAGAGCTATCCTTGTAAAAAAGGGACAAAAAACATAAAATCCTCATCGGTTATGCCGGTGAGGATTTTTTATTATTATCTTTGCTGCAACAATTTATTTATTAAATGAACAAAGCAATGAAAAAATTAACTTACCTGCTCGCTGCCGCTGCCGTATTCGCAGCTTGTAACAGCGGAAACAAAGGTTACACCGTAACCGGAACAGTAGAAGGCGCTGCCGATGGCGATACCGTTTATCTGCAAACCGCAGAAGGCCGCCAGCTCGTAAAACTCGATTCTGCAGTCATCACCAACGGAACCTTCACCTTCAAAGGAACGCAGGACAGTGCTGTGAACCGCTATATCACGTGCCAGCCCTCCGGGAAAGAAGGTGTGCTGATGGACTTCTTCCTCGAAAACGGAGCAATCAACATCAAACTGACTTCCGGCGAAGGCGACTCTGCCACCGGTACAGCCAACAATGATATTTACCAACGCATCCGGGACAAGCAAAACGAACTGAACCAACAGATGAACGCCATCTACCAGTCCATGTCCGACACAGCCCTGACAGACGAACAGCGCGAAGCCAAAGCCAAGCAGATGAATGACCTGGAAGAGCAATATATCGCCACTGCCAAAGAGGGAATCAAACAAAACATCAATAACGCAGTGGGAGTATTCCTGCTCAAGAAGAACCATTATTACATGGATGTGGAAGAACTCGATCCGCTGATGTCGCAAATCCCCGCAGCATACAACAACGACGAAACCATCATCCGCATCAAGGAGAACGTAGAAAAGATGAAAGCCACTGCCGTAGGTCAGAAGTTTACGGACTTTGAAATGCAGACCCCCGAAGGAAAAACGGTAAAACTGTCCGACTATGTGGGCAAGGGCAAAACAGTGCTCGTTGACTTCTGGGCAAGCTGGTGTGGCCCGTGCCGTCGCGAAATGCCCAATCTGGTAGAGGCATACGCCAAATACAAGAACAAGAATTTCGAGATTGTAGGCGTTTCCTTAGACCAGAGCGGTGATTCCTGGAAAGAGGCTATCAAGAAACTGAATATCACCTGGCCGCAGATGTCCGACCTGAAATACTGGAACTGCGAAGGCGCCAAGTTGTATGCCGTAAGCAGCATTCCTCACACTGTACTGATTGACGGTGACGGAATCATCCTTGCACGCGGCTTGCACGGAGAAGAATTGCAAGAGAAATTGGCTGAGGTTCTTAAATAAGCAAAGAAAGCCGGCAGAATATAAGACCAACGGAGATGTGTCAAAATACACTTGACGATTTCTTTTAGACACGGATTACGCGGAAAACACGGATTTCACAGAAAAAGAATAAAGAAAATCTGTGAAATCCGTGTTTTCCGCGTAATCCGTGCCTAAAAAAGAGACAGATAGTAAGCGGATTTTAGCTTTGACACATATTCTATCCGGATTCTGGTACTATCTCATTCGGTTATTTGGGCGATTGTGGCTTTTACTCTTTCTTGGGTTGTCACATTCCGTTCAAATTCATTGATTTGTACGGTTGCTCCCATCGGTACCCGTTCTTTGCGGTATTGCATACGGCTTGCTACGGTTTCCCTTGCAGAGAAATGAAATTCGTGGATACCCGTTTCGCGGGCAATGCGTGCGATGTTGCTCTCATTTACTCCGCAACCGGCGAGTAAGGTAATGCGTCCTGCTGCTTGCAACTGGAGTTCTTTCAATAGAGGAATGCCCGCTTCGGCGGTGGGTTGCTGACCGGAAGTCAGGATACGGTCACATCCGAGGCTGATAATATCTTCCAATGCCTTTTGCGGATTGCGGCAAACATCGAAAGCCCGGTGGAAAGTTACCGATATGTCTTGGGCAGCTTCCATAAACTGCTTCATTAGAGGAATATCCACTTCTCCATCTGCCGTCAGACAGCCTAAAACAATACCGTCTGCCCCTAAACGGCGGGCATTGTCTATGTCCTTTAACATGATACGTTGCTCGATAGGGGAATACAGGAAATCACCGCTGCGGGGGCGGATAATGACGTGCAACCTGGTGTTTTGCAAGACTTCTCTCGCTATGACAATATCACCGTAGGAAGGGGTTGTTCCCCCTTCGGGTATCCCGGCGCACAATTCTACCCGATTGGCTCCGCCGGCTTGGGCGGCGATGCAACTCTCTACGGAGTTTGCGCAGACTTCAAATAAATACTCCTTCATGGCTTTGGTTTTTGCGTTATACCGGCAAAAATAAGAAAACTCCGCAAACTCCGGAACAATATAAAATAAAAAAAGGAGCGAAGGTCCGATACCAACGCTCCTCTTATGGTTTTGATTCTTTTATTTACTTAGCGTAACTTACTGCACGCGTTTCGCGGATAACAGTAATCTTTACCTGTCCGGGATAGGTCATTTCATCCTGTATCTTCTTGGCTATTTCGCCGGAAAGGTTTTCCGTTGCCTTATCGTCAATCTTGTCTGCACCGACGATTACGCGTAACTCGCGTCCTGCCTGGATAGCATATGTCTTCGTTACGCCCGGATAGGACATAGCCAGCTGTTCGAGGTCGTTCAAGCGTTTGATGTAAGCCTCTACGATTTCGCGGCGTGCTCCCGGACGTGCGCCTGAAATGGCATCGCATACTTGTACGATGGGAGCCAGCAGGCTGGTCATTTCCACTTCGTCGTGGTGGGCGCCGATGGCGTTGCAGATATCCGGTTTTTCCTTGAATTTCTCCGCCAGTTTCATACCGTAGAGTGCGTGCGGCAATTCCGGTTCTTCATCGGGCACTTTACCGATGTCGTGCAGCAATCCGGCACGTTTTGCCTTCTTGGGATTCAAACCAAGTTCGGATGCCATCACAGCACAGAGATTGGCTGTTTCGCGGGCATGTTGCAACAGGTTCTGACCATAGGAAGAACGGTATTTCATCTTACCGATGATACGGATAAGTTCGGGATGCAGGCCATGGATACCTAGGTCTATGGTGGTGCGTTTACCGGTTTCGATGATTTCTTCTTCCACTTGCTTGCGTACTTTGGCTACTACTTCCTCGATACGTGCCGGGTGGATACGTCCGTCTGTTACCAGCTGGTGCAGCGCTAGACGGGCAATTTCGCGGCGAACAGGGTCGAAAGCTGATAATACGATAGCTTCCGGAGTGTCATCCACAACGATTTCCACACCGGTAGCTGCTTCCAGCGCACGGATATTGCGTCCTTCACGACCGATGATACGTCCTTTGATTTCGTCCGATTCGATATGGAATACTGTCACGGAGTTTTCGATGGCAGTTTCGGTAGCTACCCGTTGGATAGACTGGATAACAATACGTTTTGCTTCTTTGCTGGCAGTCAGTTTCGCATCATCCATGATGTCATTGATAAATGACTGTGCCTGCGTTTTAGCTTCTTCTTTCAGTGATTCTACCAGGCGTTCTTTGGCCTCTTCGGCAGACAATCCGGAGATTGCTTCCAGTTTATCGATTTCCTGCTGTTGCAGTTTATCGAGTTCTTCTTTTTTCTTGTCAACAATCACAAGTTGCGCTTCCAGATTCTCTTTTACCGCTTCGGCTTCCATCTTTTTACGTTGGATTTCTTCCTGACGCTGGCTAAGTACCATTTCACGTTGCTTCAACTTGTTTTCCGCTTGCTGAATCTTCTGATTCCGCAATGCTACCTCCTTTTCAAGGTCTGCTTTCTTATTCAGGAATTTCTCCTTCACTTCCAGCAGCTTGTTTTTCTTAATTACTTCCGCTTCCGTCTCCGCTTCTTTCAGGACATTATCGTATTTGGATTTCAGTACATACCGGAATAGTATATATGAAAGGATTCCTCCTACGATGAAGCAAGCAATTGCTGTTGCTATTATTGCTATCATTCTACATTTAATTTAAGTATATAAATAAAAACGCACCGCCAAATATCAAAGCAATTATTTTTGCTTGGATATTGTGCAGTGCGTGGTTGTTTTATCTCTTATCAGCGAATAGCCAGTCGGGATTTATTCTTCCTTAAAATAATCCTCCAGCAATTCTGTCAGTTCTTTTACCTTCTCCACATAGGGGCTGGTATCATTACGTTGCATCAATTGCAGTCTCTCTAACGAGAACTGATAGGCTACCATGGCAATAATTTTTTCGGGTTCCAGATTTTTATAGACTTCCCGATACTTATTAAGCCTGATATTTACCTGCTTGGCGGCTTCCCGTACCATTTGTTCTTCCTCGCGGTTGATGGTTAACGGGTAGTTTGAGTCTGCTATCTGCAGGTTTATCTTTATTTTATCGTTCATACATCTTCTTCTTATTCATTCAACAAAGCGATGCATTTATCGACTTCACGCACTAATTTTGACAATCGCAGCTTCGTCTCTTTTACGTCGCTGCCGTTAAGGCTGATTGTCGTAGCTGTTTTTAGGTTCGTGTAGTTGTTTTCCAGCTCTTTGTAGTCGGCACGTACTTTCCCGCATTCTTCTTCTTTAGCTTGTAGAAGTTGCTTAAGTTCAGCATTTTCGCGTTTTAATTCATCATGCAGATAGATTAAATGCCGCAGTCTGGCTTCAAAAGTACTTAATAGCTTCTTTTCTTCGTCTGTCATTACTACACCAAAATTGTACACAAAAATACAATTAACTTGGAGATTACAAAAGCTTTTCAAGGAAAAATGTTCTGTATGCGTTAAAATAAGGGGAAAACAGGACTGTTATTAATTTATTTCATGCTGAAATTTTCTCGTCCGACAGCCGTTTCTCTTTCGTCCGACAGTTGTTGGACGAAAGAGAAACGGCTGTCGGACGAGAAGTAAACAACTGTCGGACGATTAGATTTTGGCAGGGTTGGCATTAGTCCGTAGTTGTACGGGTAATTGCTTCTTCTATCATTTGGGATAAGTTTGTGTATATGGTTGTTGAAATGTATATAAAATAATTTATTATATAATTTAGTTTATAAAATAAACTTATTATCTTTGTATCGGAGTTCGAACCCGGAGTTGTAATAATGTATAATAAAAAACTGGATAAGACTATGGAAGATAGGAAATTGAATGAGAAAGAAAGCTTGGAGCTTATCACTCAAATGATTCGGAACACACGTCGGAATCTGGATGCCGGTAGTGGAAATATGTTTTTATTGTGGGGGTATGTTTGTGTGTTGCTGACTCTGGTTGTTTGGGCCGGGGTCGGTCTGACACAAAATTCTCCATGGATGTGGGGATTCCCGTTGTGGGCTACCTGCTGAGTTATATTTTTATGCGGAGAAAGGACAAGCCGGTGAGCTTGTATATAGATAAAGTGTTGAATGAGATGTGGCAGTTTATGGGAATCGTCTGTCTGGCGGTTGCGTTGATGGCCGCATACTTCCATGCTTTCGAAGTAATATTGCCTTTGTGTGCCATATTGCTTTCGTTGGGCAGTATCTTTACGGGAGTCCTCATTCGTTATACCCGGTTTTCGGGCTTGTCGAGCATGGGCGTTCTGTTGGGCTTGAGAATGTTGTTTGAGGTTTGGGATAAGTCTTCTTTTTTGCAGATATTGCCGGAGTTTGTTCTGGTGGTCATACTCGCAATGATAATACCGGGACATATTTTGAACTATAAAGCGAAGAAGGAAAACAAAAATAAGAGTAAGTGATATGTTTAAGGAATTAAACCCTTTGCTTCACAGTGAACTGAGGCTTGCTGTAATGTCGTTGCTCATCAGTGTTGAAGAAGCGGATTTTGTATACATCCGCCAGCAGACCGGTGCAACGGCCGGCAACCTCAGTGTGCAACTGGATAAACTTGCCAAAGCGGGGTATATAGTTGTGACCAAGACTTTTAAGGGGAAGATGCCCTGCACGCTTTGCAAGATTACCCCGCAGGGAATAGATGCTTTTGAGGAATATGTGGAGGCGTTGAAATCGTATATAATGAAGTAGGGATGTGAACCCGTTAGTTAAGAGTCTGTTTAAATTCTCTTCGAGAAATGTTTCGGACAGAATTTAAACAGACTCCAGAATAAAAATAAGAAAATATGAAAATTTTGGTGACTTATGCCGTTCAAGGCGAATTTACGGAATTGAAATTCCCCGGTTTGATAGGGGAGGAAGAAGTGCAGGTGGGTTATCTTCGCACCGGAATAGGAAAGGTGAAATCTGCTTTTTACCTTACGGAAGCGATTAATCGTGCGCAGCCCGATTTGGTTGTCAATGTGGGTACGGCAGGAACTGTCCGCCATCAGGTGGGGGATATTTTTGTATGCCGTCATTTTGTAGACCGTGATATGCAGCGGCTGAAAGGGTTTGATATGGAATGCGAGATAGACTCGGCGGCGCTGTTGGCGCAAAAAGGATATTGCCTGCATTGGCAGCGAGAAGGAGTGTGCAATACGGGTGATACTTTCCTGACGGAACTGTCGGATGTAAAGGGCGATGTGGTGGATATGGAGGCTTATGCCCAGGCATGGGTGTGCCGTACCAAGAACACGCCGTTCATCGCCGTGAAGTATGTGACGGACATTATCGGGCAGAATTCGGTGAAGCATTGGGAAGATAAACTGGCGGATGCCCGTAAAGGACTGGGAGCGTTTTTCGAATCTATTTCAGTGTTTTGAAAGAGAGGATGTGGTAGCTTGTTCCTGCTGCAATCAGCAACAACACTGCCTTTAGCCACCAGTAGGGGACTATGAAAAAGATACAGTTGAGGATGGTTATCCATATCAGCGAGACCGAGATGATTTTGGCTCTTAGCGGGATGGCTTTATTTTCACGGAAGTTACGGATGTAGCTTCCCAGGTATTTATGGTGCAGCAGCCGGTTGTAAAGGCGGGGGGAACTGCGTACATAAAGGGCGGCTGTGAGCAGCAGAAACGGAGTAGTAGGCAGTAACGGCAGGAAAATGCCGATGATGCCGAGTGCCAGAGAAAGTGTACCGAACAGAATATAAAGGACTTTCATGTCGCAAAAATACATAAAAAGATGAATAATAAAATTGTTTGGGATTGTTTATTGTTCATATGTACAGGGAAATATGTTTTCTGTCTGCAACCGGAGTCTTTGTGGACATCAGGCAGCCGCGCAGTGTCGTAGTGCTCACTGTATGTATGAATAAGCGTCAATCTCGTGTGTAAATTCCAAGTTTTTTGTACTTTTGCTGCCGCATCGAGGTGACATTAGATGCACGGTTTTATAAAATGATATTTTAACCAGCGTATTAACAGTATGTACACAGTCATTAAACGAATGGAGGTTTCGGCTGCACACAGTCTGAAGCTTTCTTATCAGAGTAAATGTGAGAATCTGCATGGTCACAATTGGATAATCACAGTCTATTGCCGTGCCAAAGAACTGAATGCCGACGGGATGGTGGTTGATTTCAGCCACATCAAACAGGCGGTGAAAGAAAAACTGGATCACCGGAACATCAATAAAGTTCTTCCCTTTAATCCGACAGCCGAGAATATGGCACGCTGGATATGCAACCAGATACCTGCCTGCTTTAAAGTGGAAGTGCAGGAATCCGAGTCGAATATAGCCATCTATGAGGAGGATTGACAGGAGCGCTTATGAGGAAGATTAACGAAATATTTTACAGCTTGCAAGGAGAGGGCTTTCATACGGGCACTCCGGCTGTTTTTGTACGTTTTTCCGGTTGCAACCTGAAATGTTCTTTTTGCGATACACAGCACGAAGAGGGTGTGTTGATGTCCGATGAGGAAATTTTGGCGGAAGTGGGGAAATATCCTGCGGTGACGGTGATACTGACGGGTGGAGAGCCATCGCTCTGGATTCACCGTGAATTTGTGGACTGCCTGCACCGGATGGGGAAGTATGTCTGTATCGAAACGAACGGTACGCATTCCTTGCCGGATAATATAGACTGGGTGACTTGCTCGCCCAAGCAAGGTGCCAAATTGTGCATTTCCCGTATGGATGAGGTGAAGGTAGTGTACGAAGGACAGGATATTGCCGTATATGAATCGCTTCCTGCCGGACACTTTTTCCTGCAACCCTGTTCTTGCAGCAATACTGCGGAAACTGTGGCTTGCGTGATGCAGCATCCGAAATGGCGGCTGAGCTTGCAGACGCACAAGCTGATAGAAATAAAATAAGACCTTGTAATTTTTTAAATTTACAAGGTCTTATCATTGCACGGGAGGAGAGGCTCGAACTCCCGACACCCGGTTTTGGAGACCGGTGCTCTACCAACTGAGCTACTCCCGTGTTTGCGGCTGCAAAGGTAATGGAAACTTTCAAATCTGCAAGTTCTTTGTTGCTTTATTTTCTTAAAAAAATAGCTTATAACATTTGTAAGTCCTGATACATAATGCGATAGGCTGCCGCTTTTTTTTCTAAAGCCAGCGGATAAGCTCTTGATGAAGAGGGCATGCGGTAGAGCCGCATAGGGCGGTCTGCGAAAATGAATTCTGTAAAATCGCCGACTTTAGGTTCTTGCAATGAGAACAGCGCACAGAGCGTGTCGGTGGCTTTTTGTCCCGTAGTGACAATCGCTTTGCACTGTGGCAGTTGGTGCAATAATACGGATATGTCGGTAGGCTGGACCACTTCGAGGTACTTATCGGATGCATTGTCTTGCAATCGCCTTACGGCAGTGGCCGTATCGAACAGGGCTATTCCTTTTTCGTTCAGGAAATCGATGATACGCTCCTTGCGGAAAGCTTTTTGGGATTTATCGGCAAAATGGTCTTTGTCATTGAAGAATAAAAGACCTGCAATACGCCACATGTCATTATTCCAGTTCGGATAGTAAAACTCCATGGACCAGCGTTTTCTTTGCGGCGGGAAACTCCCCAGCATCAGCAAACGTGCATTGCCGGGAAGGAAAGGTTCTAAAGGATGCTGTTCTATTTCCATAAGATTGATTTTGCTTATACATTAGCGGATGATAAGGCAAAGTTAATCAAAAATAGTTTTTCAGCAGCTTTCAAGCCCCAGATTACTCATTTTTTCTGTAATCCGGAAAGGGAAATCCGGATATTCGTATAAGCTGAACCGGGGTTCGGTTTTTCCTTCCGTATAGTTCCGTGTCTTCTCCCATGGCTTGCAGTTGTCGCAGATAGGCGGCTATGGATTTGCTTTCGACAATGTATACTGCTCCGATACTGTCTATAATAGGACTATGGCGACGTGTACCGTCGTGTTCGAAACGAAGGATACGCTTTCCTTCCGGAGTGATTCCTACCATTTTGAAAGTCATGCTTTTTCCGATGGCAGGCAGGTTCAGCACATTCCGGTCTGTGGCGAGGAATGGCAGGCGATGTGCTTTCGTAAAACGGCGGATACAGGCGGCAGGGTCGTGTGTCCGTTCCAACAGTACGGAGAGGTTATGGGCATCTTCTTTGGTAAGTTTTCCGAATGCTTTTTCTTCCTGCTCTTCTTGTATGGAGCGGCTGTTTGGAGTGAAAACGGCATTATTTTCTTCAAATCCTTTCACCGAGAATGTGTAGTAACAGATTATGCCCAGTTTATTTAATACCTGTCGCAGGCGTGCAGTGTGCCCCCGGCGGGATGCGGCTACATTATACACCAGCTGGTTGGTGATGAGCCATCCTGCCGAGAGCAGTTTGCGAATGCCTTCCTCTGCTTCGGGAGTAACTTCCAGCGGGGTTTGGAAATGTGTCTGGATGATAAACTGACGTATGCCGACCGTGGATGCCTTTTCCTTGAATTCACGCAATATGTCCACTAATTCGTCATTGATGCGCATCGGTAGATAGGCGGGCAGGCGCGAACCGAGGCGGATGCGTTGCAATTCGGCGTATTTCTCACCTTCCGGGCGTTCCTGGTTGGCTTTTCGCTTGCGCACCGCCATACGGTAAACGGCGTCCAATATGTTGCGCAAGGTTTTGTTCTGGCTCATAAGAGCATCGCCGCCGGTAATGAGGATGTCACGCAATTGCGTGTCTTCTTCGAAATAGGTCATGAGGCGGCGCAATTTCTTGTCCCAGCTTTCTTTGGGATGCAGTTCTTCAAATTCAAAGTTGAGGCGTTTGCTTTGGAAATCGTACATACGCTGGCAGGAAGCGCAAAGTCCGCCGCAGGCTCTCCCCATGGTATCGGGGATAAGAATGGCCACCTCAGGATAGCGTCTGTGGATATTGTGACCGTCGGGCAATAACCAGCCTGCAGCGTTCGGCTTGCCGGCTTCTACAATGTCTTCGCGTTCCCAGGCACGGATTTGTCCGTAGGTCTCCACCAATTGGGGCGAGTAGAGGATATAGCTGCGTAAAGAGTCGTCGTTATAGCCGCTTCCGGTACAGTTCAATAAGGAAAGGTAGTAGGGGGTGGCGAAGAACGGCATGCCTTTTTTACGTGCACGCGACAATAAATACATGGTTTCCACAGAAAGTGAATTGCCCAGGAAACGGTTCAGTTCCGTGGGGCTTTTCACTGCCATTGCAAGGTGGAAGCGGAAATCGTTCCACCATTCGCTGACGAGCCGGAATTTTTCTTCATAGCTGATGCCTTCTGCAAAATGAAAGCGTGAAGCAGAATTCTTGCGGTTTTCTATTTTCTGTATGAGGGCATGCAGGATACGTTCTTTGTTGTATGCCCGGAGTTGTTGCACATCCTCATCCAGTCCGGA
>ENA-ORLM01002093-ORLM01002093.1-human-gut-metagenome-genome-assembly--contig:-NODE-2093-length-11018-cov-4.708802_pt1 | contig 11018 bp, 8 predicted proteins | sample MGYA00243063_ERZ508815 | MGnify/ENA primary metagenome ERZ508815 (study PRJEB26277, sample SAMN04329768) | human gut metagenome | biome: human-associated habitat | host: Homo sapiens | place: USA...
TCACTCCGCTTTTTGTTTCATCTGACGAAAAATTTGACGACGCATCTGTCGCACAATCTTTGTGCGGTATTGCCCAGCATCAACCGGAAAGGCGGCAGTCATGACAAAAGGAAAAACCAAAGACGGGCTGGAGTATCTCTGGACGGACAAAAAGCGTACCCTGTTCGGACTGCCCCTGTCCTTTACCCGATATTATCTGACAGAAAGCAGGCTGATCACCCGCATTGGTCTGCTCACCGTAGTGGAAGACGAACTGGACATCTACCGCATCACCGACAAGAAAATGGAATTGCCGCTGGGACAGCGGCTGTTCGGCTGCGGCACGATCATTCTGTTCAGCAAAGACGTTGACACTCCGGAAAAGCACATTCACTCCATCAAGAATCCCCGACAGGTTTCCGACCTCATCACGGCTCTCATCAATGAGCAGCGTGACCAGTTCGGGATCCGCGGACGGGACATGGTGGGACCGTCCGGCATGCCGCCGGAGGCATGGGAGAATGACGACTGCTGCAATGACTAAAACAGACACTGCATGCAGCAGCCAAACCCATTCATGCGAAAAAGAGAAAAGGAGGTCCTGAACACATTGCTTTCTTTCATCACAGAAAAACAGTCCTCGTGGGAAAAACTACAGGCGGAAACCCGCCCGATCTTTATCTACGGCATGGGCGACGGTGCAGAAAAGATCATGCGTGTCTTTCGGGAAAAGTCCATTCCGCTTGCCGGCATTTTTGCAAGCGATGAATTTGTACGCGGGCATTCCTTTGCCGGCTACAAGGTGCGGAAGCTCTCCGAGATCGAAGCACAGGTAGACGACTTTGTGATCGTGCTGGCGTTTGCCGCAGGGTATCAGTCCCTTGTGGACAAGATCGTGGAGCTGAACAGCCGGCACACCCTCATTGTACCGGACGTACCGGTAGCAGGGGGCGGACTGTTCACCTATGATTACTGCGTAGAGCACGCGGCGGAACTGGAAGAAGTCTATGAGATGCTGGCGGACGACGAATCCCGACGGGTATATGCCAACATCATCAATTTCCGCATCAGCGGCAATATCCGCTATCTGATGGACGTGACTTCGCCCAAGGCGGAGATCTACCGCAAGATCATCAAGCTGACACCCAACGAGATCTACGTGGATCTGGGGGCATACAACGGGGACACCATTGACGAGGTGCTCCAATACACCCGCGGAAAGTATATCCGCATCTACGCCGTAGAGCCCGACCGGAAAAACTTCAAGAAGCTGTGCAAGTATCTGGACGGCAAGAACTTTGTCTATGCCTACAATGCGGTGGCATGGTGTCTGGACACCACGGTGCCCTTTTCCACCAAAGCCGGCAGACAGTCGGCAGTTTCCGCCTTTGGGCAGGAGATCGATGCACGTGCTGTGGACAGCATCTTACAGGGCAGACCGGCGACTGTGATCAAAATGGACGTGGAGGGCTGTGAACGGGAAGCACTCTGGGGAGCCTCCCAGACGATCGCACACTTTTCTCCGAAGCTGATGGTTTCGCTCTATCACCGGAACGAGGACATCTTTGCTCTGCCGCTGCTGATCCGGCGGCTGAACCCGAACTACGACTTATATATCCGGCACCAGCTGTATATTCCCGCGTGGGAAACCAATTTATACGCAGTGCCCTCACAAAAGAATTCGCTGGCATAAAGCCGGCAGAAAACACGAAAGCCCTGCACGGGAGAACAAATCTCCTGTGCAGGGCTTTCCTTACGCCCCAATTTCAACTGTAAAAAGGGTAGTGTTACGGCGGGCGGCGAGTCGCCGCTGACCTTACGCCCCAATTTCAACTGTGAAAAGGGTAGTGTTACGGCGGCGGCAGCCGCCTGTTTGCCCCGCCGGGGGATTTTTGTTGGTGAGAATCTATTGTGACAGTTTCTTGTGTAATCTTCGGGTGATATTGGAATCTTACAGTACAGGTGGAACGCGAACTCTTTTCTTTTTTTGCTTCTTTTTTTCTTTTCAGTAAAGAAAAAAAGAAGCGTAACTCCTTGTGAAATCGGTTGGCTGTTGTAGCAGGTAACCCCTCAGTCACCTGCGGTGACAGCTCAGCACAAGGCACGCCCTTCGGGTGCCCTAAAGGGGAGCCTTATACACAAGCTTGCAAACGCCGTATGAAATAAAGTTACCCACTTGCATAAGAAAAACAATCGAATATCAACATTACCGATACAGGCAAGGGCAACAACCGGCGTTGGCAAGCCACAGGCGGACAGCGAGGTACGAGCGAATTCCGCCGGACGGTTTCGACATGGCTGCACTAGAAGTTACGCTTTGCGGAGGAACCCCTCCACCGCCTAACGGCGGTTCCCCTCCCCTTTCAGGGGAGGCTATATGCAAGCTTGCAAACGCCGTATGAAATAAAGTCGCCCACCTGCACAAGAAAACACTTGAATATCAACATTACCGATACAGGCAAGGGCAACAACCGGCGTTGGCAAGCCACAGGCGGACAGCGAGGGCAACGAGCGAATTCCGCCGGACGGTTTCGGTGTGGCTGCCCTAGAAAATTGCTGTCCTCGGGCAAGTCCACGGGGCTATGGGCATCGCCCTCTACACATTCCAAGAAAGGCTATACTTCACACCAACTCCAACGCCCATGTAAACAGCTTCACCACCGCAGGCATGGTCAGCATGGACACCAGCGTGGTGACGGCGAAGATGTGGGAAGCGTAGGCATCGTTCATGTCGTGTTTCTGGCACTGGAGCGTGCACATTGCCGCCGAGGGGGCTGCCATCAGCACCAGCACCACAATACGGACAGACTCCGGAATGAAGCCCAGCGGCAGAAACAGTGCCGCCAGAATCACCGGCACGATCAGCAGCTTCACGGCACTGACATAGTACACCCGCGGATTTTTCAGGGCGTGGAACAGATCTGCCTGTGCCACGCTGATACCCGAAGCCACCATTGCCATAGGCGTATTCAGCCCTGCCACATAGCCGAAAGTCTTTCCCAGCAGATCCGGCAGCGGAATCCGGAAGAAGAACAGCAGCAGCCCGATCACGATACCGATCATAGTGGGAGAGCACAGCTTCTTCACCAGTGCTTTCCGGTCGTGCTGCCCTGTCAGCAGCATGATGCCGTGTGTCCACGCGAAGCAGAAGAACACCGACAGAAATGCCGTGGTATAAAACACGCCCTCGTTCCCCAGAATCGCACTCGCCAGCGGAATCCCCATGAAGCCGCAGTTGCTGTAAATGGCGGAAAAGCGTTCGATTTCCGTTTCCCGCCCCGGCTTCTGCCGCACCAGCAGATACACTGCCGCAATAAACACCACGTAGGACACCGCCGCCAGCAGAAACGTCCAGAGCATATTCACCACAAGACGGGACTCATACTCCACGTCGGCGTAGGCGTTCACCACCAGCACCGGCGTGACAATTTCCAGTACAAAGTTGGAAAACTGCCTGCCGCCGTTTTTGTCCACGACTTTTGTTCGATAGGCAATGATGCCTACCACGTTCAGCAGCAGCATGAGAATTGCCTGCTTCAAAATGATCCATGCCAAATCCATACACCTCAATCCCAGAACAATGCGTGTGCTCTAAGGAAACACTGAATAAAGCCGTCAGGCGGGCTTTATTCAGTGTTTCCCCAAAAATGGGCGAAATCCGGAACGTCCGAACTTCGCCCATTTTCTAGTATATCACATGACATTGAAAAAAATATGGCGGCAATATGGCGTACCGCAGAATTTTTGCAGCAGTTCCGCTTACCCGAAAATCGGCTGGATCTGTTTGCCGTCCCGTGCAAGAGCCACCGTTTCCGGCAGCTTCGTGAAATCCGCCACCATAGAAGCCGGCTTTTCCGCCGGTGCGTCCTGCCGCAGGGGCACAAAGTAATAGTGCTTCGTGTTCAGCAGCAGCCCGATATTTTTCGCCGATGCCCGCAGTGCATCATTGGTGGCGATTGCCAGCACAATGGGTTTCTGCCGCCGGAGCATGGACTTTACCGCCATGGTCGCTGTGGTATCCGTGATGCCGTTCGCCAGCTTTGCGGCGGTATTGGCAGTACAGGGTGCCACCACCAGCAGATCCAGCAGGTTCCTGGGGCCAAGCGGCTCTGCCTGTGCAATGCTGCGAATCGCCGGTTTGCCGCAGATCTTCTCCAATTCGGCAACCCGTTCTGCCGCTGTGCCGAAACGGGTATCTATGGCGGCGGCATGCTCCGAGAAAATCGGTGTCAGTTCCGCACCGGCTTCTCGCAGCAGCTTCGCCTGTGCAAACACGGCGGAAAAGGTACAGAACGAACCGGTCACCACAAAGCCGATTCGCTCACCTGTCAGGTCGTTCATGGGCAACGCTCCTCTCCTCGAGAATATTGCAAATGGTGTCTGCGATGATCTCTCCCGCGGTCATGGGTGCAACTTTCCCCGGAACGGCGGTGCGGCGTTGTCACCGGCAATTTTGCACGAAAAGCCGCATACCCTGTACGGGAGGGGATACCATGATCGCAATTTACGCACGACAATCCGTGGAACGTCCGGATTCCATTTCCATTGCAATGCAGGTGGAGCACTGCCGCCGCATTTGCCCCCGGTCGGTGCCTCAGCAGGTCTACACCGACCGCGGCTTCTCCGGCACCAACACCCGCCGACCGGCATTGCAGCAGATGCTGGAGGCGGTGGAACAGGGACAGATCGAAAGCGTCTATGTCTATAAGCTGGACAGAATTTCCCGTTCCCTGTGCGATTTTGCGGCAATGATGCAGGAATTCCGCCGCCGCGGCGTGACCCTGCACTCCGTGCGGGAAAGCTTCGACACCCAGACGGAAATCGGCGGCATGCTGCTGAATCTGCTGATGATGTTCGCGGAACTGGAGCAGAAAACCATTGCCGGACGGGTGCGGGACAATTACTACGCCCGAGCCGTCCAGCAGCTGGCACTGGGCGGTGTGCCGCCTTACGGTTACACGGCAAAGCCGGTGACACACGGAGGGCACCCCACCACCATGCTGGAAGTGCAGCCGGAAGAGGCTCAGCAGGTACAGGCATTTTACACCGGATACGGCGTGGCAGGGCAGAACGTGGAGCAGCTGGTACAGGCCGCCAACCAAGCCGGCAGCCGTACCCGACAGGGGGCGAGGTGGTCCAACAGTGCGGTGCTCCGGCTGCTGCGAAGTCCGGTCTATGTGCAGGGAGATCTGTCCTGTGCGGTATTTTTGCAGCGGCAGGGGGCAGTGCTGACACATGCGTTGGAGGCGTACTGCTGCGGAAACGGCTATCTGGTCTACGGCAGCCCCAGCCGGCGGCAGGGTTCCAAGCTGGTGCATCTGGAGGGCGAGCATGTCGCCGCCGGACTGCACCGGGGCATCATCGACGGCACGCTCTGGCGGAGCGTACAGGAACGGCTGAATGCCCGCGGCGGCAGCACCAACCGCGGCACAGGACATACCTCGTGGCTACAGGGGCTGGCAGTCTGCGGGCTGTGCGGCACACGCTGCTATGCCCGCAGCAACGGCAAAGGGGCAGCCTACACCTATTTTGTCTGCCGCGGCAAACGGCAGGGCATCTGCACCGGCATTGCCGGACTGCGGACGGAAACGGTGGAACAGGCAGTAGCTCCGGTGCTGGCGGAACAGGCGGCGGCAGTGCTGCCCTATGCACAGGCGGCAGAGCCGGAACCCTCTGCCGCGGCGGTGGCTCTGGAAAAGCTGGAACAGCGAATGCGGCGGCTGGCGGCTGAACTGGGGGAACCGCATGCGGCGACGGTATTTCTGCGGGAGGAACTCCAGCGGCTGGGGACAGAGCACCAGCGGCTGGAACAGGAACTGCGTCAGAACGCCTCTGAACCGCCGTTACAGCCCGCAGAAAATTGGGAAACATGGTGGGCAGATGCCAGCTTGGAACAGCGTAGGCATGCCGCTGGACTGCTCCTGCGGGAAGTACGATTGTTTCCAACGTACGGGGAAGTATATTTGCAATAAAGGCAACACCACACAAAGCCCGCCTGACGGCTTTGTGCGGTGTTGCCTAAAACAAAGAGGGCACCTCCCGAAGGAGATGCCCTCTCGATGCACTTACGTGCATGTAGATTCAGTTACACATGTTGCTGCTATCGCAGCGAATGCTTACTTTCTCTTCTTAGCAACCAGTGCTACGCCACCGATTACAGCTACAGCTACAGCTACGCCAGCTACCGGCAGAGCGTCGCCAGTCTTCGGAGAAGAAGTGGACTTAGCCGGCTTGGTCGGGGTAGCAACCTTAGCAGTGGTAGTAGTAGCAGCTACCGGTGTAGCAGTCGGAGCTGCTGTGGTAGCTTCGGTGGTCGGCTCGGTCGGATCTTCAGCGATGGTGATGGTACCAGCACCGCCGCCCGGAACGCCGCTCTCACCAGTTTCGCCGTTCTTGTAAGAGGTTTCTACGCCGTCGGAATCCTTACCGTCAACAGACAGGGTGTAGGTGTCGCCAGCCTTAGCATCCTTGCTAACTTCAACGGTGATTGCAGCGATCTGACCGCTAACAGCCTTCAGCGGAACAGTTGCATATGCAAACGGAGCGAATACAAAGTTGCCAGCATCGTTAGTAGCTGCCAGGCAGGTAGCCTTCTTTACAGAAGCTTCCAGGTCAACATAAGTCAAACCTTCGCCCAGAGTTACACCGAAGCCAACACTGTTGATGCTATCGGTAACGCCGATCGGCAGAGTTACCTGATAGTTAGCAGCCTTCAGTTCAGCCAGAGTCAGGGTCTTGCTGCCCATAGTCAGGCTTACGCCAGCAGCACTTGTCGGAACAGCCATAACAGCTGCAGATGCAGCTACAACAGCAGCAGCAGAGAGAGCTGCCATTGTCTTTTTCAATGTAGTCTTCATTGTTTCTATTTCCTTTCAAAAATAAAATTATATGTGATATACCAGCGATGCGATATGCACCTCACACCGCTAATATATACAAGCAAATGGATAAAAGTTTGTGAATCTTAGAAAAGCTTACTTATTGCCGTTAGCCAGCTTGATAGCTTCTGCCCAGTCAATGTGTTTACCAGCACCGTTGTATGCCTGATATACTGCAGTGTACAGCATGTCGGTAGCATCCAGCTTTCCATCTTCTGTATTTTCGCCTGCCTTGGATTCCGTATCAATATCAGATGCCAGATAAGCCAGCTTGCTCTCCAGAGCAGTGCCGTTCTTTACGGTATCAAAGATCGGAGCCTTACCAGCACCCTGCAGGGCAACATAGTAAGCAGTTTCGAACAGGTCAGTTGCATCAACCTTGCCGTCCAGTGTAGTGTCGCCCTTCAGAGCAACTGCTACCTTTACGGTATCTGTGATCTCAACTTCTTCTTCGCCCTTGTACTTCAGACCAACTTCGCCGTCAAAGTAAACCTTGCCAGCAGTCTTTTCTGTTACAGTTTCGTAAGCTTCCGCCGGAGTCATTTCGAAGTCAATTGCAGTTGCCGGATCTACGGTAACATCTTCGCCATTTTCCAGATGCAGAGTTACGGATTCGATCAGACCAGCCACGTTGAAGGATTCTTCATCGGACAGGTAGATGTTTTCAGCAGTTTCAGCGTCAACAGTCTTTACTTCTACAGAAGAAACGCCAGTCGGCAGAGTTTCTGTAGTAGTGCCGCTGCCGTCGGTAGTAGTTTCACTGCCGTCAGTCGTGGTATCGCCGCTGACATCAGTGGTATCGCTGCTTACAGTAGTGGTTTCGCTGCTGACATCGGTAGTTGCACCGCTAACATCAGTGGTTGCACCGCTGACATCGGTGGTTGCACCGCTGACATCGGTAGTTGCACCGCTAACATCGGTAGTTGCACCGCTGACATCGGTGGTTGCACCGCTGACATCGGTAGTTGCACCGCTAACATCAGTGGTTGCACCGCTGACATCGGTAGTTGCACCGCTTGCAACGGTAGTAGTTGTGCCGCTGTCACCAGTGGTAGTTGTTGTAGTAGTTGTAGTATCCTTGTCCTTCAGAACAACGGTTACGTCACGAGTTACATCGAAAGCAGCAACGCCGTCAGCTGCACCGGAAACCGTTACGGTCTTTACGGTGTCAACAGAAACAACGGTCTTTTCCGGCAGCTTTTCTGCAACCTGTTCTTCTACATACTTTTCTACTTCAGCCTTTTCAGCATCGGTGATTTCCAGTTCAGCAGTGTAAGTGCCAGCTGCTGCACCAATGGTTACCTTTGTTGCACTCTTCAGCAGAGCAGCAACATCAGCAGAGGAAACAGCGATCTCTACGTTTACGCCAGCGTCCTTCAGGCTGCTGTTTACAGATGCAACGCCGTTATCGAAGTTTGCACCATACTTTGCAACCATGCCGTCAACTGTCTTCGGCTGATTTGCAGCAGCTGCAACGTTCTTTGCCAGATAATTTACAGCAGCAGCCAGAGCAGCGTCTGCGGAATCATAGCTCTTTGCAGCCTTTGTCAGATTCTTGAAAGAATCGTACTTCTTCTGTGCCTTTGCAATGTCAGCAGACAGCTTGTCAGTTTCTGCCTTCAGAGCAGCAACATCACCAGCGATGTCGAAGTCAGCATTTGCACGAACTTCATCTTCGGTCATGTTGTATTTAGCAGCCAGTTCCTTGACCTTCTGGTCTACAGCAGCAGTTACCTGACCAGCCAGATTGGTGTATACATCGTTTGCATACTCAGTTGCTGTGCTTACGCCATAGGTCTTGCCGTTTGCGGTGAAGCTCAGATCAGCGTCAACGCTCTTGCTGTTTGCGAAATCTGTCTTGATGGTTGCAGTGTAAGCAACACCAGTCAGAATGGAAGTATCCAGAGTGAAACCTTCATAGCCGTCCAGAGTGTCCAGCTTTTCAGCCAGCTTGTCTGTTGCAGCACTGAAATCAGCAGTACCGGAAATGGTAACCACGCCATCCTTTACCGTAGCGGTCGGATTTTCAGATGCGTTTACTGCCTTCTTCAGGAGTTCTACATAGTAGTTTGCGGAATTGATGCCTGCGACAAACTTCTTTGCGTCCACAGTCACAGTCTTGTTGGAAGTTTCTGTGTTCAGCTGCTTTGCCAGAGTAGTGTTCCAATCGGACTCTACAGTGTAAGTAATAGTGTCTGCATCTGCACTAACAGTTTCCGGGAAACCAGTAGCCGGTTCCACCTTCAGCAGCTTGTCAGCTGTAACTTTCAGTGCTGCAGGAGCTTCCGCAGCGTTTGCAGAAATTGCAAGAACCTGACCCAGTGCAACCGGAATTGCGACAGTTGCAGCAAGAAGTCTGTTAAATGTCTTCTTCATTTCTTATTACCTCTCTTTTTAATTAAATTGATTGCCGTCCGCACAGGTGGTGTTCCACCGCCCGCATCAGATGCATTTGCTTCCGGTAATCCCGCTTCATCTGCCGGAAACACACGCTGCGGCAATTGTTCTTATGTCTACAAGGTCCTATAAAAAAGCCCTCGTAAACAATTTACATACGTATTTTAACATATTATTGTGCCCGTGTCAAGCCCAAAGCCTGATTTTTTTTAAAATTCTTTGCTGGATATTATCCCCGTTTTTGTCGCTTTTTCACAATTTCGAAGCCGTTTTTCTGAATTCAACACACTTTCCACCGACTTTTCAACATTTTTTCTATGGAATTCCGCAGAAACTGCCTTTTCCGGAATGTGGCAACGCCGCACTTCCGGCGGCAGGGCCAATGCCCACACCACGCGGGTGCCCAGACGTTTTGCCGCATCGAAGTCGGTTCCGCCGGGGCGGGAAGCGAGGTCGATCACCAGTGTTTCCGGCGGCAGGGCTTTCAACACCGTTTCAGACAGCAGCAACACCGGCACCGTGTTGAAGATCACGTCCGCCGCCGCTGCCCTTTGGGCGAGAGCGGACACCGGCACGGCGGAAAAGCCCTGCATCTGTGCCAGTGCACGGGTTTCACAGCGACGGGCACAGATCTCCGTCTGCATGCCCAACGCCCGCAGCCGCGGAGCCAGTGCCATGCCGATCCTGCCATAGCCCACCACCAGTGCCGATGCCCCGTGCAGGGTGCAGGCAGTTTCTTCCATGGCGATCCGGATCGCCCCCTCCGCAGTGGGGACGGCATTTGCGAGGCACAGTTCCTCCCGCCGGAGGTAGTCGGTCACAGTCATGCCGGCAGTTTCGAACCAATGTGCCACGCCGGAGCAACCGCCGCCGGCGACCAGTGCCGCAGGTTTTCCCTGTGCCGCCAGTTCGGGCAGCGACAGGGGAGATGTTCCGAATGGAGCCGGCACGGTTTCCCCGCTGCTGCCCGCAAGGACAGGCAGTACCAGCACGTCATACGCCGGAACATCTGCCGGTGTTTCGGCGAAGTGCAGGTTCGGCTGTGCCGGCAGTCCCACCGTCCAGACCGCCGCACCGGTTTTCTGCCGGAGCCGCTGTGCCGCATACTGCTGCCGCAGGTCACCGCCTGCGACAAGAATGACTTTGTCGGATTTCATACACGTTTCCTCCGCTTGCTGAAAATCAGGGTTTTCCACAGGGGGATCGACTTAGTTTTCAACAGATTTTCAACTTATTAACTTCTTTCCCTGTGGAAAACCTGTGGAAAGCACTGTCTGCCCGGCGAATTGCACGTCGGAGGCAGGCAGTGCATCATCACAGCACCAAATGTCAGAAAGTTGTGCAAATACACAAACTCCTGTTCTTAACGTATGCAAAAAGCGAAAAAGAAGTGCGGCGAGCGGCGAGTCGCTGCTGACCCTACGCCCGCGGCGGGTCACCGCTGACCTTACGCCCCAATTTCAACTGTGAAAAGGGTAGTGTTACGGCGGACAAGCCGCCTGTTCGCCCCGCCGTGGGATTGCGGCGAGTCGCCGCTGACCCTACGCCCCAATTTCAACTGTGAAAAGGGTAGTGTTACGGCGGCGGCAGCCGCCTGTATGCCCCGCCGGGGGAGTTTTGTTGATGAGAATCTATTGTGACAGTTTCTTGTGTAATCTTCGGGTGATATTGGAATCTTACAGTACAGGTGGAACGCGAACTCTTTTCTTTTTTTGCTTCTTTTTTTCTTTTCAGTAAAGAAAAAAAGAAGCGTAACTCCTTGTG
>ENA-ORLM01002100-ORLM01002100.1-human-gut-metagenome-genome-assembly--contig:-NODE-2100-length-10987-cov-2.691201_pt1 | contig 10987 bp, 9 predicted proteins | sample MGYA00243063_ERZ508815 | MGnify/ENA primary metagenome ERZ508815 (study PRJEB26277, sample SAMN04329768) | human gut metagenome | biome: human-associated habitat | host: Homo sapiens | place: USA...
GCCGATCACGGCGACGTCGACGGTGATGTCTTCGGCAGCCTGAACGCCGGAAACGCCGAAGGCGGCGGCGACAGCAGTGGCAACCAGAATCTTCTTCATGGAAAGTTCTCCTATCTCAAGTCTTCCGAACCCCCGCCGGTCTTCTTCGGACCTCTCCTAGCGGGCATTCGGGAAATTGTGTGCCGGACAACAGGTCCGGCTTTTTTTCCAGCCCTAAATATAGAGGAGAGTCCCATGTTAAGACGCCCTGAAATTTGCCGTAACGCAAACGTTTGCAATAAAGCGCACTGAGAGAGGGAAGAAGAGGAAAAAAGTGCCGCTTTCAATAGGTTGAAATACCCATATGGAGGTAGGTTAGATCCCTTATTTAAATGGGCGGGCGGCGGGTGGAATGATGTCGGCGCGAGGAGCTTGCGCAGAATGCGGGTGCATTTGATGATAGGGGGAAACGTGGTCAGGTATACCCTCTGAGTGGTAGTGTTGATGGGGCTTTCCCCGAGTGGGTAAACCCGTTTGGCAAAAGACCCAATGGTACTGATCGGACGGGGCCCTTATGATGAACTGCATGAAGACGGACAGTCGAGGGCCGGCCAATGCCGCGCGTCCCCGCAAAAACGGCGTTTCAGGCATGTGTTCCGGACCAGCTGCCCCCAACTAGGCCTTTCATCGGCGTTCTGCTCCCCGATCCGTCAAGGAGAAACCATGCACAAGATCCCCACCGACGCCTTTGACATGCTCGTCACGCTTGAAAAGCGCCCCTTTGAACGCGCGGGTCGCGAAGTGGTCGTGCGTCTTCTCGACGAGACGCTCCCCGATGGCACGAAGCTCGTCGCCGCCTCCGATCCCTCCTATCCGCCCGAGCTTGCCGCCCTTGAGGAGCATCCCGCCGTGCTCGTGCACGAAGGCGACCTGTCGCTCACCGAGCGCCAGCTGCGCGTCTCGATAGTGGGTTCGAGGGATGCGTCCGACTCAGCCCGCGCCGATGCGCGTCGCGTCGCCCGCGAGCTTGCCGCACGCGGGGCCGTCGTCGTCTCGGGGCTTGCCGCAGGCATCGACACCGCCGCCCACGAGGGCGCGCTCGAGGCGAGGAGTCCGTCGGGCACGGTCGGGCGCACCATCGCCGTCATGGGGACGCCGCTCTCGCAGCCCTGGCCGCCCGCCAACGCGCGCCTTGCGCGCCGCATCGCCGAATACGGCCTGCTCATCTCGCTCGCCCCTCAGGTGAACGGACTCTCGTTCACGGACGAGGAGCGCGCGGAGAGCCTTCGCGCACGCAACCGCGCGATCGCGGCCCTCGGGCTCGGAAGTCTGGTGATGGCGGGAAAGGAGGGCTCGAGCACCCTGCGCGAGGTCGCGTTCTCGCTCGAGCTTGGACACCCCGTGCTGCTGTGGCACTCGATCGTCGAGGAGGGCGAGCCGTGGGCGATCAGGCTTCTTGAGAATCCTCCCCTCGATTCGCAGGGACGCCCGCTCGTTCAGACGGTTTCGTCCGCCGCGGACGTGGAGGAGGCGCTGTCGCCCTGGAGCACCGTCTGGTGGCTTTGATGGGAGGACAAGGAGGGAAGAGGACGGGGCCTCGCCGGAGGTCCCTGAATCGGAAGGGAAAAATCCATTTTACTATGAAGGACCTGCAGTAATAAACCCGTCCGTTGGCCTTTCCTGACGTGCCGCAAGAACCCTTCAAAGAAGGGGCTTGAGTGCGGATGCTTGTTCTATGATGATTCAAGCAAGCACTTGCGCTTCTCTCTCGAGCTCCCGTGTTGCATCATTACCTCCTGGCTCAACCGGTGAAGCTCGCGCAATATGAAGCTTGCTGTTTCCCCGCAGTGCGGCAGGCCCAAGCCTCTTCCCGTAGCCCGCTGCGGGTTTTTTTGTCCCGTGCATTTCCGCACGGTCCGCCAAAACACAACAACACTGCACAACGCACAACAGGCCCTCATCATGACCTTCTCCGTCTGGCTCACATTCCTCGGCGCGAGCCTGCTGCTTTCTGCCGCTCCCGGTCCCGACAATCTCTTTGTGCTCGCGCAGAGCGCCGTCTACGGCGTGCGAGCGGGCGTCACCGTCGTGTTCGGCCTCATGACCGGTCTGGTGCTGCAGACGTTCTTCGCGGCCTGTGGCCTTGCAGCCGTCGTCGCGGCCGTTCCTGCACTCTTCATGGCGATCAAGCTCGCGGGCGCCGCCTATCTTCTTTATCTTGCCTGGGGTGCATGGACCCACGCGGCCGATCCCGTCGGCACGGAGCGCGCCGTCGAGCTCTCGCCCGTGCAACTCTGGCGCCGCGGCCTCATCATGAACATCACGAACCCGAAGGTGCAGATCTTCTTCCTTGCCTTCTTCCCGCAGTTCGTCGCACCCGGCACGACGGGCTGGGCTCTGGTCCTTCAGATGGTCGTGCAGGGCCTTACCTTCATCCTCGCCACCTTCGTCGTCTTCTCGGCCATCGCCTGGGCGGCGGGCGCTGCGGCGAAGAAGCTGCAGAGCCCCGCATTTTCGCTCTGGCTCAACCGCGGCAGCGCTGTGCTCTTCCTCGCGCTCGCGGTCTTCACGGTTTTCTCCTGAGGGCGGGTTTTCCAAAGCCTTCGTTCCCAAAAGCAAAGAACGGGAGCCGGCTCCGAGTCCGCTCCCGTTCTTCATCCCTGTATTTCGGGCGCCTCATCGTGCGCCGGAATCATTCATCACCAGCAGGCGCGGCCGCCATGGAACCCGAAGCCGTGACCGAAGCCGAAGCCGCAGTCGCGGCTCATGTGCAGGCGGGCGGAGCGGGTCTGTCCGCCGTAGGCCTCTTCGGCCGCAGCAGTTGCGGCGCTCATGCCAACCTGCGGCTGCGCGTTTTCCGTGATCTGCGGGACGGATGCGGGGGCGGCGTCGACGGCCCAGGCGGTGGTGGCGGCCGTCATGGCGGCAGCGGCGAGAATGGCGGCAGTGGTGTTCTTGATCTTCATTGTCAAAACCTCTTCAAACAGTTGCAGTTGCCGGTGCGCGGGAGAGCGGCTCGCTTGCCGCGGCGCACTGTTCGAATCGGACTGAAGTCTAAGAAGTGAAAATTAGCGCAGACATGGGCGGAACTGAGGACTTCCTATGTCAGTGCAACGAATTTTTCAGACAAAAAGGCACCCGCAGACGTCTTGTCCTGCGGGTGCCTCAAAAAGATATCTCGGATCGGGAGATCCTGAGAAGGACTTGTGCGGGCGTCAGATGTTGCGCTCGACGAAGGCCTTGAGCTCGCCCGGCGTCTTCACCTCGACGATCCGGTCGACTTCCCTGCCGCCCTTGAGCGCGACCATCGTCGGGATGTGCTGCACGGCGTACTTCGCGACGACCTGCGGATTCTGCTCGGAGTCGCAGGAGGCGAAGACGGCGCGTTCGGCGTTGACAGCCGCGAGCTGCGTGAAGAAGGGCTGGGCGCGGCGGCAGTCGGGGCACCAGCTCGCGCCGATGGCGAGAATCACGGGCTTGTCGGCTGCAATCACGGATTCGACGTTGGCGTCGTTGACCATCACGATGTCGTTCATGAGAATTTCTCCTTCAAGAGGACGGGAGCTTTCGGGGCGGCGGGTTCGCCTGCCTCCGGGATGCCGTCGTTTGATTTGTTAGATACATCCTATCATGTACCATCCTCTAATTGCAAGTGTTTTCTGCTTGCGTGACGCGACTGTTGGACGTCAGACATCTTTTGCAACCGCGTTGCAGGCGTTTAGGCGCTGTTTCTTGTGAAGAAGGCAGGGCGCCAGCAGAAGTTTTCGTTTGCGGGTGCCCCTTTTTAATAATCTAAAAACATTTGGAATACTCATGCGTGGCCCATGGTTCTTCAGGCCGTTCGCGTGGCGGCCTTGAAGGAGGCGGCGGCGCTGCCGAGGGCCTTGAGCATGGCGTCCCTGTCGCCGAGGTGTTCGGAGACGATCTTCACGAGGGCGGAGCCCACGATGACGCCTGCGGCGCCCGCTTCGAGCGCGCGCCTGACGTGTCCGGGCGTGGAGATGCCGAAGCCGAGCAGGGTGGGCGGGGCCTTGGCCCTCTCGAGGTCGCGGATGATGCGCTCTGCGGGCGTGCCCGAGGCGTGGTCGGTGCCGGTGATGCCGACGCGCGAGAGCAGATAGGTGTATCCGCTCGTGAGTCCCGCGATTCTTGCGACGCGCTCGTCGGAGGCGTTGGGCGGCACGATGGCGACGAGGTGCAGGCCCGCCTCGCGGGCGGCCTCGTCCCATTCGGGCTCGGCCTCGCGCATGCTCGTCGGGAGGTCGGGAATGAGCACGGCGTCTGCGCCCGCGTCGGCTGCGGCCTGCATGAAGCGCCTGACGTCGGGCGCCGCGACGAGGTTGATGTAAAGCATGAGGCAGACGGGCGTCTCGGGATGTGCGGTCCTGAACCTGCGCAGTACGTCGAGGCAGCGTGCGGGCGTGGCGCCGTTGGCGAGGGCCCTGTCGGCGGAGGCCTCGACGACGGGGCCGTCGGCGCACGGGTCGGAGAACGGGATCCCGAGCTCTAGCGCGTCGGCGCCCGAGGCGACGAGCGTTTCGAGAACGGCGAGCGAGGTCTCGGGATCGGGGTCGCAGAGGTTCACGAAGGGGACGAATGCGCCCTCGCGCCTTTGGGCGAGTCGGGCGAAGAGGTTTTCAAAGCGTTCGGTCATGGCGTCTCTCATTCAGCAGTGTTTCCGTTGTGTGTTCCGTAGTCTTTTTCCGCATCTCAGTCGGCGTAGGCTCCGAGTGCGTCGGAGCTGAGGCGGCCGTCCTTCAGGCAGCCGTCGGCCTCGAGCCTCGCGGCCACCTGAAAGATGTCCTTGTCGCCTCGGCCCGAGAGGTTGACGACGAGCTTCTGTTCCTTTTCAGGTTCCGCGCGGGCCATCTTGAGCGCGTAGGCGAGGGCGTGGGAGCTTTCGAGCGCGGGGATGATGCCTTCCTTGAGGGAGAGTTCGAGGAAGGCGCCGAGGGCTTCGCGGTCGGTGACGCTCACGTACTCGGCCCTGCCCGTGTACTTGAGGTGGGCGTGTTCGGGGCCGACCGACGGGAAGTCGAGGCCGGCCGAGATCGAGTACGACTCGTTGATCTGGCCTTCGGGCGTCTGCATGTTGTAGGAGCGCGCGCCGAAGAAGATGCCGAGCTGACCCTCGCCGAGCGTGACGCCGTGCTTGCCCGAGGCGATGCCCATGCCCGCGGGCTCGACGCCGATAAGGCGGGTGTCTTCGAAGGGCCTGAAGTCCGTGAAGAGGCCGATGGCGTTGGAGCCCCCGCCCACGCAGGCGATGACGGCGTCGGGCAGGAGTCCGTTCTCGGCCTCGGCGAACTGGGCGCGGGCCTCCTCGCCGATCACCTTCTGGAACTCACGCACGATCGTCGGGAAGGGATGAGGGCCCGCGGCGGTGCCGAGCATGTAGTGCGTGTCCTCGAAGGATTCGGCCCAGTTGCGAAGGGCCGCGTTGCAGGCCTCCTTGAGCGTGCCGCTTCCCGCCGTGACGGGCACGACCTCGGCGCCCATGAGCTCCATCCTGAAGACGTTGGGCTTCTGGCGCTCAACGTCCTTGGCGCCCATGTAGATCCTGCACTTGAAGCCGAATAGGGCCGAGGCGAGCGCCGTGGCGACGCCGTGCTGGCCCGCGCCCGTCTCGGCGATCACGCGGGTCTTGGCCATGCGCTTCGTGAGGAGCGCCTGGCCGAGCACCTGGTTCGTTTTGTGGGCGCCGCCGTGCAGCAAGTCCTCGCGCTTGAGGTAGATCGTCGTCTTCGTGCCCTCCGTAAGGCGCGTGAGCCTCGTGAGCGGCGTCGGACGGCCCGCATAGGTCGTCAGCAGGCGGTCGAGCTCCGTCCTGAAGGCGGGATCGTCCTTCGCGTCGACGTAGGCGCGCTCGAGCTGGTCGAGGGCGGGAAGGAGAAGCTCGGGGACGAACTGGCCGCCGTATTGGCCGAAGTAGGGATTGAGCAGCATGATGGAGATTCCTTTTTCGAGTTCGGTTCTGTGTAGTTCAGTGTGTTCGGTTTTCAGGTCTGCGTCGGGGGCATCACCGCACGGCGCCCGCGAAGAGGGCCAGAAGGCGCGGATCCTTGAGACCCGGCGCCGACTCGACGCCCGAGTTCGCGTCGAGCCCCGCCGCACCCGCAGCCGCGGCGGTCCGTGCGTTTTCGGGCGTGAGTCCGCCCGCGAGGCCGTCCGAGGTGCCGTCGACGACGATCCTGTCGGCGAGTCCCCGCTCGAGAAGCCCCTCGAGCCTGCGGGCCGCCTCGGCGAGCGCGACGGGGTCTTCGGGGAGAGCGGCCGCGAGATGGAGGGCCTTTCCTGGAAACAGGACACGAAGTCCTTCGAGGTCTGCGTCCGTCACGTCACCGTGGATCTGTAGGGGCGTGAAGGCGTCTGCGGCGGCGGGCGAGGCGATGGCCCGGAGAACGTCCGTTTCGTCTGTGTCGACGACGGCCGTGACGGGCATCGTGAGGCCGAGGGCCTTCGTGCGTTCCTTGATCTCATTCGAGAGGACCGCGAGTCCTTCGGGTGTGACCGCTCTGGGTGAGCGCTTCGCGAGCACGACGCCTGCTGCGGAAAAGTCCTCGAGCGCGGCCCTGGTCGCATCGTCGGCCCGTGTGATGCCACAGACCTTCATTTCGCCGAAGACGAGTCTTCTCACGGCGAGCGAGACGTCGTCGGCCTGATTGAGGACGGAGCCCACGAGGAAGACGCGGGCCGCGCGTGCGACGCGCTCGACGTCGGCGTGGGTGCGGATGCCGGACTGGGCGACGAGGCGCCCGACGGGGACGACACGCCGCGGTTGCCGTGCTTGGCGATCCTGAGACCTGCGCCCGCCGCGGCGAGCGCCGTCATCGTCGAGACGTTGATCGTGCCCGCGCCGTCGCCGCCCGTGCCGACGATCTCGCCCACCTCGAAGGCGGATTTCGGGAAGGGCCTCGCGGCGCGCAGCATCGCGGCGGCCGCTCCGCGGATTTCGTCGGGCGTCTCGCCCTTCATCTTCAGGGCGGTGAGAAGGGACGCAAGCTCAGGCTCGCTCATGCTGCCTGCAAAGACCTCGGTGAAGAGGGCGTCGGTTTCGGCAGCGCTCAGGGGCTGCATGCGGTAGAGGGTTTCAAGTCGGGCATCCATTTCGTGCTCCTTTCATTTTCGGTCGGCTTTTTCCGTTGGTTTCCAGTTGACTTTCAGTTGATCCTGTGTTTTCGCGGACGCTTCAGGGGAGGCGTCCCGCGGGGATTCCGGCCATGCCGACGGGGGCGCGGAGAAAGCCGGGCCAGGGCCTGGCCTCGGGCTTGAGGGTCTTCAGGAGCGGTTGTCTGATGAGGGGGAGAACTGGGCTTGACATCGCAAAACCTTTGTCTGGTGCTTGCGGTTGCCGAACCGGAGGGAGAGACTGGATAAAAGAAAACCCGCTGATTCGACATCCGCGGGTTGTGGGGAAACTGTTGACTTGCGTTCTTGCGCTCGTGACTATCTCTGGCCGGTACCCGCTTGCTGGGGGTGCCACCACCAAAGAAGAGACTGAGCGTTGAAGGCGTGCGTCATGATGACTTCCGTTTCCAAATCTGATTGATCTTTTGATTGATCTTGAACTGCAGGTGCCGTTCGAGGCGCCGCTTCCGCATACTCTACGCCTCCATACCGCATTCGCGCAATAGGTCAAACAGCCTGGTTCCTCTGAAAAGCGTGCAAAGTCCCGTCGCACAGGCCTCGTAAATAATCCTTATTGTCCGGTTAGGCCTCCCTTATTGGCGCGCGGGCGGGTTTCTCTGTACTATGAGACTCACTTCACGGACGCAAGTTCTTGTGTCCGTTCACGCTTCAAACCACAAGATGTTGTGGGTGTGCCTCCAGGCGCCTCTGCCGCAGACATCTGCCAGGATTCCACGAAATTCCGAAATCCCTTTTGAAAGGAACCCCATCGATGGCCGTTCAGATCGATCAGAGCCGCGACGCGCTCTTTGATGAGCTCGGGCTCATGCGCCTTCGCGAAAGCTACATGCGCGCGGACGAGAAGAGTCCGCAGGAGCGCTTCAAGTTCGTGGCCGAGACCTTCGGCTCGAACCCGGAGCACGCCGCCCGCATCTACGAATACGCAAGCCGCCACTGGCTTTCCTTTGCGACGCCCATTCTCGCCTTCGGCCGCACGGGCCGCGGGCTTCCCGTCTCGTGCTATCTCTCCTACATGGACGACAGCGCCGAAGGCCTCATCGAGACGCTCTCCGAGGTCAACCGCCTCTCCATGCTCGGCGGCGGCGTGGGCATCCACGTCGGCATCCGCTCGGCCGACGAGAAGTCCGTGGGCGTGATGCCGCACCTCAAGGTCTACGACGCCTCCTGCCTCGCCTACCGTCTGGGTTCTACCCGCCGCGGCTCCTACGCCGCCTTCCTCTCGATCGACCATCCGGATATCATTCCGTTCATCGAGATGCGCAAGCCCACGGGCGACCAGAACCTCAAGGCCCTCAATCTGCACCACGGCGTCAACATCACCGACGCCTTCATGGAGAAGATCGAGGCCTCGATGCGCGACGCCGATGCGGACGACTCCTGGGATCTTCGTCACCCGACCACGGGCGAGGTCGTCGCGACCGTCTCCGCCCGCGACCTCTGGCAGCGCCTCCTTGAGATGCGCATGCACACGGGCGAGCCCTATCTCGTCTTCACCGACACGGCCAACCGCGCGCTGCCCTCCTGGCTCAAGGACAAGGGGCTCTCCATTCACGGCTCCAACCTCTGCACCGAGATTTTCCTGCCGACCTCGAAGGACCGCACGGCCGTCTGCTGCCTCTCCTCCGTCAACCTCGAGTACTACGACGAGTGGCGCGGCAACGAGCAGTTCATCGACGACGCGATGGAGTTCCTCGACAACGTGCTCCAGTACTTCATCGAGCACGCGCCCGACGGCATCCGCCGCGCGCGCTACTCCGCCATGCGCGAGCGCAGCGTGGGCCTCGGCGCCATGGGCTTTCACGCCTATCTGCAGAAGCGCGGCATCGCCTTCGAGTCCGCCGCCGCCAAGTTCACGAACCGCGACATGTTCAGGCACATCGCCGCAGCGGTCGAAAAGGCCGACGCGCGCCTGTGCGCCGAGCGCGGCCCCTGTCCCGACGCGGCCGACTCCGGCGTCATGCGCCGCTTCTCGCACCGCATGGCCGTCGCGCCCAATGCCTCCTCGTCCCTCATCATGGGCGGCACGAGTCCCTCGATCGAGCCCTATCGTGCCAACATCTACCGTCAGGATACGATCTCCGGCGCCTACATCGTGAAGAACCGCTTTCTCAAGGCCGAGCTCGCAAAGCGCGGCCTTGACACGGATGACGTCTGGGCCGACATCATCGCCCATGACGGCTCCGTGCAGCACCGTGAGGACCTTCCGAAGGAAGTGCGCGACGTCTTCAAGACCGCCATCGAACTCGACCAGCGCTGGATCATTGAACTTGCCGCCGACAGGCAGGCATTCATCGACCAGGGCCAGAGCGTGAACCTCTTCTTCCCGCCCGACGTCTCGATCGCCTATCTGCACGCCTGCCACTTCTCCGCCTGGAAGAAGGGCCTCAAGAGCCTCTACTACAACCGCTCCGACAAGCTCCGCAAGGCGGACCGAGTCGGCGTCCAGGTCGAGCGCCGCCGCATCGAGGATCAGATCAGCATGCAGGCCGTCGCCGACAACACCACCTGCCTCGCCTGCGAAGGCTGACCGGAGGGAACCACATCATGACCGACAAGAACACCGCCGGCGGGCTCCTTTCGACCCGCACCTGCTTCAAGCCCTTCAAGTACCCCTGGGCCTACGAGGCCTTCATGCAGTCCGAGCAGATGCACTGGCTCTGGACCGAAGTGCCCATGCTCGAGGACGTCAAAGACTACGGCCAGAAGCTTACCGACAGCGAGCGCGACTTCCTCACGAAGATCCTGCGCTTCTTCACCCAGGGTGACATCGACGTCTCGGGCGCTTACGTCAACCACTACCTCCCGCGCTTCGGTCAGCCCGAGGTCCGAATGATGCTCTCGTCGTTCGCCGCGCGCGAGGCCGTGCACATCGCCGCCTACTCGCACCTCATCGAGACGATCGGGCTCCCCGAGTCCATCTACAACGAGTTCCTGCAGTACGAGGCCATGGCCGCCAAGCACGACTTCTTCAACGAAGTCGCCGAGGACAGCCGCGACCTCGCCGCGCAGATCGCGGCGATCCCCGGCGCGGTGGACGTTTCCTCCACGGTCGCCGAGCAGGTGCCGCAGGTCAAGGTGACCGCGGACCGTCAGGCGTGCTCGCAGTACGGCCTGACCGCCTACAGCGTCGCCGCAGCGGTGCGCTCCAGCCTGACCGGAACCACCGCCACCACCGTCACCATCGACAATAAGGAGGTCGACGTGGTCGTGCGCGGCGACGGCCGCGCGGAGGAGAGTCTGGACGCCCTGCGCTCCATGCCCGTCTCCTCCGCCTACGGCGGCACCGTGCCCCTGTCCTCCGTGGCCGATGTCACGGTGGAGCAGGCCGCCCAGAGCATCACCCGCCACAACCAGACCCGCCAGGTGACCATCACCGGCGACACCATCAGCGGCGACAGCACCGCCATCACCAAGGCCATCAACGAAATTCTGGACCAGTACACCCTGCCCCAGGGCTACACCGCCCAGACCGCCGGTGCCTATGAGGACATGATGGACAGCTTCGGCGACCTGGGGCTGGCCCTGGCCGTGGCCCTGCTGCTGGTCTACTTCGTGCTGGCCGTGCAGTTTGAGTCCTTTGCCATGCCCGTCATGGTCATGCTCATCCTGCCTGTGGCCTTCACCGGGGCGCTGTTCGCCCTGCCCCTCACCGGGCGGGACATGTCCATGATCGCCCTGGTGGCCATCATCATGCTGGCCGGTACGGTGGTCAACTCCTCCATCATCCTGGTGGAGTATATCAAGATCCGCCGGAATATGGGCGAGAGCCGGGAAGAGGCCATTTTGAAGGCCTGCCCGCTCCGGGTGCGGCCGGTGATGATGACCACGCTCACCACCATCCTCGCCATGGTCCCCATGG
>ENA-ORLM01002104-ORLM01002104.1-human-gut-metagenome-genome-assembly--contig:-NODE-2104-length-10967-cov-2.420845_pt1 | contig 10967 bp, 9 predicted proteins | sample MGYA00243063_ERZ508815 | MGnify/ENA primary metagenome ERZ508815 (study PRJEB26277, sample SAMN04329768) | human gut metagenome | biome: human-associated habitat | host: Homo sapiens | place: USA...
AGGCGGGGACCAAGCTCCAGGGCACCATCAAGAGCTCTGTAGGCTTGGGTATCTTGCTTTCCGAAGGCATTGGCGACACCATGCGTGTGTCGCTCACAGCCGATCCGGTTGAGGAGCCGCCGGTTGCCTGGGGTATTCTGCAGTCGTTGGGCCTGCGTCGCCGTGGCCCCGAGATTGTCTCGTGCCCCACATGCGCCCGCTGCCAGGTTAACCTTATTCCCATTGCCGAGGAGGTTACCGAGCGGCTTAAGAACTACTCCGCGCCGCTTTCGATCGCTGTGATGGGATGTGCCGTTAATGGCCCCGGCGAGGCTTCTGATGCCGATCTGGGCGTTGCTTGCGGACGTGGTCAGGCCTTGCTCTTTTCGCATGGCCAGATCATTGGTAAAGTAGCTGAGGACCAAATTGTCGACGCGCTTATGGCAGAGGTCGACAAGCTTATTGAGGAGAAATAAATGACCCGAGCAATGTATATGTCTAAGCTCTATGCGCCGACGCTTAAAGAGGATCCGGCGGACGCTGAGCTCGCCAGCCACCGCCTGCTGCTCCGTGCCGGCATGATCCGCAAAGAGGCCGCCGGCCTGTATTCCTATCTGCCGCTCGCATGGCGCTCGATCCGCAAGATCGAGAATATCGTGCGCGACGAGATGGACGCTGCCGGTGCCCAGGAGCTTATGATGCCTATCATGGTCGACGCCGAGTTGTGGCGCGAGTCCGGCCGCATCGACGCCTATGGCAAGGAGCTTGTGCGCTTTGACGACCGTCATGGTCGCGAGTTCGTCCTGGGCCCCACGCACGAGGAGACCGTCACGGCCCTGGTGCGCAATGAGCTGCGCTCCTACAAACAGCTGCCCGTCAACCTGTACCACATTCAGGACAAGTTCCGCGACGAGTTCCGTCCCCGCTTTGGCCTGATGCGCGGTCGCGAGTTCATCATGAAGGACGCCTACAGCTTCTCCGCCACGCAGGAGAGCCTGCAGGAGGAGTACGACAAGATGAAGCAGGCCTACGCTAACATCTGCGAGCGCTGCTACATCAAGGCTCTGCCCGTTGTCGCCGACTCCGGCGAGATCGGCGGCGACACTTCCGTCGAGTACATGGCTCTTGCCGACGCCGGCGAGGCTTCGCTCGTCTACTGCGACGATTGCGGTTTTGCTGCCGATGACGAGGCTGCAAGCACCAAGGTCGTTGTGACCGAGGGCCCCGGCGATGGCACGCTCACCAAGGTCGAGACTCCGGGTATGGGCACCATCGAGGCCGTTGCCAAGTTCTTCGGCTTCCCCGAGAACGGCACGCGCAAGTCGCTGGCACTCATCGACTCCGAGGGCAAGCCGGTCGTGGCCATTGTCCCGGGCGACCACGAGCTCAATGACTGCAAGGCCGAGCATGTCTTTGGCAAGGGCTACCGCATGATGACCGACGAGGAGCTTCAAGCGAACGGCCTGCACAAGGGCTTTATCGGACCGGTCAACCTGCCCGAGGGCATCCGTCTGGTGTGCGACGAGAGCCTGCGCGATTCCAAGCAGTGGGCCTGCGGTGCCAACGAGGTCGATTATCACTTTACCGGTGCCTGCCCCGAGCGCGACTTTACCGTCGATGAGTGGGCCGATCTGGTCACCGTTGTCGCCGGCGACCCCTGCCCGCACTGCGGCAAGCCGCTCTCCGCTGCCCGCGGCATCGAGGTCTCTCAGGTCTTCCAGCTGGGCACCAAGTATTCCGAGGCCATGGGTGCCACCTTTATGGACGAGGATGGCAAGGAGAAGCCGCTCATCATGGGTTGCTACGGCGTTGGTGTGTCCCGCTCGCTTGCTGCCGTCGTGGAGCAGCACAACGACGAGCACGGTATCGTCTGGCCGGTCTCCGTTGCCCCGTACGAGGTCGCGGTGATTCCGCTCGATCCCAAGAAGGAGGAGTGCGCTACCGTCTGCGAGCAGATCGTTGATGGCCTGTGCGCCGAGGGTATCGAGGTCGTCGTCGATGACCGTGACGAGCGTCCCGGCTTTAAATTTGCCGACAACGACCTTATGGGCTTCCCGTATCAGGTCGTTCTGGGTAAGCGTGGCCTCAAGAACGGCACCGTCGAGCTCAAGGACCGTGCTACGGGTGAGCGCGAGGACGTGGCGATCGACGAGGTCGTCGCCAAGGTCGCCGAGCTTGTGAAGGCGGCACGCCGTTAATCGGCGATTTCGCTTGTAGTTCGATATACGGGACGGCCACGCATTTCTCCAGATAGGGGAGATGCGGGGCCGTCCTTTTATCTTGTCGGCGTACTCAATCGCTAAAAGGAAACCCCACAGCCCATGCGAGCTGCGGGGTTTCCTTTGTGCCTCCGATGCGAAATAAATCGCTCAGATATTACTGATAATCGACGACGTCGATCCAGTTCTTCAGGAACTCATCGTTCACGTTGCGCTTACGAGCGAGCTCGGAAGCGGCGACGATGCTCGTCCACTGACGCACGACCTGCATGGGCATGTCGGCGCGGTCGCAGTAGAGCTCTAGATAAGCCTCGGCCTGGTCCTTGCTGTTGAGGGCAAAGAGCAGGTAGGTGGTGGCAACGTCGGCAGCAGGGGAGCCCTGGGTGGCATGTGCCCAGTCGCACACATAGAGCTGGCCGTCGTCGCCGACGATGACGTTGGAGGGGTTGAAGTCGCCGTGGCAGACCTTGAACTCCTTGGTCATGCCGTCCAGACGCTCCTGAAGGTTGTAGCGCGTGGTGGCATTGAGCTGATCAAGGCTGTCGATCATGCGGGCGAACTTGTCGCGCTGACGGTTGAGCAGCGGGGAGGTGTAGCCGTGGATCTCGATCTGGAGGTCGACGAACATCTCGAGGTACTCACCAAAGCGCTGGGGCTCGGCAGTCATCTTCTCGGCAAGGGTGGTGCCCGGAACCTTCTCGGTCACGAGCGCCCAGCCGTTGGCGTTCTCGAGCTGGGAAACCTCGAGAGCCTTGGGGCTGCGGATGCCGCACTCATTGATGCGGGCAAGATTCAAAGCCTCGTTGAACACGTCGGAGACAGGCTTGGTCTCGTTAAAGACCTTGACGATCTTGTCGCCCAGGTCGTAAACGACCTTGTTGCCACGGCGGACGAGCTCGGTCTTGGAATCGGGTAGCAGCATGGTTGCATCCTTTCAACGATGCGATAGAAGCGACGGCGGGGGTGTGTGAAACACCCGTGCACCCCCGCCGCAAATAACCGTGCTAAAACTAGCAGACGGCGTAGTCCTGGGGCTCGCGGCCGTAGTAGGCGTCCAGGTAGAGCTCCTTGATCTCGCTCATGAGCGGGTAGCGCGGGTTAGCGCCGGTGCACTGGTCGTTGAATGCCTGCTCGGTCATCTCGTCGAGGGTGTCGAGGAAGTACTGCTCGTCAACACCGTAGTCGGCGATGGTCTTCTTGACACCGATGAAGTCCTTGAGCTCCTCGAGCTTCGTGATGAAGTTCTCGAAGACCTCCTTGTCGTCCTTGCCCTCGATACCGCAGTACTTGGCCATCTCGGCGTAGTTGTGCAGCGCGTTGGGGTAAGGATACTGGGAGAAGGTACCCATCTTGACGGGAGCCTCGGCGGCGTTGTAGCGCATGACGCGGGTCAGGATGACGGCGTTTGCGAGGCCGTGGGGCAGGTGATGGAAAGCGCCGAGCTTGTGAGCCATGGAGTGGTTGAGGCCCAGGAAGGCGTTGGCGAAGGCCATACCGGCCATGCAGGAGGCGTTGTGCATCTCCTCGCGGGCGTGCGGGTCCTTGGCGCCGTTCGTGAAGCTGGAGGGCAGGTTCTCGAAGACGAGCTTGGCAGCGCGCTCGGAGAGGCCCTTGGTGTAGTCGGAAGCCATGATGGAGACGTAGGACTCGATGGCGTGGGTCATGACGTCGATGCCGGAGGCAGCGGTCAGGCCGCGCGGGGCGGTCATGCAGTTGTCGGCGTCGACGATAGCCATGTTGGGGAGCAGCGCGTAGTCGGCGAGCGGCCACTTGATGCCGGTCTCCTTGTCGGTGATGATGGCGAACGGCGTGCACTCGGAGCCGGTACCCGAGGAGGTCGGGACGGCGACGAAGTAGGCCTTCTTGCCCATCTCGGGGAAGGTGAAGATACGCTTGCGGATGTCCATGAAGTCCATGGCCATGTCCTCAAACTTGCACTCGGGGTGCTCGTACATCATCCACATGATCTTGCCGGCGTCCATAGCTGAGCCACCGCCGACGGCGATGATGACGTCCGGCTCAAAGAGAGCCATCTGCTTGGCGCCGCGACGTGCGCACTGCAGCGACGGATCGGGCTCGACGTCGTAGAAGCAGTCGTGGGCGATGCCCATCTCGTCGAGCTTGGCCTCGATGGCGCGGGTGTTGCCATTCTTGAAGAGGAACTGGTCGGTAACGATGAAGGCGCGCTTCTTGCCCATGACGTTGCCCAGCTCGTCGAGGGCGACGGGCGTGGAACCCTTCTTGAAGTAGACCTTCTCGGGAGCGCGGAACCACAGCATGTTCTCACGGCGCTCGGCCACAGTCTTAACGTTGATCAAGTGCTTCACCCCAACGTTCTCGGAGACGGAGTTGCCGCCCCAGGAGCCGCAGCCCAGGGTCAGAGACGGCTTCATGCCAAAGTTGTACAGGTCACCGATGCCACCGTGCGAGGACGGGGTGTTGATGACGATACGGCAGGCCTTCATGACGTGCTCGAACAGGCTGATCTTCTCGGCCTGGGCGGGGTGCACGTACAGAGAGGCGGTGTGGCCCGGGCCACCGGCGAGCACCAGGTGCTCGGCCTTGTCGACGGCCTCCTGGAAGTCCTTGGCGTGGTACATGGCCAGGACCGGGGAGAGCTTCTCGTGGGAGAACTCCTCCTTGGCGGGGTCGGTGGAGGTGACCTCGGCGATCAGGATCTTAGTCTTGGCGGGAACCTCGATGCCGGCGAGCTCGGCGATCTTGGCGGCAGCCATGCCGGGGATGCGGTGATCGAGGGCGCCGTTCTTGAACATGGCGGCACGCAGGGCCTCCATCTCGGCACCCTGCTTGACGAAGTAGCAGCCGCGCTTCTGGAACTCGGCCTTGACCTGGTCGTAGATGGTGTCGATGACGGTCACGGACTGCTCGGAAGCGCAGATCATGCCGTTGTCGAAGGTCTTGGAGTGGATGATGGAGTTGACGGCGAGCAGCACGTCGGCGGTGTCGTCGATGACGACCGGGGTGTTACCGGCGCCAACGCCCAGGGCGGGCTTGCCCGAGGAGTAGGCGGCCTTGACCATGCCCGGACCACCGGTGGCGAGGATGATGTCGACGTCGCGCATGACCATGTTGGTCAGCTCGATGGAGGGGACATCGACCCAGCCGATGATGCCCTCGGGGGCACCAGCCTTGACGGCGGCGTCAAGCACGAGCTTGGCGGCGGCGATGGTGCACTTGGCGGCAGCCGGGTGCGGGGAGATGATGATGGCGTTGCGGGTCTTCAGGCTGATCAGCGTCTTGAAGATTGCGGTGGAGGTGGGGTTGGTCGTCGGGATGACGGCGCCCACGATGCCGATGGGCTCGGCGATCTTGGTGATGCCGTAAGCCTCGTCGCGCTCCAGGACACCACAGGTCTTGGTGTTCTTGTAAGCGTTGTAGATGTACTCTGCGGCGTAGTGGTTCTTGATGACCTTGTCCTCAAGAACGCCGCGGCCGGTCTCCTCGATGGCCATTTTCGCCAACGGGATACGAGCCTTGTTGGCGGCCATGGCGGCCTCATAGAAGATCTTGTCGACCTGCTCCTGCGTGTACGTAGCAAAAAGCGCCTGGGCCTCTCGCATCTGAGCGAGCTTAGCCTCAAGCGCCTCTACGTTGTCCACAATTGCGGGAGTAGTGTTTTCCGGTGACTTTTTCACCATTTGTGTCTCCTTGCGATCGGAGATTTACCCTACAAGATGCATGATAGCAAGAAATAATTCGGTGAACGGTCAGATTCCCGTAAAAGACAAACTAAAACGCTTCAATCAAATGAACCGTTTCAACTAAAACTATGCCCAATGCATCGCCCTGCTCATTGGGGACAGACTCTCATGAGTATTTCAATGGGAAAACGGGACATCTGTTTGATAATCGCTATTCGCGGGTCGCGGTTGAGTCGGACACACAGGCGGTGCAGCTGCTCGACTATATTCATCTCAATCCCGTGAAAGGTGCGCTCGACTCACTCGAGGCGTACCGCTGGTCAAGCTACAAGGCATATCAGCTGGGCTATGATCCCTTTGACATCTGCAAACCCTCATATAAGTCTGTCCCCAATGAGTGCAAAAAGGCGCCCTCCGTAGGGGAGGGCGCCTTTGGTAAGTTCTATGTGAACGCGAGGTCTTTGACCCGGAGAGTCCGAGGTACTTGTTGGTAAGACCTTATTTAGGAGCGCGCAACCTTGCCGGACTTGAGGCAGGTGGAGCAAACGTTCATCTTGCGACGGTGACCATCGACGACGACGTAAACGCGCTGGATGTTGGGGCGGAACTTACGGTTGGTGACGCGGTGAGAGTGGCTGATGGAGCGACCGGCAACGGGGTGCTTACCGCAAACTTCGCAAACTTTGGACATAACTGACCCTCCTTGGGCGACAAACGAACATGTCGCGTTAACAAACAAGCCTGAACTATAGCACAGAAGCAGCTCCCTGTGCGTAATCTACACAGAGATATTCCTCTTTTGGCGATAGTGCTCACGCCACGGCCCTGGACGTAGATCCGATTTGCGTGCAGCAGAGGGGATTATGCCAGCTCGTGCGTGCGTTTTCAAGCTCGTCCCACAAATATATATAGGTTTATGGAGCGCCTGCGCCCGTTTACGGATTGTTCTGTATTTATGCTCGCAATTAAGCTCGAGGTTGGCTACACTATCCCTTGACCATTAAAGGGGTACGAGATACCCACATGGAATTACATAGCTGCCAAAGAGCAGCCCTTCCTGTGGGTGTCTGGTCCGCTTTAAGCGGTCGGGCATCTATTTTTTTGACTGTGTCAGCAGTCAAGACATGTGAGGAAGGAGATCGATGGGCACGACTTCCCCCAAGGCGGTCATTATGGACGAGACCGCCGTCAATCGAGCGATGACCCGCATCGCGCACGAGATTCTCGAGCGCAACGAGGGCTGTGAAGACCTCGCTCTGGTCGGCATCGTCACGCGCGGCGACCTTCTGGCAAAGAAGCTCGCCGAGGAGATCAAGGAGATCGAGGGCGTCGACGTTCCGCTCGGCAGCCTCGACATCAGCTTCTACCGCGATGACTATGCGACCAATTTCGCTCCCGCGATCCACGCCACCAACATTCCCTTTAGCGTCGACGGCAAGCGCGTCGTGCTGGTGGACGACATCCTGTATACGGGCCGTACCATTCGCGCCGCTCTCGACGCCGTCATGGACCTGGGCCGTCCGAGCCGCATCGAGCTGGCAGTTCTCGTTGACCGCGGTCACCGTGAGCTCCCCATCTCGCCGGACTTTGTCGGCAAGAACGTTCCCTCGTCGCATGAGGAGAACGTGCACCTATATATGAAGGAAGTCGACGGCCACACCGCCGTCGAGATTAACGACGTCGCGCCGGGTTCCCACGTGGGCTCCGCGCCGCTGGGAGGTGAGTAGTACCGTGGCGTTCAACCATAAGCACCTGATCGACATTACCGAGTACTCCGAAGAGGACATCAAGCTCATCCTCGAGACCGCCAAGGCGTTCTCCGAGGTTAACGAGCGTGCGATCAAGAAGGTCCCCACGCTCAAGGGCAAGACCATCGTCAACATGTTCAACGAGCCCTCGACGCGCACCCGTAGCTCCTTCGAGCTCGCCGAGAAGCGTCTTTCGGCCGACAGCCTCAACTTTGGCGGCTCCTCGACCTCCACGGTCAAGGGCGAGAGCCTCGTCGACACCGTCGAGACCCTCAACGCCTACAAGATTGATTGCATCGTCGTTCGCGATAAGCACGCCGGTGCTCCCTACATCGTCACGCAGAACTCGCCCGCGAGCGTCATCTGCGCCGGTGACGGCAAGCACAACCACCCCACGCAGGCCCTGCTCGACCTGTACACCATCTGGGAGCACAAGGGTGACTTCCACGGTCTGAAGGTCGCCGTCGTCGGCGATATCGCGCACTCCCGCGTCTGCGGCTCGCTGATCCCCGCCCTTAAGATCATGGGCTGCGAGACCTACGCCGTCGCCCCCGGCACGCTGCTGCCGCCGGCGCCCGAGGTCCTGGGCTGCGACCACGTGACGAGCGACCTCGATTCCGTCCTGCCCGAGCTGGACGTCGTCTACATGCTGCGCGTGCAGCAGGAGCGCCTCGAGGGTGCCCCGTTCCCCACGATTCGCGAGTACCACAAGCTCTTCGGCCTGACCAAGGACCGCGAGAAGCTCATGAAGCCCGATGCGATCATCTGCCACCCGGGCCCCATCAACCGCGGCGTTGAGTTCGACTCCTATATGGCCGACCACCCGCAACGCTCCGTCATCCTGGAGCAGGTCTACGCCGGTATCTGCGTGCGTATGGCTATCCTGTATCTGCTGCTTGGAGGTGCCGATAATGGCCTTGCTTCTTAAGAATGCCCACGTCGTCGACCCGTCCGTCGAGCTTGACGGTGTCGTTGACGTCCTGATTGACGGCGACAAGATCGCCGAGGTCGGCGAGAATCTCGCCGTCGAGGGAGCCGAGGTCCGCGACCTTTCCGGCAAGTACCTCGTCCCCGGCCTGGTGGATATGCACGTTCACCTTCGCGAGCCCGGCTACGAGGTCAAAGAGGACATCGAGAGCGGTACCCGCGCAGCTGCCAAGGGCGGCTTTACCGGCGTGTGCGCCATGCCCAACACCGATCCCGTCACCGATAACGGCACCGTCGTGGAGTTCGTCAAGTCCCGCGCTGCCGAGGTCGGCCACTGCCGCGTCTATCCGTCGGGCGCCATGACCCGCGGTCTTAAGGGCGAGGCCATGTCCGAGATGGGCGATATGGTCGCCCACGGCGCCGTCGCCTTTACCGACGACGGCCGCGGCGTACAGGGCGCGGGCATGCTCCGTCGCTGCATGGACTACGGCAAGATGTTCGGCAAGGTCTTTATGAGCCACTGCCAGGACGAGGATCTGGTCGGCCACGGCCAGATCAACGAGGGCAAGGTCTCGACCCGTCTGGCTCTCGAGGGTTGGCCGGCTGCCGGCGAGGAGCTCCAGATCGCCCGCGACATCGAGATCGCCAAGCTGACCGGTGCCAAGCTGCACATCCAGCACATCTCCACCGCCCATGGTCTGGAGATTGTGCGTGCCGGTAAGGCCGCTGGCGTTCAGGTTACCTGCGAGGCCACCCCGCACCACATGTTCCTGACCGAGAACGACCTGGACGAGACCTACAACACCTCGCTCAAGGTCAATCCGCCGCTGCGCACCGACGAGGACGCCGAGGCCATCCGTCAGGGTGTCATCGACGGTACCGTCGACGTTATCGTCACCGATCACGCTCCGCACACTCCGTGGGAGAAGGCCCGCGAGTTCGAGCTCGCGCCCTTTGGAATGATTGGCCTCGAGACTTCGCTGTCGCTCGTGCTCACTGAGCTGGTCAACACGGGCAAGATGAGCGTGAGCCGCATGGTCGAGCTCATGGCCATCAAGCCGCGTGAGATCCTGGGCCTCGACCAGGTTCAGGTCAAGGCGGGCTCCGTTGCCGACCTGACCGTGTTCGACGCGTCCGCCACCTGGACGGTTGGCGAGGACGGTTACGAGTCGCGCGCCGAGAACTCCGGTTTTGCCGGCCGCACGCTCACCGGTCGTGCCACCGATGTGTTTGTCGGCGGTAAGCAGACGCTTGCCGACGGCTGCATCTGCTAGCATAGCCTTATCGCTTTTGTGCGCGGTGCCCTTGCGGTGCCGCGCTTTCTGTTCGTTTTGACCATGCAATCGCATGGGGGATTGGAGCGTCTATGCCCACACCTTCCACTGCACGCATGCACGACTTCGAGGTCGTCTCGAACCAGGAGATCGCCGACGGCATCTTCTCGCTCGTCATCTCGGCCCCCAAGCTTGCAAGTGCGCTCAAGCCCGGTCAGTTTGTGAACATCGCCGTACCCGGCGATGCGTCCTCGCTGCTTCGCGTGCCCCTGAGCTACTACCGCGCCGACGCCGAGGCCGGCACCGTCGAGCTGTGGTACGCCGTCGTGGGCGACGATACCCGTCGTTTGTCCCAGATGGGCCCTGGCTCCACCTCTAACCTGCTGGGCCCCGGTGGCCGTGGCTGGATGGTACCCGAGGGCACCAGGAAGGCCCTGCTCGTCGCCGGTGGCATCGGCGTTCCGCCTGTGCTGTGTCTTGCCGGTATGCTTGCCGAGCAGGGCGTGGATGTTGACGTGTGCCTGGGCTTTGGCACCGCTTCCAAGGCCGTGGGTGTCGATGAGTTCCGCGCGCTGGGCGCCACGGTCAACGTTTGCACCGACGACGGCTCGCTCGGCACGCACGGTTTTTGCACCGATCCTGCCGCCGAGCTGCTCGGCGAGGGCGGCTACGACTACGTCGCCAGCTGCGGCCCCGCTGTCATGATGAAGAAAGTCGCCGCCGCTGCCGCCGAGGCCGGTGCGTACTGCGAGGTGTCGCTTGAGCGCATGATGAGCTGTGGCTTTGGCGCCTGCAACACCTGCAATGTCGAGACGGTCGACGGTATGAAGGGCGCTTGCATGTGCGGCCCCGTGTTCGATGCTTCCAAGGTGGTGGTCTTCTAGTGGGTACCGTGAACATGGCCGTCGATTTCGGCGGCGTCAAGATGCAAAACCCCATCAACACCGCAGCCGGTACCTTTGGCTACGGCTGGCAGTTCCAGAACTTCTTTGATGTTTCCCAACTGGGCGCCATCACCACCAAGGGTTGCGCAGCCGAGCCCTGGCCCGGTAACCCCGCGCCCCGCATGGCCGAGATCCCCGGCGGTATGATCAACTCCGTGGGCCTTCAGAACCCCGGCGTGGCCGCCTTTGCTCGCGAGTCCGGTCCGTGGCTCGA
>ENA-ORLM01002107-ORLM01002107.1-human-gut-metagenome-genome-assembly--contig:-NODE-2107-length-10958-cov-2.175811_pt1 | contig 10958 bp, 8 predicted proteins | sample MGYA00243063_ERZ508815 | MGnify/ENA primary metagenome ERZ508815 (study PRJEB26277, sample SAMN04329768) | human gut metagenome | biome: human-associated habitat | host: Homo sapiens | place: USA...
GAATAATTCGAACCATCCTCCTACATCAGCCATTCCGGGTATATAAACAAAAAGAATCAATACAATAAGAATACCGGATAATGCAATGGCCCCGATAACTCCCTTGAGTGATAGAGTCTGATATTTTTGGTAATAGAACACTAATACAATGGCAGGAATACAAAGCAGATTAAGCAAATGCACTCCGATTGAAAGCCCTATAATATAGGCTATCAGGATAATCCAGCGGTCACCGGACACAGAATCTGCTTCATCCTGCCAGCGAAGAATCATCCAAAATACCAAGGCTGTGAGGAAAGAAGAGAAGGCATATACCTCCCCCTCTACCGCACTAAACCAGAATGTATCACTGAAAGTATAAGCTAAAGCTCCCACAAAACCTGCTCCCAGAATGATAATAACATCCATAACAGATAATTTCCGTTCATCGCCCACAAGCAAGGCTCTCACTAATCGGGTAATACTCCAGAAAAGAAACAAGATACAACCGGCACTCAATAGTGCATTTAAAAAGTTGACCATTCCCGACACTTGCGAAGCATCGGAAGCAAACTGGGTAAACAGGTTGCCGACAAGCATATAGAAAGGTGCTCCCGGCGGATGCCCTACCTGTAATTTTTCAGCACAAGAAATAAATTCGGGACAATCCCAGAAACTTGCGGTTGGTTCGATGGTCATCCCATACACAAATGCTGCTATCAGAAAGACCAGCCACCCACCGAAATCATTCCATCTTTTAAATAATAAGTTGCTCATTGTTCTGTACTTTTTTATTTGCAAAGTTACAGGACATACTGCTAAAACAGGCATTTTTTACCGGACGGATACGGACGGTCGTCAATGATAATATGTTGATAATCAATAATAATAAAAGTGAAGAGATAGACAAAAACAGACAGAGGATAAATTAGGTACAAATTAATAATGGCATAGTAAAGTAAATGGCATAAAAATGACAATGTATCAAATATGAAAAAACTATTGGGATATTAGGAAAAACAAGTGCCACTCTTGTTTTTTGCTATTTAATTTCGTATCTTTAATGACTTTCATTCTTCTAAAGACAGATAATCATATTACAGAATGACAAATATCACCTTATAAAGTGACATTTGTCACCCTATAGGATGCCCATCGTCCCGTTATAACGGGACAACTACCCGACTGCATAAAAGATTACTAATTTCTGTACTAAAAACCATTAATCTCTGCAACGAAAATCCTTAAATGTAGTAAGGAGATAATGAATCATTACCAGATAATAATTAATTTCTTGCACAAAATGAAAGATCCCCCAATGATTTCACAATATCTTCCAGTGACTCTTTAGAATTTGCCAGCATCAGTTTCTCCGTTTTTATTCTGGAGATTCTCCGGGTCAGCGTCTCTGTAGTCAGTTTCATTAAATCAGCAAAGCAAGCAGGTTGGACTCCCTCCCGCAGAAAAGCACATACCCTTAAATCCTCTTCTGTGAGCTTCGGACCTATTTCTTTCAATTTAGATACAAGTCCATAGACGTTTTCCTGAAGTCGCAGTAACTCTGTCCAGTCTTTCTCGGAGAAAGAAGGGATTTTAGAAGACAAAACATTCCGTTCTTTAAACTGTCGTACTTTTGAGACAACGGGGGAACTTTCATAGATATGTAGTTGAAGAGACTGATACTTCTCTTCGAGATGGTTACATTGCAAAATCAGCTTATCCGATTCAACATCTTTTTTCAGTATTTCTTCTTTGAAAAGATCCAATTGGGAAAGTGCGTGCCGATTTTTCTTCCAGAGTAGCCCAAGTAACAAAGACATCACACCAAACATTCCTAAAGCAGAAGAAAGAATTACTGAAGAATCGCTTTTACCGTCATTCAACATCAACTGACTGGCGTATGCCTTTCTCTCCATTTCCAGTGCTTCATCAAAGTTACCGTATTTCTGATAATAAAGACTACATCGTTTGCAGATTTTTGCCAGATGATCGTATTCCTCTGTTTCTTTGGCAAGTTTGATTGCCTCCTTAAAGTGGATTTCTGCCTCCTCTTTCTGTTCCAGATCACTTTCTACACAGGCAAGATAATAATATGCTTTGGATTTTTGATATTCATTGCCATTCTTCTCATAATAAGATGCCGCCTGCCTGATCTGCTTATCAGAGGAATGAGGAATGTTTTTATCCTCGTTGAGCTGGGTACACAATAAATTATATTCTGCCAGTTGAGCTTCATTCATTTGACTTGTCTGAATAGTCTCAAGAATAATAGATGCCGTATCCGGGTCCTGTGCCATGAGTTGTGCGGCTTTGTCTAACCCTTGCTTCACACTCGTTCCTTCCGGATGACATGCAGCCAATGAAAGGAGCATCATATACAATAAAATTCGAAGGTTATTCATAACTCTATTTTTGTCTTTACAAAGGATTGATTGGATTTGCAAATATAAAAAATAATCGGTATTTATCCTTCCCTAAGTCATACAAAAAGTATAGTGACGCTATCCTCTCCTTATAGCTACGCTATCCGGGTGTGATAGTGACACTATTTGGCAAGGATAGCGTCACTATGTTTTTTTGACAAATATCAAGCCGTTGTGCACTGTTAATTAAGAAGATAAGCCGTATCTTTGTAGCAAACAAAAAAATTATATATCATGATTAAAAACATTGTATTTGATTTTGGAGGGGTGATTGTAGATATTGATCGTGACAAAGCGGTTCAGGCATTTATCAAACTGGGACTGGCAGATGCTGATACCCGGCTGGATAAATATCACCAGACCGGCATCTTTCAAGAACTGGAAGAAGGAAAGCTAAGTGCGGATGAGTTTCGGAAACAACTGGGGGATTTATGTGGCCGTCCATTGACGATGGAGGAAACCAAACAGGCATGGCTGGGCTTTTTCAACGAAGTAAATCTAAATAAGCTCGATTATATATTGGAATTGAGAAAGTCCTATCATGTGTATATTTTAAGTAATACCATTCCTTTTGTTATGTCGTGGGCATGCAGCTCTGATTTCTCATCGAAGAAAAAGCCGCTGCATGATTATTGTGACAAACTATATTTGCCTTATGAGGTCGGTCATACGAAACCTGCGCCCGAAACTTTCGAATTTATGGTAAATGATTGCAATATCATTCCTTCCGAAACTTTATTTGTAGATGACGGTGCTTCGAATATCCAAATCGGTAAAGAACTCGGATTTGAAACGTTCCAACCGAAGAATGGTGCGGATTGGCGGGAAGAAATGACTGCTATCTTGCAGAAATGATAATTGAGCAGTTAGTACCATATCGCAAATAAAAAATATGCAACCACAAGTCATACTTATCACCGGAGCATCTTCCGGATTCGGCAAGATTACCGCTCAAATGTTATCGGAACGAGGACACATCGTTTATGGAACAAGCCGGAAACCTTCCGAAGACATGAATCATGTAAAAATGCTTGTTGTCGATGTAACCAATTTCCTTTCCGTTTGTCAGGCCGTAGAGCGGATTTTATCGGAGGAGGGGCGGATTGACGTATTGATTAATAATGCCGGAATAGGTATTGGTGGCGCATTGGAACTTGCCACTGAAGAAGAAGTGAATATACAAATGAATACAAACTTCTTCGGCGTAGTGAACATGTGTAAAGCTGTTTTGCCTCATATGCGAAAGGCACGAAAAGGAAAGATTATCAATATCAGCTCTATCGGTGGTGTAATGGGAATCCCCTATCAGGGATTTTATTCTGCTTCGAAATTTGCTGTGGAGGGATATAGCGAAGCATTGGCTTTAGAGGTTCATCCGTTCCATATAAAGGTTTGTGTAGTAGAACCGGGAGACTTTAACACCGGATTTACTGATAACCGGAATATCTCCGAACAGACAAGACTGGATGCCGATTATGGAGAAAGTTTTCTGAAATCATTAGAGATTATAGAAAAAGAAGAACGTAATGGATGCCATCCGCGGAAGTTGGGTGCTGCCATCTGTAAGATAGTGGAATGTACCAATCCTCCTTTTCGGACGAAAGTAGGTCCTTGGATACAGGTATTGTTTGCGAAGAGTAAAAAATTGTTGCCTGATGCAGTGATGCAATATGCCTTACGGATATTCTACGCAATTAAGTAAACGATACGATATATAAAAGAAACTGTTCCCAAAGTTCCTAAAAGAAAAGTCGTCCTTACTACGATAGACTGTAGTAAGGACGATTTTATAAGATCAAGGCTTTTTTGAACGGCCTCTTTTTTTGATTTGAATATCTTCTATGTTTCCGGATTAACCTTTCGGAACCAATTCCAAAAACATGGTAGTAGTCAGCAATACGGCCAGTCCGACGCAAACGCTTGCAGATTATTCAGGAAATACTCCCTAAAGAAAAGATACAGGCCGGGGATCGGAGCACTTGCCAATAAGAAATCTTCCGGAATCTGAAAGAAATAAGTTTTGGATAATCCGATCAGTGACCAGTGGCAAAGGAACAATACCAAAAACATATTGACCTTTTGCGCAAACAGCAATAACAATCCGATGGTAAACACCACTACCGAACAAGGCATGACCGGAGAAGTCATTTCCGGGAATGAAAGTCCGCGTGCCAATGAAACCAAAGGATATATAAAAGGCATTGCTAACAGCACATAAGACAGCAAATCATATTTGTGGGTACGTTCGAAGGTAGTATATCCCGTAATCGCATCCCATATCCAAATGATAGCCATCACACCCCAAAACATAGCCATTACTACATTATAACTACGCTCTTCACAGTAGATATAATAGTAGACCTGAGAAATCCACGTATACAGACCTATCATATAGAACTTCATCGCCATTTTCACCCACGGACGTGGTCGGCCGATAAGCAATCCGGTCAATGCAATACCAATCAGAATGATAACTATCTGTAACAGCCAGGTAGCTGAATTATAATATGCAATTGTTCTCCAAAAAATCTCCATAAAAGTTCGTTTTAGTGTCTTGTTAATGAAAAGGCTCTATGTGGGAACAGGAACATCGGGAACGTAGCTCCTACTGCCAACATGAAAATCACTGTGCTTGCTATCAGAGTATTAGAGAAGAACATCGACATAAACTTGTCCAGCTTATCCGGATCATTCACATTTTGCAGACACATGATAAGTGAAAATACCATGTTGTATGCAAACTTTCCCGGAATCATGGGAAGCAACGCTGGAATGTACAATACCGTCATCGGGCAATATACTTTTTTCCCTAACCACAAACTGCCGAAGCCGATGACTAATCCGGCAAACAACGAACCTGTGGCAATATCCACGCCTAAATAGGTCATCAAACAAAAACGACAGGCGTGTCCCAGTGCTGCCAGTATGGCAATCATCTTGAATGCACGCAAAGGAGGATCGGAAATTGCACCAAATCCTATACCTGCTACTGCTGCAAAAAATCCATCCGTAAGAATGTCAAGTGCTATCATATCAAATTAAACTATTTTTTACCATTAATAATGTGAAGGAAAGTCCGATAGCGATGCTGACAATCAACAAAGAAGCCTCTGTCAGACGGGCAAATCCTGTTAATACATATCCCTCTACTACATCAATCACGCCATTAATCAAAGGCACCCCAGGTACAAGATAAAGCACGCTGGTTGCCATGGCAATCTCCGAAGTTGTGTCGAAAATCAGCGCGGTGGAAGCACACAGGGAAGCAACAAAAGCCGAAACAATAAATACAACATAATGATTGATCTTTTTTGCCTGCATTTGTTGTTTCAGGTAGAATCCTGTAATGGTAGCCGAGAACACAATTCCCATCGAAATTAAATCACCACCAAATAATTTACAGAAAGAGGCATTGGCAAATCCTACTAATAATAATACGAAAAGAGAGTGTATCCGCGGAGCAGAAATAATCTTCTTGTATTTGTCTTTCAATTCTTCCAATGACAAATGATTGTCTACTGCTTCCCAGCTCAATGCGCTTAACTCTGAATTATGTTCAAAACTGATCGGGTGTGCAGGAATGTCTATAACCTCGTTACAAGCCTCGTTTGTTTCTTTGTCTATAATGGTCAGAATGATGTTTCTATGAAATACGCTTAATTTGACATCTAGTCCGAAAGCCTCTCCAATACGCTTTGTGTTGCGTACCACCCGCGAGGTGTGTACTCCGGCCCCCATTAAATGGGCTGAATATTCTGCAATAAATTTACCTATGGATAATAAAGATTCGCCTGTCTTCATGAATATGATATTTTTAAATCGGGCGCAAAAGTACAAAAAAAATAGATACCTTTGCCGCGATTAAAAATAAAAAATGCATGAATAACCAATTTACGCATCCTAAAGAGAGAATACGTTTTGCCATATTGACTTTTTTCTTTGCCCAAGGACTTTGTATGGCAAGTTGGGCTAGCCGAATCCCTGATTTTAAAGACGTTTTTGCCGCAAATTATGCTTTCTACTGGGGACTGATTTTATTTATGATTCCTGTCGGAAAGTTTGTCGCGATCCCCTTGGCCGGCTATCTTGTTTCGAAGTTAGGAAGCCGGAGCATGGTACAGGTCAGTATTCTGGGATACGCTTCATCCCTGCTTTGCATCGGGCTGGCTCATGAGGTCTATCTTTTAGGCTTTCTGCTCTTCTGCTTCGGGGTGTGCTGGAATTTGTGTGATATATCATTCAATACACAAGGCGTTGAGGTGGAACGTTTGTATGGTAAAACCATTATGGCCACTTTTCATGGAGGATGGAGTCTGGGGGCATGTGCAGGAGCACTTATCGGCTTCGTAATGATTTTGGCAGGAGTCTCCCCCATCTGGCATTATACACTGATATTTATCATCATCCTTATAATTGTATTTTCCGGGCGGAAATATTTGCAGGAGAGCGCACCGCAGGAAACGGAAGTTTCTGATACAAAGACGCAGGAAAGAAATACAGCCAAAGCTCCCAATGGTTTTCGCCTGTTATTTCAAAAACCGGAAATGTTGCTTTTGCAGTTAGGACTTGTCGGACTGTTTGCGCTGATTGTAGAAAGTGCAATGTTCGACTGGAGTGCCGTTTATTTCGAATCAGTGGTTCATGTACCTAAATCATTGCAAATCGGTTTTCTTGTATTTATGATTATGATGGCAACGGGCCGTTTTCTGACTAACTATGCTTATCAGCTTTGGGGAAAGAAGAAAGTCCTGCAACTGGCGGGCAGCTTTATCTGTATCGGTTTTTTTGTTTCTGCCCTGTTAGGAGGAGTTTTTGGATCTATGGCCATGAAAGTAATTATCAATTCTTTGGGTTTCATGCTGGTCGGCTTGGGTATATCCTGCATTGTGCCTACTTTGTACAGCTTCGTGGGAGCCAAATCAAAAACACCGGTCAGTATTGCACTTACCATTCTGTCAAGCATCAGTTTTATAGGCTCGCTGATTGCTCCCCTGCTTATCGGTGCCATCTCGCAGGCGTTCGATATCCGTATCGCTTATATGATTATCGGCATATTGGGCGGATGCATCGTATTAATTGTCAGTTTCAGTAGTGCTTTCGATATTCAGGAATCCGGCGATAAACCTGAATAGAACAAATAAAAAACGCAGCCTTTCACAGTGTTTAAAATTAAACCTCCTGTGAAAGGCCGCGTCAATCTTTTAATGCCTTAACTAACCTAACTACTTTATCTTAACTATACTAACCTATCTACAAAATACCCGAAAAATCTTTTATGCTACTAATAATCCTATCTTTCAATTCGTTATTTTCAACTATTGAGAAGCCACAGTCTACATTTGCCGGAGCCAATAATACAGCTTTAGCTTCTTCTGCATCTGCCATCTCTTCCGGGTGCTCTCTGAAATAAGTTTCCCATTGGGAAGCTGATTGCGGAGTTACCCCCAGCACATAGTTGATAAAATCATCATCCGTCAAAAAATCCATTACCTTTGAGCACATATCGCATCCTTTTTAAGCGTTTACATAAGTAGGACGGCGTTATCCTGTCTATGTACTCAACCCATTTACCTTTTTACTAAAATTAACTTGCCAGACTACGCAACTTTGTCAATCCGCGATGCATCAGGTTGCGTACAGACTGATAATTCATATTCATAATCTCGCAGATATCCTCGTATTTCTTTTCTTCTATATAATATAATGTAAGCGCTTCGCGTTGGCGGGGAGATAATTGATCCAGCAGACGTCTAACCAATGAAAATTCATTCTTGCGTTGCTCTTCTTCCATATAATCATCTTCTACATCTGTAGGAGTGGATATGCTAACTTCTTCTACTGCTGTATCAGACATATACATACGTCTGCGAAGTTCATCACACAACTTATTCTTTAAGGAGATGAATAAATAAGATCTCAAATTATCGATTGTTCCTAATTCATCTTTCTTTGTATAGAGTTTCACGAAGATGTCATGAATACAATCTTTCAGTAACTCTTTATCAATGGTCAACTTCAATCCGTAATTAAAAAGGACGTTGATGTGCAAGTTATACAGCTGTGAAAAAGCTGCCATGTTTCCCGCTTGAAAAGAAGCGAGCAAAGTGTCGGTTGAATGATTAGTCTGTTCCATCATAGCATTAATTCGATTGATTTGATGTTGCAAAGCTAAGCAGTCTTGACCTCAACTACAGGTAAAATCTGGTTTGTAGGTTGAAAAAATAAGTATCATGTTTTATAACACTCTTTTGTTAGAAATTACCTATAAAATAGAAAAATCCCGTTGATCAGTCATCAACGGGATTTTTTGTTTTAAAGTTTATGGAACCAATAAATTCCTTCTTTCTTATCTGGTACTTTTAATGTGTATACATCGTTGATTTTAAGTAATTTATCAATCATAGTTACCTTCCCGGAACTGGGGTGAATATACTTTAGACTATACTTTCCGGACGATAATTGAACAGGAATTTCTGTTCCGGACTTGGAATAAATGATACTTCCAATATCAGATTTTACTATTCTCTTATAATCATCAGTATTGGTTTCTTCCACTTCCATGATTGCTGCATCTTTCAGGAAAGCTTTATCTGTGCACGGAATTACAGGACATGAACCGCCGGCCATGAGTACAGCCCACCCCATCGCCGGATAATTCTGTGCATAAAAGGTAACAGCTTTCTCCGGAAATTTCTGACGATATTCATAGACAGCCTTGTAGGCTTCAGTGAAAGTGATTTTTCCGACTTTCATTTTACGCATATGTTGGCGGGGAGCCATATTCTTCCCTCCTTCCGGTGCAAAGATGCCATCCGTTTTATAATGCCAGTACCGGATATCAATAATATCTACTACAGCGGCACGCTTCGGATCGGCAAGAATAGCATCCTGTACATCTTTCGTTGTGCTCAATGCTACTTTGGCTTTCTTGCCGCTTTCAGCTTCCCATTCGGCAATCACATCCAACCAAAACTGTACAAAGTGCAGCGGACCTGTAAATTCGGCACTTGTCAACTGAATGACATTTGGATTATCCGCAAAATTATTCAGGCACTGACGGATATATTGTCTGTGTAACTCGCGGCGAACCGGATGAGTGATATCATAAAACATATCTGCAACAAAAATTCGTTTGTCTCCGGCAAACGGAGCGGGTTCCGGAAATCCGGTCTGATTAATATTGTTACTACTCCTCCACGGGCAATCTACCCAGTGTGCACCTGCTTCCAGAATATTGTGCTGGAAATAGTTTTCATAGAATAGCAGCAGTCCTTCTTTGTTTCCTTTTTCTGCAAACTCTTTCAGGCGTGACCAATACCATGCATTAGGACGATTCAGATCATATTTGCTCAATCCTTCCCAAGCTGTACCTTGACCACTACGTCCGAAAGGCTGTTCGTAGAAAGGTCCCCATACATCTCCGTCACGGCGGCGGACACGTTCGTGATCATCCCGGCGACGGTCATACCAAAGTCCATAGTTCTGATCAAATACCAATATATTCTTTTGCTTCATAAAGTCGATTACGGAATCAATGCGGTCTGTCAGTCCTAACCCTTCACGTCCCGGAACGAAGCGGGTGATGGCAGGACTTGCCTTTTTCAGAAAATTGGTTTTAAGTTTTCCATTCCACCAAGGGGTAGTGTGGCTACCTCCTACCAGCAAAGCACCGTCCATCTGGATACGTCCGTCTACAATAGTCACTCCGGACTGTACCGATGTCTTCTTATTCGAAATTATTTTCTTCTCTTTGATATCATCGATTGATTTCAGTCCGGTCGTAGCTGTCGAAGAAGCAAATGCTCCTTGTTCAATCCACTGCTCCAGTGTCAGACGGGGATTATAAGCCTCTTTAGCCAATTCCATAGCAACTTCAACAGTCGGGCTACTTGTTGCACTTGTATTTCGAGGCAGGATACGGGCACGTTCTGCACATTTCTTTTGCAAACGCTCCTCTAACTGAGCATAGAAAATACTACGGGGCTGCACATGATTATTCGATTGAGCCCATTCACCGTCGCCGGAGAATTGTGCCCAGCAACCGTATGCACGGTTCATTGCATCTTTTGCCGGAGTGTAACACTCTATTTCAGCAGCAGTACATTGCCAGAACAGACTATTGGCCGTATTCCATCCTGCTCCATTCTTATCCTGTCCCAGATTCTTGAAACTCAGATTATGGCCGTCTATATTGACCACATCAAACAGCAAGCCACATGCCCATGCGTCAATTGAGCCACTGAAGTTTAATGATTCATACGAATCACATTGCACGAAAGCATTAGGTCCGGCAGCACAATATCCGGCAGCGAAGTCATGAATACCATGTTCCGAATAGCAACGCTGGAAGAGCGTCTGCTGCCCCAAGGTATAGAAAGTGCAGCGGCGCATTCCTCCAATTTCGGAAACAGGTTCCCGTGAGATACAATCCTCAACCGTGACTTGGGAACCGGTACGTTGAACGATGACGGCACTTCCTGCGAAATGCTTGAAATTTACTCTGCGTACCCAGCAGTCTTCTGCATCTTCAATTGAAATTCCTGTCCAGCAGTGATC
>ENA-ORLM01002123-ORLM01002123.1-human-gut-metagenome-genome-assembly--contig:-NODE-2123-length-10905-cov-2.601588_pt1 | contig 10905 bp, 20 predicted proteins | sample MGYA00243063_ERZ508815 | MGnify/ENA primary metagenome ERZ508815 (study PRJEB26277, sample SAMN04329768) | human gut metagenome | biome: human-associated habitat | host: Homo sapiens | place: USA...
TTTCTTCTTTCTCCAATCAACTCCTGGAATCGTATGTCTTTTCGATTCTTCACCAAGCTCAGTCAATGCACCAGTACTTCTGTTCTCCAACTTATTGTGCTCACCTACGCTCACACTAATTAGATTCCAATCGCAGAACCGATATTCCGGATATTCATCCGCTGGATAGATGTGATGCACAACTTCTGCATCTACTCTTCTGCCATATCGCTTTGAGATCTGACAAAGATATCCATCTTTTCTAAGAATTGATTCTCTTTTCTTTTTCCATCTCTTAGTCTTATAATCCATGCTTTTTACCTCGTGAAGACAGTCTAGCAAGGAAACTGCCTACACCAAATAAAAAAAGCACATGTGCGTGCTTTCATGTGTAAAAGATTCAACACTTGGCTTTGTCAAATTTTTACGGTACTAATATATCACGGAAAACCGGTAGACAATGTAGACTTTTTTAAATAATGCTCTTGATAACTGCGTGAATGTGCTTCATCAAACCGCTGCGACTGAATCCATATTTGTCTGCCACATCATATTGTGACATACGGAAAAAATATAAATCATACATGATATTCATATCTGTGTAGCCAAGTAGTTCAAACACCTTGCATTCGTTGATTCTCTTTTGATAATAAGCAATTTCACGCTCACGCTCTTCAATCGTTTCCAATAATGCAAGCTTAGATGTAAATGCTCTTTGGTATGTCGGCATTGGATAGTTAGACTTCATTTGTTCTTTCGATAATTCTTCATGATCATGACTCAATCCTAACTTCTTGTGATTCAACACTTCCAGTTCCTGATTTAATTCTATGATTCTATGACAACAGTAATCTAGAGCTTTGAAATCTCCAATGAACTGTGCCACTGTTTTTGAAACCTCAATCATGCGAAACCTTTTCAATATCCGAACAACGTGCCCATGGTGTTCCAGACGAATATTTACTTTCTACACGCTTTCTTAAATTTAGAACCGTCTGATTTAAACCACAGTTTTCTCTTTCCAACTTTGAATATTCTTGTCTGATATATTCAAGTTGCTTTAATCCTGCTTCACGCATTCCACCATTTTCAACATCATACGTCATGATCTTAATTAATTCAGCTAAACAATCAAATGCATCCTCTGCAGTGTGATTATGCAATACAACTTTTTCCATTCTTTTCCCCTTAATACAACGAAAACAAAAAACAAACAAATTTAACGATATTTGAGATAATCCATACAGTTCCGCCTACAATGGCCGTAAACATCCATATGTATAAAATCCCAAACAGAATAATAAATACTAATCTCCAATTAATCTTCATATGCTGCACTCATCGCTTTTTTAAGCTCCATGTATTTACACATATACCAATCAGATTTTTCCATATCTTCTTTACCGCCTTTAAGAAGTGCTCTGTATCTGTACTTCCAAACATTGCACAAACAAAAATTGCGACTTCTGACATTCCAAATACTGCAATCATTTCATCGATGCATTCATATGATCCGCTCTCATAATGTTCTGGATGATTGACTGCGTCTTTTTCTTTTACCATTGTGGATATCCTCCTTCACTGTATGACATTCCTCTTTCCTGGTTAACATCATTATTTTGTGCTTCTTCTTTCTTATCTAAGAACTGCAAACTTTCAACCATCACATCGCATGTATAAATTGTTTCACCATTATTATTTGTGAATTTTCCTGTCTGCAATCTTCCATCAATTCCAATCAAAGAGCCTTTCTTCAAATACTGGTACATTAAATCTGCTGTTTTGTTCCAGGCAACACAACTAATAAAATCTGCATCCGGTTGTCCTTGTGCTTTCACTTTTCTACTAACGGCCAAAGTAAACTTACAGATGCTTGCTCCATTTGGTGTTTTCCTAATCTCAGGATTCTTAGTCAATCTACCAACTAAAATAACTCTGTTTATCACTCTTTTTTCCTCCTTTTTTCTTTGTCAAATAACCTTAAATTATTTTCCAAAATCAATTCTGCACTGAGAGCCCTAGTTTAAAGGCTCTCTGTACATTTTTTTGAACTAAAAACTTTTTGTGTTTTTTAATGCTTATTTTGTCCGTAATACAATCTATTTTTCATCTGCAAACCTAGTGAAGAAAACACTGATTCAACATCTGTAAACCTTCGATTTAATTCACGCATCGATTCTTTAAGTGATATTGATGACTCAGGTTCTAGAGCACCAAGTGCCACAAATTTTATCTGATCTTCATCTAAGCAAAATATAGCTCCATCATCAAACTGGACATCATAAAGTGTAGGTTTTACATAGTTGCCTTTACTTATAACGCACGTATGGATTACTTTACCAATCTGACCAATATATTCTTTTTTAAGCTTTCCTTTGCTGCTTACCAATTTATGCTCATATCCATCAGTTAAGCTTAATAGTTTTACTTTGGTTTCCATTCATTGACACCAGCAATCGTTCCATTTAGCATTCCAATAGCTCTATTTTGACAAATACATTCATTGACTATTTTCTTATAGGCATCAAAATACCATTCGTCTTTGCCTCCGTTGTATGTCAGTTCATAATACATACCATCAGGAAGATTGGTACTAATAAGATACTTCCAGTTCTGCAATGCTTTGCATTTCCAAACAACATAAACTTCTAATTCAGATACATACTTTTCATAGTCTTTATCAGACTTGTCTAAGCTGTTAATCGCATATTGTTTAGCAATACTGATTGCGATCATATCCTCCTGACTTGTCACTAAATTTCCTTGAAATAATTCATCTAAAACTACATTACTAATCATTTTTGTTTTCCTCTACAATCTTTCTGCCACAATTTGGACAATACTTTGGTTTGTATTGATGACCATATCTATCTCCATAATCTTCATCAATTTCAAATTGTCGATACTCACCTAATTCAATCCCACAATTAGAACATTTAAATACATCCATTGAATTATATTCTGATAAATTAGTACAAGTTTCTTCTTCGTCTAGCCACCCCAATTCCTTCATTTGTTGTTGAATTGCTTGGAATTCATCTATGGTAATGTCATTTGTATTACAGTTGTGCTGAGCGTAGAATGTGTGTGATAATAACCCAAAGCAAATGCTAATATGATCATCATCTATATCACAATTTGCTATATAACGAATTGAGTATTCGCCTTCATAATATTCATATCCTAGTGCTTCAAACATTTCTTTAGCTTTCATTTTTTTCACCTTTAATTTCTTCTATTTCTTCCTCTAGAATTCGAGCCTCATTTAGGTGCTCATTCAATTTATACTCAAGATATTCAATAATTGCTTTTTCGATTTTTGACTTCGCTTCATCAATTGATTTAGCTTTTAGTGGCATCAAAGAACCAGGCCTCAATACAACATAGCAGCTATAAGTATATCGTTCTTTAACACGCCCTTTCTCCACGTTTAGTACTGCGATTGGTCTTCTTTCTTCCGGCTTCCATGTTCCAGGGAATGCATAACAATATAGACTATAACTATTGTATTTCTCGTTATACTCCCAACGTTTAGGCATTTTCATTCTCCTTTGTCATATTTCAACATCCTCATTTTGTGGCATTTCGTAAATTTGAACACCGTTATGTAATACGTAGTCACCGCACCCAACATTATCAATCGTTCTAAACTGCTTATCCTCAATGACGCTTTGAATTTCATCCAAAACTTTCAAAGCTTTTTCTTTGCTGGAATATACACCTAAACCAATAGTAATATTCGTTCTACTATGTAACGTAACCACTTCATGTGGTGCATCACTGTAACTTTCAACTTCAAAATTGTCGCAATCCAATAAAGCAGTTCGGTCTTGATTTCTAATCCACATGATTAATATCCCTTTCTAATCTTTCACGATTCTCATCTGCGTCAGTAGATTTAAACTTATGAATCCAACTTTGCAAATATTCGACTTGCTCTTGTACAAGCTCAAGAAATTTTTCTTCTGCTTCCAATTTAGCCTCTTCGATCGTTTCTGCATCTAAAACATAAGGATCACATTCAACTTTTGGTACATTTTCAAGTTCATAATCCGCATAGAATTGAGAAAACTCTTCATCTTCAAATACAGTTGCGATAATTTCATCTTCATAAAATCTTGTAAAATGAAGCTTATAATTCTCTTCTATTTCGTCATATTCCCAATATTTATCTTCTTTAGACATTGCTTTGTCCTCCTATTTATATTTCATGCTTTCCAACATATTCTTCTTAGCTCTGTTTGTCGTTCTAGTATACAAAGATGTTGTCTGTATAGAATTATGGCCAAGAATATCCATAAGATCCGTTACCTGTCCACCGGCATCCAAATAATTAATCGCGAACATATGTCTGAACGCATGAGGATGGATCTTATCCAGGCTTATGCCTCTACACTTTCCTGCAATCTTCTTCAACTGGTAGTAAATCTGCTTATAGGTTAAAAAAAAGATTTTTCCTGACTTTATCTTTTCCACTCTGCAATACTTCAATATCTCACGCTTTAAGTCGTTTCTAAGAATCACATCACGAATCTTGCCTTTGTTTTTGACTGTAATGTAATTTGCCTTTACATTCTCAACTGTAAAATAACTTAACTCGCTCACACGTATGCCTGTGTACGCAAATATCTTCATGATCAGATAAATATCCATTCGATTACATTGTTTGGCCATTCTGCACATCCGCTTAAAATCAGATGGTTCAATCACATCATCTAATGATGCAGCTTGTTGAATCTTTATATTTTTCAATGTCATTTTAGAATGATGAGTACGCAACAATTCGTCTGGATCCAAATCCTTTTCGACCAATTCGCAATACTTTATAAATCGATTTGCGATAGTGATATAGTTCTTTACTGTGGCCGGAGCATACTCTTCTTCTAGATTCTTTTTAAAGTCGATAATATCAAGCTTACAGATATCATCGACCTCAAAAGAATTTACAAACAGTTCAACTACCTGTCGATAATGAACCAAAGAATTTTTAGACTTCTCATTTTCTGTTTCAAATGCAATAAAGTCACCAACTTTGCTAACTAGAAACTCTTTATTCATGGCTTAGCCTTGAAGAAATATCCTGGTAGTTCTTGAAGACTCATCGTCTACAATCTCAACAATTTGTCTTTTGCCAAAATAATTCTTGGCTTTGCTTAAACATGGAAATCTATGAATTCCATTCACTGAAAACATAATTTCCTGATAGTCTTTCACAACACTGATTTCCACGGGTCTAAATGTTGTATTCTTTAAATCTCTTAAAATCACGATATCAGCTCCTTATTTATCTTAAATTTATCCGCCCATTCCCTGACAAAGCTAAATGCATCATCTGGAGGGACTGCATTATGATTTGCTCTAAATTGTCGAATAACCTTATGTTTGAGTTCCAACGTATACAAAGGAACATCCGGTTTATCGCTTAAACGAACGAACATGATTTCCGTATGTCCTTTGGACACCTCGTTTGCATAGGTTCTAACGCAATGGTTCAAAGTCTCCGATTCTTTCTTCAGTTCATCATTACTCTTGACAGGACGAATCAAATACTTTCCGTTTGAGTAACATAACTCAACATGCTTTTCATAATTCTCAAGAATGCCTTTTTCAAATCTTGCATCTTGAGAATCACGCATAGCCTTATACGCTGCATCATGTGCTTCCAACAAATTCGATGGTGTTAGAACTCTGTACGATTTCATATCTGCACTGATTGTTTCGGCAAACCTTAAATAATCATCATAGATAATTAAATTCCTACTTTCCAAACGACCACAGTATTCCAAAACTCTTGGACACATATACTTACGTATATACTTGTGGTTGGCTCTTCTTATTTCTAAAAGTCCCTGCTCATCTGCCCATGGAAACTTTCTGCACAACATAAGATGCGTGTAATCCATCTTTGGAAGAAGCGGAACGAATTTACGATCAACCTTGAATATCTTATCCAGGCTCTTTTGACTTAGATCAAGAACTCGAAGGCTTGAAATAAACTGACTCAAATCTGCCTTCACAAGATATTCGATTTTAGGCTCTTTACGATAAGCACAAACATAATCGAAGAAATCCAGTCTGGATTGATTCAATTCAGACTGATACTGGCAATACGGAATGTTCAATAACTTGATCCAGTCTTCAATTGAGTACATCCTCAACGGATAGAAAATCAATTTACTGTCACTGATCCAAAACTTCAAAGGATAGTCAAAATCAACTCTTTTACCAAACATTCCACAATACAGATTGCCAACCAAAAACTTTCTTTCACCTTCGATATATCTGGCAACCTCCTGGATTTTCAACTCTACTGAATGATTCGGATTCTTGAACAATTGAAATCCAAATATTCGCTTTAATAGCTTTCCGTAATACATTTCTAGTGTTTCGACAAAATAAGTTCGGCTATAAGCCTCTTTTGCGAGCCATAAATCCATTTTTGAAAAAATAAACTCTTCAATGCCTTTTGGCCATGTGAGCTTCCTTGTCTTCAACTTTTCTAAAACAGACTTTCCTGCTTCCATTCCGATTCTTCTTTCTTAGGCTTTTTCTTTTGATCAACACTCTTTTTAACAACTGCCTTTGCAGATTCAAGATTCAAACGTGAAGGTTGTTCTGCATCACCACCAACGTCTTCTTCATCGTAGTAATGAATGGCCAAACCAAACACTTCTTCATCACTGATGATTGCACAGTTTTTAACTGCCTTTTTTTTAGCTTCAGAAACAATGTAGTTCCACATTCCATCGACAGACTTCTTAGGATTATCCAACTTCGAAACCATGTCATTACGTGACATCAAATATTCACAGATTATTTTCAATCCTTGATTCTGCTTGATTGCCTTATATTCCTCTTCAAACTTAGACATACAAACCTCCTAGTATGTCTTTACAGGCACAAGCACACTCATCAACTTTAAAACGTCACACGAACCACGAACAATCAATGGCTTTCCGATTCCTGGAGTCGTAATCTGAACTTTTTCAGAATTAATAACATCAAGTGCATCTCTTAAATACTTTCCATTCAAGTTGAATTCGATTGGATCTGACATCAATTCAACTGTTTCAAGTTCTTCATACGTTTCTCCAATCATCTCAGATTTTGAATCCACATGAGATTCTTCGGTACCAAACGACAAATGTACAATTTGTTTCCCGTCAGATTTCACAAAATCGCAACGTTTGATTGCTTCTAACAATTCATTCTTATCCATTTCAACGTGATACAAACAAGATTTTGGAATGATTCTAGAAACATCCGGGTATGTTCCATTTAAAAGCTGCGACTGATACATCATATCGTTTGTTTTAAATTGAATTTTTTTCTCGTCATAGAAAACAGAAACCTCATCATTGAATGTTTTCAAAAATTCCACACAAGCCTGTCTAGGAATCGTAATACTGGTATCCTTACAATCCATATCAATAAATGCATATCGATTCATTCGATACGAATCAGAACCGACGATTGTAACCTGGCCATCGTCCACACTTAAATGAATACCTGTAAGTATTGGACGCGATACTGCAACCCGTCCTCCACTGGCAATACAGACTAATGCTTTTTCGAATGCTTCACGCAACGTTTCGATTGGACAATATAATTTGTTTGCCGGTGTATTTAAATCGATTTCTGGATATTCTCCAATATCTGTACAAGTAAGTTTGAATTTAGCCTTACCACACCTGATGTGCATTAAATTATCCGTGCAATCCACTTCTACTGTTTGGCCAGACACTTTTCGGATGATCTCGCTAAAATATTTAGCATCCACCAAACATTGGCCACATTCTTCAACACCTGTTTCCATTTCCAATGTCTGCTGCATTGAAGCAGTTCCATTGGATCCAGTAATAATAATTGACTTTTCTTCAGTCACGATTTTTAAATTTGCTAATGCAGGCAATAGTGATAGTTTGTCGATTACCTTCGACACATTGTTCACTGCATTTAGCAATGTCTTTGTTTCTATATTGAATTTCATTTTATTTTTCCTTTCATGATAATATATTTTTGAGGAGGTGATAAAATGGATGATTTAACTAATGAACAAAAGCTATTATTAACAGCAATGTATAGAGATTATCTAGAACTCTCCAAAAAAAGTCGGCCCTGAGAAAGCAAATGCTTTTGGAGATTCTGATGAAATCAACTATAAATACTTCATTGATAGATCGAATCGTTACGTTTCTTCACTATGTTGGGCACTATATCGTAAAGGCTATATTGATTGCCATGGTGGAGATAACAAAGCTAACGAAATTTCAATTACCGATGATACAATCATCTACTTTGAAAACGAGTTTAAAAATAATATTTCTAAAGTATTAGAAGCTATTAATGAATTGCTAAATTTTGTTCCATTGTTTAAGTAGTTATTTATTAACTACTTTTCTTTTACTATTTCACCAAGCCCCATCAATTTTAGTTCCTCTGAACTGTAAGCTTTAAAAAACGATTTTGTTGGCTTAACCAGGATCCAATCCTTAGCCATGAGATCGTCTGTCATTGGATTCCAAAATCTTATATACTCATCCCTTCCAGGTAAGTACAAAGCAATTTTGTAAATTGTTATGTTTGTTGGATATAAATAAGCGCCTTTTTTGTGATCACGACTATTTTTTCTTACAAATCCCATTTTTCTTTTTTTAGCTAGTTTGATTGCTTTAACAATATTCATTCACGACACCTCACTCATTTAGATATTCATCAAACTTATTTCCAAACAAAATACTAGGCTTCAAATAAGATTTCATAACTGGATCAGACTTCCACGAATCACATTTCTTTTCAATAACACATTTGAAATCCGCCAAGCTATATCCAACGTTCAATTTATCCTGAATCAACTTTCTAGTTAATTTAGCATCAGGAGAAAATTCTTTCTCCGTTTCAATATTCAGGATTTCAACAATGGTTCTAATAATTTGATTCATTTCTAGTTCTTCGTCAGAAGAACAATATAAATTATTATTATTCTTATCATTCTTTATATTCTTTACATTATTGTTTGTTGTTGTCCGTTTGTTGTCCGTTTGTTGCTCGTTTGTTTTCTGCATGTTGTCCTCTTGTTGTTCGTTTGTTGTTTGCTTGTTGTCGGCATTGACAAAACACTGATAATCATCGTATTTTGTAACGATTATGAGCGTGTTTTGGTTTGTTGAGATTTTTTTAATCTCACCTGTTTTTTGTAGATTTTTTAGAGCTCTTTTTATTTGTCCGACGCTCAGTTTTGTTTCAGCGTTTAAACTAGCAAAACTCGTTATACACGAACCTCTTTCTATTTTCTTTCCCTGCCAATTGCGATCAACGTGATTTACTTTTAAAAGTAAGTGAATAAACAGTCTGCATGTTGGGATGTCGTCATACCACTCCCAATCCACAATTTGGCGGAACAATTTTATATATCCCTGTTCCATAGGCGTTACTCCTGAGCTATTGGAAATCCATTGAAGTCCTTGATTTTCACAAGTTTATAGCTTAAGCTCTCCCTTTTAACATTCAATAAATTAGCCAACTCATTAGAGCTCAGGGTTTTAATTATTTCTGAATAGTCTTTACTGACTAAATAGTATGTTTCCTCTCTGGTGCTCATATTCTTTTCTCCTTGCTAGTTCTATCTCGAATCCTGCAACCTAGATACCACAATCCGCGTAAACATTGTTTTAAAAGGAGAATAAGTTACAGAAACAATCCATTAACTTTTTTGACGTGCTAGAGCAAAAATACATTATGTAGAAAGCGAGTGCGGATCACGTCGATTTGTGGTGATACCCAGGTTGCAGAACCCGAGAAAATAATTTATAATTTGTTTGTTAGTTTTTATATGGCCACTTTCCTAATAAGTGGCCTTTTTTATGCTCTGCATGACTTACGCAGCTTGATCAGGTTGTCCAAATAAGGCTGCAAGCCAAGAACATTAATTACCTTGATTGTTGGCCATCCGAAACAATTGGATTCAACGCCCAACTTGTTCAACTCGGTTTTCACAGTCGCACTGCTGCAGCCAATGATTTCTGCCAGGTCTTTTTGCGTGATATATGCATACTTTGTCATTTTTTGGATTTTACCTTCAATTTCTTCGTCATATTCCTGACGAGATACAACTTTAATACCTCTCATAACAATCTCCTTTCTAGATTCCAATAGACTGGATAGTTTTACAAACGAATGCAGTACCAATGACACATCCAATCACTAATACAACACTCACAAACAACATCCAGTTTGCGAAACGCTGCTTTCTGCGCACTGCCTTTTCTCTTTTATCCAAATCCGCATAAACATGCATCATCTTTGTATACTCTGTAGCATGTCCATTGTTTGCAAATGGAGACAATTCAAGTTCTTTTTCTTTAGTTTTAATTTTTGTGGTAGCCATACTTTTTATCCTTTCTATGATATGATTAGTAAAAAAGGAGTACTAATCATGCAATTACTTACTGATGAACAATTAAAACAATTGAAATATTTAAACGACCATAGCATTGAAGCTTATGGTTTACCCAAAGAAACACTTGCCTGCATTAAATATCTAATTACCAAAAACTATGTTAAACACATTGCTTCACAAGACGGCCCAGGATTATATTCGATAACTGAAGCTGGCAAGAGTTATTTGACCAATCATGGATTCGAAATAAAGAAAATTAAATCTTTAGAAGAACTACATGATATAGTCGAGTCTTTGCAACGTGATAACGAAATCATGGAAAAACATCTTGAAGAAGTTCGTGAAACAAATAAAGCATTGGAATCTAGAAACGATACCCTTCAAAAGCAGGTTGAAGAAATCAAAGAAATGAACAAGATCTTAAAAGAAAGTTCTGAATCTTCAAGTAAATATTCAAAAAGAGCCATAATTATTTCAGCTATTAGTGCAGTAATAACAATAGTCCAATTATGTATCCAACTAATATC
>ENA-ORLM01002140-ORLM01002140.1-human-gut-metagenome-genome-assembly--contig:-NODE-2140-length-10849-cov-4.215930_pt1 | contig 10849 bp, 9 predicted proteins | sample MGYA00243063_ERZ508815 | MGnify/ENA primary metagenome ERZ508815 (study PRJEB26277, sample SAMN04329768) | human gut metagenome | biome: human-associated habitat | host: Homo sapiens | place: USA...
ATATCCTGACCGGCGGTCAGGTCAACCCCCTGATCGGTTCCGCAGGCGTTTCCGCTGTGCCTATGGCTGCCCGTGTTTCTCAGAAGGTCGGCCAGAGCGAGAACCCCTCCAACTTCCTGCTGATGCACGCAATGGGCCCCAACGTGGCCGGTGTTATCGGCTCCGCCGTCGCTGCTGGTATCCTCATCAACATCTTCGGCTAAGCATTTCCTGAAGTTTCCGCTCCATCGTGGTATTGACCGCGGTGGGGCGGTTTTTTGTTTGCATTGTTTTTATGTACAACTTTTTTGAAATGTGATATACTATATTTTAAGTGATATATCCAGAAATGATTGAAAAGAACAGGTGAAACAATGGCAACAGATCTCGCACAACAATTCTGCGCTTTGCGTGATACGTATATCGAAAAGCAGTTCGGACGCCTGAACGATATGCAGCGGGAGGCGGTGTTCACCACCAACGGCCCTCTGCTCATCCTCGCGGGTGCAGGCAGCGGAAAGACCACCGTGCTGGTCAACCGCATCGCCAACCTCATCCGCTTCGGCTCGGCCCACGGCTCCAGGTGGACGCCCCGGGAGGTGACGGAGGACGATGTGAAAGCCCTGCGCACTGCCATCATGACCGGCACCGACGCCCCGTCGTGGCTGGACGGGATGCTGCGGAAGGATGCCGTCCGGAGCTGGAACGTCATGGCCATCACCTTTACCAACAAGGCCGCCGGTGAGCTGAAAGAGCGTCTGCGCCGGATGCTGGGCGGGGAAGAGGGCGACGAGGTGTTCGCCTCCACCTTCCACTCGGCCTGCGTCCGCATTCTCCGCCGCTGGGCCGAGGAGATCGGCTACCCCCGCAGCTTTACCATCTATGACAGCGACGACTCCCAGCGTGTCATGAAGGCTGTGTACAAAGAGCTGAGCGTGGACGACAAGTTCTTCCCGGTCAAAAGCGCCATCAACCAGATGAGCCGCTGGAAAGACCAGCTCATCAGCCCGGAAGAGGCCCTGAAGACCCCGGCCCGGGACACGAAGGGCGCCCTTGCGGCCAAGGTCTATGCCGCCTACGAAAAAAAGCTCAAGGAGGCCGGCGCTTTCGACTTCGACGACCTCATCTACCAGACGGTCATCCTGCTGTCGGAGCACGAGGACGTGCGGGAGTTCTACCAGAATAAGTACAAATATCTGCTGGTGGACGAGTATCAGGACACCAGTGTGGCTCAGTTCCGGCTTGTGAGCCTGCTCACCGGCCCGGAGAAAAACATCTGCGTCGTGGGCGACGACGACCAGAGCATCTACCGCTTCCGCGGCGCGACCATTGAGAACATCCTCAACTTCGAGCGCATCTATAAAGGAACCAGGACCATCCGACTTGAGCAGAATTACCGCTCTACGTCGAATATCCTGAATGCCGCCAACTGTGTCATCCAGCACAACACCGAGCGCAAGGGCAAGACCCTCTGGACCAAGAACGGCGAGGGCGACAAGGTGCAGGTCTACACCGCCGAGAACGAGCAGGACGAGGCCAGCCATATCGCGGACGTCATCGGCCAGCACCTCAAAGAGGGCGGACATCTGGCCGACCACGCCATCCTCTACCGGATGAACGCCCAGTCGGCCCCCATCGAAAGCTACTTCACCCGTGCGGGCATCCCGCACAAGATCGTGGGTGGCCAGCGCTTCAATGATCGCAAGGAAGTCAAGGACATCCACTCCTATATGTCCATCGTGGCGAACCCCCGGGACGATGTCCGACTCCGCCGTATCATCAACGAGCCTGCGCGCAAAATCGGTGCAACGACCATCGAGGTCATTGCCGACCTTGCCGCCCAGCAGGGCATCAGTATGCTGGATGTCATCTCCCATGCCGACCAGTACGCCAAGCTCAGCCGCGCCATCGCGCCGCTGTTCAAGTTCTGGGACATCTACCAGAAACTGCAGGAATCGCTGGAAACGAAGACGCTGGATGAGTTCGCTTCCGATGTCATCGAGATCACCGGCTACCGCGCCATGCTGGAAGCCGACGCCGCCAAGGGCCACGAGGACGCCGCCGACCGTCTGCAGAACCTCGGCCAGCTGGTCAATAATGTCAAAAGCTATTGCGACCAGCACGGCGAAGAGGCCTCGCTGGAAGGCTATCTGGAGGACATCGCCCTCATCAGCGACATCGACAGCTACAACGAGAGCGCCGACCAGGTGGTGCTGATGACCATCCACTCGGCCAAGGGCCTTGAGTTTCCCTATGTATTCCTCATTGGCATGGAAGAGGGGGTCTTCCCCAGTGAGATGAGCAAGTATTCCGAGGCTGACCTCGAGGAGGAACGCCGCCTGGCTTATGTCGGCATCACCCGCGCCAAGAAGGAGCTGTACATCTCCAACAGCGTCACCCGGATGCTCTATGGCCGCACCCAGCGCAACGAGCCCAGCCGCTTCCTCCGGGAAATTGAACCGGAGTACATCGAAGAGACCCGCAGCCCGGTGCTGGAACAGCGCTCCCGTCTGGGCGGCTGGGGCAGCGGTTACGGCAGCGATACCGTGCCGGGCGGTGCGTCGGGCTACTCCGGCCCCTCCGGCTGGGGGCGTGCGGCCTCCGGTTACGGCTCGGGCTATGGCAGCCGCAGCAGCTATCTGAACAAAGAATATAACGCACCAATGTCCAATAACCGAGGCTCTGGCTCCGATCACGCGGGCCGGGGAAATGCTTCGTCGTCTCATGGCGGCTGCAGCTCCGGTTCGGGAAGCAGCGGCTTCGGCTCTGGCTATGGCCGTCCGGCAGCGCCCAAAGCGCCGGTCAAACCCGCAGGCGGCGGTGTGACCTCTTCGCCCCGTCCGGCAGCGGCATCCACCGGCCCCAAACACTATGAGCCGGGCGACATCGTGGAGCACAAGGTCTTCGGGCGCGGCAAGGTGCTGAAGGTCAAGCCCGCCGCCGGCGACCAGATCGTGGAGATCAGCTTCGAGAAGGTGGGTGTGAAGAAGACTATGGCCAACTTTGCGCCCCTTGTGAAGATAACGACGGAGGAATGAGAAAAAATGATGACTGTCCGATTGATAGCACATACGCCGGAGCCGGAGAAGGTCGTGGCGGCTGCGGCGAAGCTCTGCTACTCCGACGCCCACATCACCGACCTGCTGGACGGGCTGGATGAGGAAAAGACTGCCCGCTTCCTGACCATGCTCAGCGATTTGGGCCACGCCAGCCCCATTGAGCACGCAAGCTTCACCTTCGGCATCGAGGGCGTCAGCCGTACTCTGCTGGCCCAGATCACCCGCCACCGCATCGCGTCCTTCAGCGTCCAGAGTCAGCGGTACGTCCGTCTGGACGATTTCCGCTACGTCATCCCGCCCGAGATCGAGGCCATCCCCGAGGCAAAGGCGGCGTTCATCGAGAGCATGAACGAGGACGCCAGGCGCTACCTCGACCTCGTGCAGAAGCTGGAAGACGGCCACACCGCCCGCCTGATGGCCGAAGGTCTGCCCGAAAAGCAGGCCCGGGCCAAGGCTTCCAAGCAGGCCAACGAGGACGCCCGCTTCGTGCTGCCCAACGCCTGCGAGACCAAGATGGTGGTGACCATGAACGCCCGCAGCCTGCAGAACTTCTTCCACCTGCGCTGCTGCAGCCGCGCCCAGTGGGAGATACGGCAGCTGGCCGAAGAGATGCTGCGGCTGGTCTACCCGGTGGCACCCCATATCTTCCGCACCGCCGGCCCGGCCTGCGTGTCCGGCCCCTGTCCGGAGGGCAAGATGTGCTGCGGCCGCACCGCCGAAGTCCGCGCCCAGTACGCCGCGCTGAAAGGGGAGAAGGCAGAATGAGCAAGGGCAGGCTTCTTGTCATCGAAGGGCTGGACGGCTCCGGCAAGGCCACCCAGGCAAAGCTGCTGGCCGCCCATCTGGCCGAGAGCGGTCGAAGGGTGATGGAGATCACATTCCCGGACTACGAGAGCGATTCCAGTGCGCTGGTAAAGATGTACCTCTCTGGTCAGTTCGGCGACAAGCCCGACGACGTCAACCCCTATGCGGCGTCCAGCTTCTATGCGGTGGACCGGTACGCCAGCTATAAGACCAAGTGGGGCAGCTTCTACGAGGCGGGCGGCATCGTCATCGCCGACCGCTACACCACGTCGAACGCGGTGCATCAGTGCTCCAAGCTCCCGCCGGAGCAGTGGGACGACTTCCTCCGCTGGGCCTTTGACTACGAATACAGGCTGCTGGGCCTGCCCGCGCCGGACGCTGTGGTGTACTTACAGGTAGACCCCGCCGTGAGCCAGAAACTCATGACCGGCCGCTACCACGGCGACGAGAGCAGGAAGGACGTCCACGAAAAGGACATCGAATATCTGGCCCGCAGCCGCCGTGCCGCCGAGTACTGCGCGGCGCATCTGGGCTGGGCCACCGTCCATTGCACGGAAAATGGAGCCATGCGCACCATCGAGGAGATTCAGGCCGAGGTGCGGGCGCTGGCGGAAAAAGAACTCGGATAACCGCGAAAATGGGAGGGATACTATCAATGTATCGTTTGATGCAGCCGTCGGATGAGGCGGCAGTCGTGGCACTGTGGCAGAAAGAACGCGGCGACAGCGCCGAGTTCATCAAGATGGCTCTGGAAAAGTTCGCCGGGGCGGAAAATATCTACGTCGCTGAGGAAAATGACGAGATCGTCGCTGCGGCGCTGGCGGTCCCCGTCACCCTCAAGGGACGCAGCGGCAGCTACCTCTACGGCCTCTGCGGGCAGGGAAGCCTGCTTCTGGCAGGACTCGTGGACTATCTCTGTGCGCAGCAGAAGCTGCGGGGCGCGGGCTTCACCGTGGCCGTTCCGGCCGGACAGGAGCAGGCCGCGCTGCTGGAAAACAAGGGTTTCCAGCGGGCTTTTGCCCTCCGCTGCCTGCCCCGGGAGGTGTCCCGCAACCTGTGGAGTCAGGCGGAGTTCGACTCCGTGACGGCCCGCAAGCTCTGTGAGCTGCGGGAGCGCTTCTATCCCGATACCGTCCAGTTCCCGCCGGAGCAGATGGCCGTCGTGCTGACCGACCTCTACGCCCGGGGCGCGACCATCGTGTCCAACGAGAAGGGCTACGGCATCTACTTCCGCCGGGAGGACACCCTCTATTTTGTGGAGCTGATGGCCGAAGACGACCGCTCCGCCGAGGTGCTGATGGAAGCGGCCCGGGAGAAGGAGGTCATCGTGGAGCGCGCCGTCATCACAGTGGGCGCGGCTCAGAACCTTTTCCTCGGCGAAGGCACCCGGCAGGACTACGGCATGATACGGTTCGACGCGGAGCCTTTCGATGTGGAAGAAAGCTATATGCGGCTGATGATGGAAAGCTGAACGGAATGGTAAAGGAGTGTGTACATGGCACACGATGCAAAACATAGAAAAAGCAGAAAAGGCGGCGCAGCGAAAATGATCCTGATCGTGCTGCTGATCCTGGTACTGGCGGCGGGCGGCTGTCTGCTGGCCATCCGAAAAGAAATCAACGGCAGTGCTTCCGCTGGCGAACCGGTGAGTGTGAGCATCCAGCAGGGCAGCGGCGTGGCAGCCATCGCCCAGAAGCTCAAGACGGCGGGCGTCATCAAGTACCCCCACGTCTTCCGCTGGTATGCAGGCAAGCAGGGCGCGGCAGGCAGGCTCCAATACGGTGAGTTCGACCTCGCCCCCGGCAGCTCCTACGACGACATCATCGAGACGCTCTCCGCCTACGCGAAGGCCGACAGCGTCCGGCTGACCTTCCCCGAGGGTACGACGGCCATCGCCATTGCGAAAAAAATGGAGGATGCCGGGCTGTGCAGCGCCGAAGACTTCCTCAAGGAGGCCAACACCGGCGACTTCAGCCAGTACAGGTTCTGGCAGTACGTCCCCGACGACAAGGACGCCCCGGACCGCTTCCTCAAGTGCGAGGGTTATCTTTTCCCGGATACCTACGATTTCCTGAAGGACGACACCGTCCATCATTACGTTGAGACGTTCTATTCTCACTTCGACAAGCAGATCACCGATGAGATGTATGCCGAGATGGAAAAGCAGGGGATGACCCTCTCCGAGGTGGTCACTCTGGCGTCCTTCGTGCAGGAGGAGGCCGGCAACGATCAGGACGATAATGTGGCGCAGGTGTTCCGCAACCGTCTGGCCGAGGGTTCGCCCTACCCCAAACTGCAGAGCAACACCTCCAGCCACGTCCAGAGCGACGCCGACAACAACTACCTCTGGAACTGGGTCGCGCCCTACTACGGCGGCTGGGACAGCATCCCGGAGAACATTCTGGAAGCCTACGACACCTACACCTGCACCGGGCTCTCCGCCGGCCCGATCTCCAACCCCGGCATCGCGGCCATCCGTGCGGCGCTTGCCCCGCAGCCCGACGAGGAGGCGAAGGACGCCTATTTCTTCGTCACCGACCTTTCCGGTCACTACTACTACGCCCGCACCTACGCAGACCACCAGAAAAACTGCGATGAGGCGGCTAAAGTTAATAAAAGTATGAAGTAAAAGAGGAATACCATGTTACAGATACCGGAACTTCTGGCCCCGGCGGGCGACCTCGAGCGCCTGCGGTATGCCATCAACTACGGCGCGGACGCCGTTTACTGCGCTCTGCCCGAGTTCGGGATGCGCTCTGCACCCACCAACTTCACCCCGGAGCAGCTGAGCGAGGGCGTCATCTATGCCCACGCCCGGGGCCGCAAGGTCTACCTGACCATGAACACCCTGCCCACCAACGAGGAGGCTGACCGTCTGCCTCAGGCCATCAAGGACGCTGCCGCCGCCGGTGTGGACGCCTTCATCGTGGCAGACCTCGGCGTGTTGGACGCCTGCAAGACGTTCGCGCCCGACATCGACGTCCATATGTCCACCCAGACCGGCATCACCAACTGGGCCGCTGCCCGCGCCGCCTACAACATGGGCGCGAAGCGGGTGGTGCTGGCCCGGGAGATGACCCTGCAGGACATCGCCACCCTCCGCGACAAGACCCCGCCGGAGCTGGAAATCGAGGCTTTCGTCCACGGCGCCATGTGCATGAGCGTCTCGGGCCGCTGCCTGCTCTCCAACTACATGGCAGGCCGCGACGCAAACCGCGGCCAGTGCGCCCAGCCCTGCCGCTGGAAGTACTATCTCAGCGAGGAGACCCGCCCGGGCCAGCTCTATGAGATCGGCGAGAACGAGAACGGCAGCTACATCCTCAACGCCAACGATATGTGTACCGCGCCCTTCCTCGACCTCATCTGCAACGCGGGCGTGGACAGCCTCAAGATCGAGGGCCGCGCCAAGACCTTCTACTACGTCGCCAGCGTGACGGCGGCCTACCGCCGCGCCCTCGACCAGTATCTGGCCGACCCGATGAACGAGAACTTCGAGCTGCCGGAAGAGGTTTTGGATGAGCTGACCCGCACCAGTCACCGCCACTATTCGCCCGGCTTCTACTTTGGCCGGGAGCAGGCCCGTCAGGCCACCGACAGCGCTACTTACATCCGCGAGTGGGAGTTTGTCGGTACGGTGGACGGCTGGGAGAACGGCGTCGCCAGCTGCCAGCAGCGGGGCAAGTGGAGCCTCGGCGACACGCTGGAAGTGCTCTGCCCGGATGGCCGCAGCATCCCGCTGAACCCCGAGTGGATCAAGAATGAGGCCGGTGAGCTGGTGGAGTCCACGCCCCACGCGATGGAGCGCTATACCATCCCCACCCCGGAGCTGCCGCCGATGAGCCTGCTGCGCCGGAAGGTCTAATTATAATAAATAAAATGCCCTGTCAGCGTATGCTGACAGGGCATTTATCTTAATATATTATTCCGGCTTGACCTGCAGCTCCTGCTCGCAGTAGATGCAACGATACTTGCCATTGGAGCTCAGCTCGAAGATCTGGTCACACTCTTCCTCGATGGAGGAGATGCAGCGGGGGTTCTTGCACCGCACGATGTTGACCAGACGCTTGGGGGGCTGGGGCTTTTCCTTCTTGACAGCCTTGCCGTTCTCGATGACGGTCACGCTGATGTCGGGGTCGAGATAGGCCAGCACGTCGAGGTTGAGCCAGGAGGCGTCGCCCTCCACCTTGATGATGTCCTTCCGGCCCGACTCTGCCTTGTGGCTGCGGGCGTTCTGGATGAGGGCCACACTGGAGGTGCGGTTGCCCTTGATGCCCAGCAGGTCCATCAGGCCGATGGCCGTGCCTGCCTTGATATGGTCGATGACGATACCGTTCTGAATTTCATCAATGTTCAGCATCTCAGTTGCCCTCCTTTTCAGCCTTGGGGTCCTTGAGGCCCAGCAGTGTCATGATCAGCGCCATGCGGATGTAGACGGCGTTCTGCACCTGCTCAAAGTAGGCGGCACGGGGGTCGTCGTCCACGTCCAGCGTGATCTCGTTGACACGGGGCAGGGGATGGAGCACGGCCATGTCAGGCTTGGCAAGGGCCATCTTCTCTTTGGTGAGGATATAGCTGTTCTTCAGACGGACATAGTCTTCCTCGTTGAAGAAGCGCTCCTTCTGGACGCGGGTCATGTAGAGGATGTCCAGCTCGGGCATGGACTCCTCGAGGCTGCGGGTCTCCTTGTAGGGGATGTGGTTGGCCTCGAGCACGTCGGTGATGATGTAGTCCGGCACCCGCAGCTCCTCGGGGCTGATGAGGACGAAGCGGATGTTCTCACAGCGCGCCATGGTCTTGATGAGGGAGTGGACGGTGCGGCCAAACTTGAGGTCGCCGCACAGGCCGATGGTCAGGTCGTTCAGACGGCCCTTGCGGCGGCGAATGGTCATCAGGTCGGTCATGGTCTGGGTCGGGTGCTGGTGTCCGCCGTCGCCTGCGTTGATGACAGGGATGCGGGAGTACCGGCTGGCCCGCAGCGGTGCGCCCTCCTTGGGGTGGCGCATGGCCACGATGTCGGCGTAGCAGGAGACGACGCGGATGGTGTCGGCCACGCTCTCGCCCTTGGATGCACTGGAGACGGTCTCGCTCGGGAAGCCGAGGACATGTCCGCCGAGGTTCAGCATCGCGGCCTCAAACGAAAGGCGGGTACGGGTGGACGGCTCGTAGAACAGAGTGGCCAGCTTTTTGTGGGCGGCCACGTCCTGATAGGCAGCAGGGTCGGCGCAGATGCGGTCGGCCAGGTCCAGCAGAGAGGTGATCTCCTGCTGACTGAAATCCAACGGATCGATTAGATGACGCATATTCTTTTGTTTCCCTCCGTCAAAGAAGCTTTCGAAGAATCGAGAAGTCGAAGAAGTTCGTGTAGTAGCTCAACGAACGCATGACGGGATGGCAGAGCCGGTTGTAGCATATCTCATCCAGCAGAAGCATGGCCTCGCCCGGGGCCAGACGCATGGCGGCCCGGATGGGCTCGTCGCCGCAGCTGGCCTTGAGGTGGGCCACATTGGAAGCCACCTGCTGGCGGCACTCCCGCTCCAGAACATCGAAGATGTCACCCGACAGGTCGATGCGGGTGTAGTCCCGGTTCCCAAACAGGGCGCGGGGCAGGTAGTCGATGGAGTAGATGACGGGGGTGGTGTCGGCGAGGATGCGCTTCTTGATGCAGATGACATCGTCGCCGGGCTCGATGGCCAAATCACGGGCCAGCTCTTCGCCTGCGCGGACGGGGTAGATCTGGATGCCGTCGGCGTGGGGGTAGCTGCCAAAGCTGCGGATGAGCGGGTAATACTCCAGCTTCTGGTCCAACCGGCTGCGCAGGTTCAGGACACTTCGGTTGACCACTGTGCCGATGCCGCGCACCCGCTCGATGTAACCCGCACGCTCCATCTCGCTCAGCGCATCGCGGATGACGGTGCGGCTGACGCCGAGTTCGGCGGCAAGGTCTACCTCAGCGGGCAGACGGTCGGTCTGTGCATAGCGGCCTGTGCGCAGTTCCTCCAGCAGAGCGCTGACGATGCGGTCGCTGATGACAGCACCACCCAGGCGGCTGGAAGGGGATAAGCTGGAATCTCTCATGGTTCGTTTCCTCCGGTACACGGGCAGGGCGGCCCTGCCTGGACTTCCGAAAAAGCTGTGCCTGAGCACAAAAGCTTTTCCTGCAAATATTATAGCATAAATTGACAATGATTCAAACGGCATTTATACTGGAATCAGCCGGAAAGTATGATTTTATTTTGGAGGGATAGAGCAAGAATGGAAGTTCTTCTGCACAAAGTGTGCGGCCGGCCCGCAAGCTGCACCATGACCCTGCGCGCTGCCGGGCCGGAGGATGCCGCCACCTTTTACGCCTTGCAGAACGAGGTGCGGGCCGCGATGCCCCACCCGGAGCAGTTCGTACCCGACACGCTGGAAAACATCGCCTGTTACCTGAAAGAGGGCCTGTGCATCGGCGGGTGGGACGGCGGGCGGCTGGGGGCCTACTTCATCCTGCGGTACTGCGGGCAGGACGCGCACAACTACGCCGCCTTTATGGGCATCCCGCGAGAAGAGTGGGACGGCTGGGCCAACGCCGACAGCGCCATCGTCCACCCCGACTACCGGGGCAACGGTCTGCAGCGGAAGCTGCTGGAAGCGGCGCTTGCCCGGCTCCGCCCGGGCATCGTGGGCATCGGGGCCACCGTCAGCCCGGAAAATCAGTACAGCCTCAACAACGCCCTGGCCAGCGGCTTTGCCATCGTCTGCCGCCGGGAGATGTACGGCGGGTATGACCGGTATCTGCTGGCGAAGAGGCTATAAAATGATACAGCTCCGCCTTTCTTCGGAAAGGCGGGGCTGTTCTTTTTTGGATACATCGGAAAAGTCACACTATTCATGAATCTACGCTGGTATGTCATGAAAAGGACTTGACAAAGATATAGGGGGGGGGGGGGGGGGGAAATAAAAAAAAAAAAAAAAAAAAAAAATAATTGGGGTAAAAAATTATAGGGGGTAGGAAAAAAATATACGGG
>ENA-ORLM01002142-ORLM01002142.1-human-gut-metagenome-genome-assembly--contig:-NODE-2142-length-10843-cov-3.578581_pt1 | contig 10843 bp, 10 predicted proteins | sample MGYA00243063_ERZ508815 | MGnify/ENA primary metagenome ERZ508815 (study PRJEB26277, sample SAMN04329768) | human gut metagenome | biome: human-associated habitat | host: Homo sapiens | place: USA...
CACCCAGCTCTAACGTTTGCGGCGCTTTGTCGCGGCGAGGCCGGCGGCGGCGACGGTTGCGCCGGCGATGCCTAGGGCGGCGACCGTCATCGCGGTGGTATCCCCCGTGGTAGCCAGGACAGCATCGCTCTTCTTGGCCTGCGTGGTTTTCTCAACCGTCTTGGTCGTGGCGGTTGTCGTGGCCGACTTGGCCGCGGGTTTGGTCTCGGGCTTCACTTCGGGCTTGGTCTCGGGCTTAACCTCAGGCTGCGGTGTCGGCTTGGGATCCGGCGTAGGCTGCGGATCGGGAGTCGGCGTGGCTTCAAGCGTAAAGGTCAGATCGGTGTTGAGCCACAGGGTGTAAATCCAGCCGCTGTCCTCATCGGATACGCTATCCGCGACCTGGTAGCCGCACTCCTGGCCGTTGATCACCAGCTTGGAGTTGGGCGTAAAGTAGAAGCCGCGCGCCGACTTAAGGTAGATGCCGTAGCGATAGGTCACGCCAGGCTTAAAGGCATCGATGTGGTTCGTGATGTTCTGATCCCAGAACTTCTGAGAGTTCACTTCGCTGCCATCGCTGCCCGTCCAGAACTCACACTGAGGAAGGGAGTTGGAGCCCGTCGGAACATTCGCCGTAAAGACCGGCTTATCGCCCGCCTTGAAGGTGGTCGTGGCACCGTTGATCTCGATAACGTCGATGGCCCGCCATTCGTCGATCGGCTGCTCGCACAGCATATTGTCAGCGTTTGGCGCGAAGACGCCGTTGACGGTCTTGATGTGGTGCGCCCAATGACCGTTGACGTTCATATTGCAGTCATCGGCCACGGTATTGTCGCCCTTGAGCCTCAGCTCAACGGAGTACATGTAGAACTTTCCCTCTTCGAAGTGGTCAATCTTCTTCATGCCCGGCGTGTACTTCGCGGGGTCGGAATACCAGAAGGCAACGGGTACCGACTCCCCGGATTCCATATCGAGCTCCATCTCTTCCCAGCACTCATAGGCGATCTCGTACTTGTCGGCGTCAGCAGCGGGGATCGTCGCGGTCGCGCGCGGCGCCTCGCCGGGCGCGTAGTCGGTCTTCACGTCGTTGACGTCCAGGTTATGGAGGGCTTCGTTTTCCGATGCAACGAGCGTAATTTCGCTCTTGATGACGTAGCGGAGGTAATAATCGTACCTGGTTTCGTTGAGGATAGTCGAGCTGCCTTCATAGTCAGTTCCGGTATACTCCAGTGCCGTGCCAATATAGAGAGCCTCATTGCGCGTGAGTCGATACGAGCCGCCTGCCGCGCCACCCGTAAAGGTCAGCGTCAGCCTCATGTAATCGCCAACAGGCTCAAAGCGGGCCGTCACATCGGACATAGATGTGTCCTGGACTTCAGCCAGGGTGCCCGAAGCAGCATCGGCCCGGTAGTACTTGGTTTCGACAAGTTCGCAGAGCGGCTCATCCGGCATGCCGCCCTCAACATCGGGAAAATCATAGGTATACGACTGGCCCTTTTCGAGTGTGACATTGCTCGGAAGCGCGCAGTCCGTGTAGCGGGAAACCACGGTCGTATTGACCCTAACGTCGCTGCCGCCAACAACATCAGTCACACCGCGGGGCATGATGGCGTCATTCGCCGGCGTGGCGGCGTTGTCGCTGGGAGTATTTTGTTCAGCGGGTGCCGCATCGTTGGATTCATCGGTGGCGCCAGTCGGGGCCGTCTGCTGAGGCTCAGCGGTGGCTTGCGCCGCCGGAGCAGCATCGGTTGCAGGCGCGGTCGTTGCGGCCGCATCCTCCGCAACCGTCGGCGTCACCGGAGCCGCGGCAACCTCATCGATCCCAGCGGCGGGATCGGCGCATTCCGTCGCCAGCGCCACGCTCGGCAGCAGCAACTGACCGACCATAAGCGCACACGCGCCGGCGCAAGCGATTTTGGCACCCACACAACGCCAAGTACCGTGAACCAGCGAGCAGGTGCGCTCACGCTGAGTTTGCTTATCGAAGTGACTTCCGTTCATAACGGCCTCCTTGGTCGTAGGGACATACCGCCACAAAGGTGCCTGTCCCCTTTGTGGCGGTCCTGTACCACCAAGATGTGCCAAATGACTCCATATGCCTAGGTTCGTAGATGCGAACCTAGGCCTCTACCTGCGGTTTAATTCAATATGATTTCGTTGTCGTCACACGCGTCCCAGGGACGCTACAATCGAGGACACGACTATTCCGTCCACCCAAAGGACTGTCCTTGAATCTGAGCAAGCCTAAAATCAACGCGCTTCTGGCACTCGCACTGTTTACCTTCGCCTTCCTTGCCGCCGAGTTTCGCTTCGACGTCAACGTCGGGCTGCTCGCCGGTGCCGAACGCGTTGTGATCGCACAGGGCTTTATTCTGGGCGCGAGTGTACTCGGCTTTATCGGATATGCGCCGCTGCTCGGGCTCGCACAGCGCAAAGGCCACTCATTGGCAGCCGCCAACGCCGCTGTTCCCGTCGCCATCCTGGGATTGACCCAGATCCAGTCCCCCACGGGCCCGCTTGCCCTCGAGATTCTGGGGTGCGTGGCGTTCTTTGGACTCGGCCTGCTGGGCGCCGCCACTCACCACGCCTTTTCGTTGGCATTTCAGGATGATCCCAAGCTCGCCACCGGTGCGGGAGCGGCCTATGCCGCGGGCATCCTGATGCAGTTCGCCGTCAACCTGCTCAATTGCGGCGGTATCGCAGAGCTCATCGTCCTTGGCACAGCGACGATCGCCATCTCCGCCCTCAGCGTCGTTCCCCAAAAGGCTGCCGAGAGCTCCAGCCCCGCCATCAATCCCTTTGTTGAGCCCTCTCATGCCCTCGCCAAACAGGCATGCTGGAGCATCGCGCTCGTCATGATTCTTGCCTGCTTGTTCTCGACCCTCGACAACGTGGTCACACTCTCCAACGCCCACGGCACCATTGCCGTGCAGACTTGGCCGCGCCTCTTTTTGGCGGCAAGCGGCCTTGCCGCCGGTCTTATCTTTGATCTTGCCGAGCGCCGATACATGGGGCTTGTCATGCTCGGCATTGCCGTGCTCTCGACCATTTCCATCCTGGCCGTCGAGGCCGGTGCCGATCCCAACCTGGGCCTTGTCGTCTTTTACCTGAGCTCGGGCTTTTTTGTCACGTTCTTTACCGCCACCTTTACACAGCTGGCACCGCACATGCATGCGCCCGCTCTCTGGGCCGGCATGGGACGCGCCGCCAACAATGCATGCGCATTCACTACATCGGGCATCTCGCTTGCCCTTGTGACCTCGGGCAACGTTGCCCTCATCATGATCGGTGCGCTCGTTTTGCTCGTCGCCGCCTGCGCGGCGTTTGTAGCCGCGGGCCTGTTCCGCCTGCCCCAAACCGAGCAGGAGCGCGAGCGCGAGCAGCTGGCAGAAGAAGTGCTCGCCGCGCCCACCGTCGAGGAGCAGCGCCAGGCCTTCATCGCCAACCACGCCCTCACCCCGCGCGAAGTCGACGTGCTCATAGCCGTGACCCAGGATGAACGCCCGCTCAAGCAGGTCGCCGAGGAGCTCGGTATCTCGATGCGCATGGTGCAGCGCCACCTGAGCTCTATCTACCAAAAGACCGACACGCAGACGCGCGCCGGTCTCGCCAAAGCCTTCCCCTCTGCCTAAAACAAAAACCACCACAAAGGTGCTGTCCCCTTTGTGGTGGTTTTGATCGGCTAGCCTTCGAGCTGCGCCACTTTGTAGCGGTAGGCAGCGGCGATGACGTCCTTGCAGCCCTCGCGGCCCAGCTTGGCGCGGTTGACGACGATGTCCTTGCCGCTCGTCATCTTCCACTTTCCGGCGCTGTAGCGCTTATAGAACGCCTCGCGCGCCTTCTGCTGCTGCTTGACCAGCTTAGCGCCCTTCTTTTTGTTGAGGCCACGCTTCTTACGCACGATCTCGACGCGGTCCTCAAAGGGTGCGGTCACCAACACGGCAATGTGGTTGGGGTTGTTACGCAGCAGGTAATCGGACAGACGGCCTTCGATAATGCAGCTCTCGGTCTCGCCCAGATCCAAAATCACCTGGCTCATCTTTTGGAACAACTTATCCGAGTACGAACGCGCATCGTAGCGGTCGGGCAGAAACGCCATGTTCTCCACGGCCAGACGCTCGTCATAGGCGGCCATCTTATCGAGCGACTCGCCCGCGCGCAGCGATGCGCGCACCAGCAGCTCGTTATCGTACAGCGGAATCCCCAACTCGTCGGCAAGCATGCGGCCAATCTCGTGGCCCTCGGCGCCAAAGTCGCGCGCGATGGTAATGACCACAGGATTCTTCTTGTTCTCCAGATCGCTCATCGCGATTCCTTTCTCTATGTGACAAAGGGGCTGTCCCTTTGCCACATTCTACGCTGCCACGATGCGACGTTGATATGCCCTCACCAGCAGCGAGATACCAAAGTTGAGCACAAAGTACATCGCAAACACCAGGCCGTAGAGCATAAGCACCTGCGACAGATCGATCGCGTGGGCCATCACGACGTTTGCCGTGTACATGAGCTCGGCCACGTTAATGCCCGAAAGATACGAGCTGTCCTTAATGACGGTTGTGCACTGGCTAAACAGCGCCGGAATGATCGTCTTAAACGTCTGGGGCAGAATGATGTAGCGCATGGTGGCAAAGAAGCCAAAACCCTGGCTCTGCGCTGCCTCAAACTGGCCGCGTGGAATCGAGTTGAGGCCTCCGCGCACAATCTCGGCCATAACAGCGCTGGTAAACAGCGTAAAGGCGATGGTCGAAATCACAATGTCCAAACCCTGCACCGTAAAGTAGATAAACAGGATCCACAGCAGGTTTGGCGTGCAACGGAACAGCTCGATATAGGCGCTCACCAAAATACGGAATGGACGGGGCGCATAACTTTTAACGAGCGCCAGCACCGTGCCAAAGATGAGCGAGAAAAAGATCGACAGCGCCGAGATCTCGATCGTCTTAACAAAGCCGCCCCAAATGTAGAGCAGGTTGGTCGCGTTGAAGATTTCCATGCGCTAGGCCTCCTCTACGTTGTCGAGCCCCAGCTCGGCCAGGCTCACGCCGCGCGGACGCTCCTTGGAGCGGCGCTCGAGCCACTGCACCAGCATGGCGAGCGGAAAGCAGATGATGAAGTACATAAGGCAGCAGACGATGTATCCCTGCAGGTAACCGTACAGACTCACAAAGTTGTCGGAACGGTACATAAGGTCGCCGCCGGCCACAAGCGCCAGCACCGACGTGTTCTTGACCAGGTTGAGCGCCTGGTTACACAGCGGCGGCAGAATGATCTTGAATGTCTGGGGCAGCACGATGTACCAGTACGCCTGCGCACGGGTGAAGCCCTGGCTCTGGGCCGCCTCCATCTGACCGCGCGGAACGGCCTCGATACCGGTGCGGATGACCTCCGAAATGTAGGCCGCATGATACAGACCCACGCCCAAGAAGCCCAGCACGAACGGCGCGATACGCACCGGCTGATCGGCACCGGTTATGGCCTGCAAAAACTGCGGACCGGCCATGTACATAAAGAGCACCTGCACGGGCAACGGGGTGTTCTGGTAAAACTCCACGTACACGCGGCTTATGGCGCGCAGCACGCGCGAGCGAGTGGTAGAGAACACGCCCAGCAGCGTGCCCAGCACCAGCGACAGCAGCAGACCGGCAACGACCACCTGTAGCGTCACGCCAAAGCCCTCCCAGAAGGGCCCCATGTTTTGAAATGTCGTCGACCAACGGTCGGCGTCAAATAATCCTTCGAGCATTTGATTCCTTCCTTGGACGATGCGCCTATACAAGACCCCAGGTCTTGACCTCTTGGTCGAGCCAGCCGTCGGCCAGGCGATCGCAAATCACCTGATCGACCACGGCCGAAAGGTCGCAGCCCTTCTTGGTCGCCACGCCGTAGCCCTGCTCGCCAAACTTGACCTCGGGCTGCAGCAGCTCAACGGTCTCGTTCATGTAACCGGCCAGCGTGGAGCGGTCCATGGCAAAGACGTCGATATTGCCGGCGTCGAGCGAACTCTTGATGATGGGGTAACCGCTAAAGGCCCTAAACTCGGGCTCGCAGCTAAAGCCGTTGTCCTTGATCATCTGCTCGATCAGGCCCTGCGTGGTGGCACCCTGGCTCACGCCAATGACCTTGCCGTCCAGGTCCTCAATCGAGGTAAAGCCCGAACGCTTCTTGACCATGAGTCCCACGTAGTCGGTGCGGTACGGCGTCGAGAAATCCCAGCTCTTCTTGCGCTCGTCGGTGATGGTGTAGGTCGCCGCGACCACGTCGAGTTGGCCGTTATCGATCAGCGGGCCGCGCGTCTTGGGCGTTACGTCGGTAAACTCGACTAGCCCCTGGGCGCGAGCATCCTTGTAGCTCACACCAAAGACGGCAGCGGCGATCTGGTAGCACAAATCGACTTCCATGCCCTCAAAGCGGCCCTTGGCGGTGTCGTAATAGCCGTAACCGGGAACGTCCTTCTTAACGCCGGCATTCAGATGTCCACGCGACTTGATGGCCGCAAGCTTGGACCCCTTGTCGGAGCCCTCGTCACTGGTGGAGTTGCCGCAACCGGTAAGCGCGGTCCCCGTCAGCGCGAGCATGCCGGCGCCAGCCAGCTGCAAAAAGTGACGGCGCGACACGGCCGCCCTCGTCATATCCGTCATGTCCATCACCGCGCCTAGTGCAGAATCTTGGACAGGAACTCGCGGCAGCGCGGGTTCTCGGGGTTATCGAAGAAGTGCTCGGGCGTGCCCTCCTCCAGGATGCGGCCGTCCTCCATAAAGATGACGCGGTCGGCCACCTGGCGCGCAAAGCCCATCTCGTGCGTCACGCAGATCATGGTGATGTCCTCCTGCGCGAGCTCAATCATAACGTCCAGGACTTCCTGGACCATCTCGGGGTCGAGCGCCGAGGTCGGCTCGTCAAACAGGATGATGGGCTGCTTGGTGCACAGGGCACGGGCGATGGCGATGCGCTGCTGCTGACCGCCCGAGAGGTTCTGCGGATACTCGCCGGCCTTATGCGCCATGCCGACGCGCTTGAGCGCGGCGACGGCGATCTCGGTCGCCTCCTCCTTGCTCTTCTTTTGCAGCTTGATGGGCGCGAGCGTCAGGTTGCCCAGCACCGTCATGTTGGGATACAGGTTGAACTGCTGAAACACCATGGAGCTGTACTTGCGAGCCATCTCCAGGTGATTCTTTTTGGTGAGCGGCGTACCGTCGATGACGACCTCGCCCGACGTGGGCTCCTCCAGATAATCGACGCAACGGATGAGCGTCGATTTACCCGAGCCGGAAGGCCCGATCATTACGAGCTTCTCGCCGCGTTTGACGGTGAGGTTGATATCTTTGAGCACATGCAGGTCGCCAAAGTACTTGTTGAGATGCTTGATCTCGATCATGTCTGCCATGAATGTCCCTTCCCTGCGTTTACACGAGTTGAACTATTGTACGGAAAGAACCACGTTTCCGCAGCCCACACTACATTCCCGTAAAGAACCCGCAACCTTCCACCCACTCATTGGGGACAGACTTAAATGAGTACCTGCTCATTGGGCACTCATTTAAGCCTGTTCCCAATGAGTGCCCGCGGAGGACGCCCTTCCTCCAACCGCCCTTGTTGAGCATAAGTCAGCGAAAACCCGTACACGCGAGCAAGGTGACGTGAAATGAAAGGGCGCAGACCTTATGGTCGCGCCCTTGAAATTGAACGTCAGATTGCCGTGTGTACGGGTTTGCAGCGTCGAGCCGTTACGCGGTTTGGTAAAACCGCGTAACAAATTACGCAAGCTTTGCTCCGACGATCTTTGCCGCAGCCGGCTTATCGAAGTTGCCGCCGGTGGCCTTGCCGAGTGCACCCATAACCTGGCCCATCTGCTTCTTGGACGTGGCGCCCAGCTCGGCGATAACCTGCTCGATCAGAGCCTCGAGCTCCTCGCCCGAAACCTGCGCGGGCAGCAAGCTCTCCAGAATCTTAACCTGCTCGGTCAGGTTGTCGGTACGCTCCTGGTCGGTGCCGGCCTTGATGGACATCTCCAGCGTCTCGCTCGTCTGCTTAATCAAACGCTTGATCATGCTGTTGACGTCTTCCTCGGTCACATCGCGGCGCTCGTTGACCTCGATATTCTTCACCTCGGCCTTGACCTGGCGAATGATGGACAGGCGAACCTTGTCCTTGGCCTTCATGGCCGCAATCATTTCCTTCTGCAGCTCTTCGTTGGTCATCTGCAAATCCTCCTCAATAGTGCGGACGGCACTCACACGAGCGCCGCCCCATGATTACTCAGTCGTCGACGAATCGTCGGTCGAACTCTTGGTGACGCCCTTCAGGCTGACGTTGTACGGCACGTCCTTGGGCATGGGGTTAACGGTGATGTCGGCATCCTTCTTGTACTGCTCCAGCCACTCGCTGTACGCGGTGCTGGCCGCTTGCGTCTTCACCACATTGGAAACGTACTTCTTGATGGCCTTGGGCACCTGGTTGATGTCATCGACCTGATTATCGACATGGAAGTAGTCGGTGCACTTGATGATGTGGTAACCATAGGTCGACTCGACGACTTCGCTCACGTCGCCCTTGTTGAGCCCCTCGAGCGCCGTCTGGTAGCTGTCGACGAAAGTGGTGAGCTTATCCCAGCCCACATCGCCCTTCTTCTCCTTGGAACCGGTGTCCTCGGAGTACTGCTCAACGGCGTCCTCAAAGCTCAGCTCACCGGAGTTGATCTTGTCCAGGCACTCCTGTGCCTTGGCCTTGGCGGCAGCCTTGTCCTCGTCGGAAGCGTCGGAATCAACCTTGATCAGGATGTTCGACGAGCGGCGAGCATCGTTGTAGTTAGACAGGTTCTCGTTGATGTAATCGACGATCTCGCTGTCCTTGGGCTTGCTGGTGGGCGCCACGGCATCCTTGAGTTTCTGCTGCGCCAGGCTCTCCTTGAGCGAGTCCTTGTAGGTGTCCTCGGTATAGCCGTAGGTCTTGAGGGTCTTCTTAAAGGCCTTGGCACCGCCCGCGCTCTTGCACGCGTCCTTCCAAGCCTTCTCGACCTCCTCGTCCGACACCGTCACGCCGTTCTCCTTCTGTGCCTGTTGAAGCAGAATCTGCTGCGTGTAGGAGTCGATGAGTTGCTTGCGGTACTTCTTGGGCGTGAGGTCATTGTCGACCAGGTACTGCGCCCAGTCCTTGTCCTTGGTGTAGCCGTAGGACGTGCGCATGCTCATGATCTGCTTGGTCACGGTGTCCTCGGTGAGGTTGGTGCCGTTGATAGTTGCAGCAACACCGCCGGTCAGCTTGTAGCCCGAGGTGTCCTCGGCCTGCGACATAAGGCCGGAGCACGCCATCGCCGAGACGGAAAGCAGCATCGCCAGCACGCCGATGACCACCAGGACGATCTTGACGGTCTTAGACACGTACGTCTTGCGCTGCTTCTTGCGAGAGCTGGAGGCAGCGCGGGCCTGCTGCTCGGGCGTCGGCGCGGCCTCGGAGTTCTTTTTCTTATTTGCCATAGTTGGCCTTTCGCATAACGAATCGAACAAACGCCATTGTGTCACAACGCAGCCCCCGCGGCACGCTTGGTGCATTGGGGACAGGTTAATCTGCACCATTTTGGTGCAAAGGGGACAGCTCTGGCAGCCGGCAGTTAGGGACAGTCCCCAAGTGCCGACTCAGCCCCACCTTAGAAGTGGCGGCGGATGGCGTCGACCATGCCCTGGGGCGTGGTCTGGCCGAGCACGTCGGCTGCGGCATCGGCGCCCATAAAGATGTTCATGAGTGCCTGCAGGGCCTCGACCTGGCCGCCCGGCTCGGCGATGCCCAGATTGATGACGATCTGCGCCGGCACCGGAGCGCCCATGCCAGCCATAGCGTTAAATGTCACGGGCGCGGCGGGCTTCACCACCGCGATATAGGGCTTGGCCACAAACCCCGGATCGGTATGCGGAATGGCAATGTTTGCCGCCGGCATGGCAAGACCCGTGGGATAGGCATCCTCGCGCGTGCGAACGGCGTCGAGCCAACCGTCGGCAATGTAGCCACGTGGTGCAAGCTCGCCCTCGAGCCGCGCAAACACCTCATCCGGCGTCGCACACTCCCAATCAAAAAACACCAGCTCAGGCGTAAACAGCGCTTCGTTATTACCAGACATAAGCCGCCTCCTTCTTTTCATTCCCCGTCTTTAGGCCCAATACGGAATATACCTTTTGTATTTGGAACCCGCGTCCTCGTCCTCTTCCTTTATCAATGCCTCTTCCAGGCACTCTTTGATTAGACGAGACATCGCCACCGTGTTTTTCTTTTCATCGGAAAGTCCAAAACGCTCTCGCAGCGACTGATTGCTCATCGACTCACCTTGGGCATACAAAAGACAGGCATGCCAGTACACGGCGTTTTTTCGCTCACTTTTTTTCATTCGAGTATACGGACAGTCGCAATAGAGCGTCACGAGCGTTCCCAGCCCGCCCTCACTCTTGATAACCGGTGAAGGCATGCCGGCTTTTTCGAGCGAATCTACGATTAAATCCCAGCCTGTACCGCCTTCTTCGCAAAGATCCATTTGGCGCATGAGGGACGCTATCATCGAATTTCGCGTTTTCGGCTGGGCGTTGAGCACTCGTTCTGCCGGAATAAGCGTTGTCCCGGGATTAGAGAACTCAATGCGATTGTCGTAAATCGCAACAAGAGGCCCCGCCGTATTGTCAGCAATGTCTTGATGAATCACGGCGTTTGATAGTAACTCGCGAATCGCCCTTTGAGGATAAGCCGTCTGAATACGTCGAAATGCGCCATCCAGTGCCTCAACAGCCGGAATCATCGACATGACCAGCTGTTCAGCCTGTGGAAGCGCCAAAGCGTAGCCCTTGTCGATTTCAGTATCCCCGACAATGTCAAAACTGCCTTT
>ENA-ORLM01002148-ORLM01002148.1-human-gut-metagenome-genome-assembly--contig:-NODE-2148-length-10806-cov-2.483829_pt1 | contig 10806 bp, 8 predicted proteins | sample MGYA00243063_ERZ508815 | MGnify/ENA primary metagenome ERZ508815 (study PRJEB26277, sample SAMN04329768) | human gut metagenome | biome: human-associated habitat | host: Homo sapiens | place: USA...
CAGGGTCGTGTCGGTATTTATGAGATCATGCCAATGTCTAATATGATCAAGCGAATCATTATTCGCGAGGGATCAGCGGAGGAGATTGAGAATCAGGCGATTCGAGAAGGAATGAAAACACTTGTCACTTCAGCAAATCAATATGTATTGCAGGGTATTACGACGATTGAAGAAGTACATCGTGTTGCATATGGAGAAGAGTAAAAAGAGAGGGCTATTGTTAGACCTTATCGGATAGAACTAAAAATCTAAGCACAAAATGGGGGAACAGACATGTTAAGTTTTACGATTAATGATCTGCTTGCACAGGCACGCAAGATCGGTGCATCCGATCTTCATGTAGCTGCAGGAGCAGAGGCAAAATGCCGTGTGCACGGTGAATTAAGGAAAATTACAAGGGAACCGTTGTCGGCAGCAGACACTGCGGAATTGATCATGCCGATGGTGCCGGAACGATTGCGTGCATCGCTGGATGAGACGGGTGAGGCGGATTTCTCGCACGCCATTCCGGGAAATGGCCGATTCCGTGTGAACGTACTCAAGCAGAAAGGTGCATTGGGTACGGTTATTCGTTTGATCAGTACGGAGATTCCCAGTGCAGAGTCTTTGGGGCTGCCACCGTCAGTCGTAGAGCTTACCAAGAAAAAGCGTGGACTTGTCTTAGTGACAGGACCGACCGGTAGTGGTAAATCTACCACGTTGGCATCGCTCATAGATATTATTAATACAGAACGTGCAGAACATATTATCACAATGGAGGACCCGATCGAGTACGAACATTTTCATAAGGCGTCCATTATCAATCAGCGTGAAGTAGGAATGGATACGATGTCCTTTAGCGCAGCGCTCCGTGCAGCACTTCGTGAGGATCCGGATGTTATCCTCGTCGGCGAGATGCGTGACTTGGAAACAATTTCATCAGCGATCACTGCAGCTGAGACCGGTCACTTGGTATTTTCAACCTTGCATACCATTGGTGCAGCAGCAACTGTCGATCGTGTTATCGACGTATTCCCACCGCATCAGCAACAGCAGATTCGTGTGCAGCTGGCGAATGTATTGATTTCTGTTATTTCTCAGTCCTTGATCCCAACGAGAGATGGCAAAGGTCGTGTAGCAGCATTTGAGATCATGCATACTACACCTGCAATCCAGAACCTAATCCGTGAGAATAAGACACATCAGATTTCATCTTCGATCCAGACAAGTAAGAATATGGGCATGATCACGATGGATGATGCGATTTACAAATTGTATAATGACGGCAAGATCGATTCTACGCAGGCACTTGAATTTGCACAGGAACCGGATCAGTTGCGTAAAAAATTATACTAAATATTTAAATTCGGCATATTGTCTAACTACGGCAGTAGAAAATTGGATAGTTTTAACAAAAATGGAAAAAATGACACAAAATTGTCTAAAAAAGCAAAAAATATGGTATAATTTTTGAACAAACTATGAACAACTTGGAATTGAAACGGATTCTATATGGGTGAAATTCGAAACGAGTATCATTTATACAGAAGATTGTTCATACATACATAGTGGAAGGAAAAGGTGATACGTGTGGCGACAACAGCGTTTAACTATACGGCGATAGACGCCGGTGGAAAACAGAAAAAAGGCACGATCGAAGCTGCCAGCTTAGATGCGGCGAGAGCGAATCTGAAGAATCAGGGATTGACACCGATTACGGTGGAGAAACCAAATGCCTTGAATAAGGAACTGAACATCAACATTGGCGGTAAGGTTAAGGCGAAAGACTTGGCAGTGTTCTGCAAGCAGTTCCAAAGTATCCTGCATGCCGGAGTTACCGTGATCCAAGCGCTTGGAATGCTTGGTGAGCAGTGTGAGAATAAGAAACTGCAGAATGCGGTACAGGAAGTAAAGGTACTTGTAGAGAAAGGTGATACATTGGCGGGCGCGATGAGCACGATGCCGGATGTGTTTCCGAGTATTCTTATCAACATGGTAGAAGCCGGTGAAGCTTCCGGTAGCTTGGAGACAACATTTGAACGAATGTCGGTAAGCTTTGATAAAGATGCCAAGATCAAGGGAATGGTTATGCAGGCAATGATATATCCATGCGTCTTGCTTTTAGTAATCATTGGTGTTGTCGTTATAATGTTGGTAAAAGTGGTTCCGTCATTTCGAGAAACCTTTGATCAAGCGGGTGGTAGCCTGCCGGGTATCACATTGGCGGTCGTAGCAATCAGTAATTTCTTAATTGCAAAGTGGCCGTTCTTTATTGGTGGCGTTATCGCTTTGGTTATTGCTATCCGGATGTTTATGAAAACAGATCAGGGGGCAGTGTTCTTTGGAACGATTGCCATGAAAGCACCGATATTCGGAAATCTCACGATCAAGTCGGCAAGTGCGAGACTGACTCGAACCTTGAGTACATTGATGGCATCCGGCATCCCGATGGTTGCTGCAATAGAAATTGTCGCAAAGTTGATGTCCAATCGATTGGTTCAAGTAGCGGTTGAGGATGCGAAGAATGAAGTGGAACGAGGTGTGGCACTGTCACAGCCGTTAGAAGATAGTGGAGTATTTCCACCGCTTCTCTGTCACATGACGCGTATCGGGGAAGAGACCGGTAATATGGAAGAAATGCTGGAAAAGGTTGCCGACTACTATGATGAAGAGGTAGAAGCAGCAACGCAGGCGGTGACAGCGATTATGGAACCTCTTATCATTATTCTAATGGCTGCAATTGTCGTTCCGATTATGTTAGCGATTATGGCACCGATGATGAGCATTTACAGTATGGCAGAGAATGCGTAAACAGAGAGTTAAACGATGTATTATAACCACGAGCCAAGGAGTGGTTTATAATAAATATTTTATAAGAAAAGGAGATTAAAGTTATGAAAAATTATGTAGCAAAGTTACGTGAGAATGAAGAGAAAGGTTTCTCTCTCGTTGAGTTGATTATCGTTATGGCGATTATGGCGATTTTGGTTGGTATTGTGGCATCTCAGGTGCTTCCATACATGGATAAGTCTCGTCAGTCCAAGGATCAGCAGCAGTTGAGTAGCGTGTGCACAAACTTAGTATCTGCAGTTGCGCAGTCAGGTAAAGATTTGCCTGATGTTTCAGGAGCAGATGTTAAGACCCTTGATGGATCACAGACACCATTGGCAGGAAATACTGACTGGACAACAGTTGGAGCTAATTTTAAGGATCTTAACGGTGGTGCGATTACATCTGATGGCTTAAATGGAAAGTTGGGTTCTAAAAATGGTAAGGGCAAAGCTGTTTTATTTGACTATGATTCTGCAACAGGTGAAATTAAAGTGTATGTAACTGGTCATGGTAGCGATGACGCTGATTCAAGCAAATATATCGTTGTTTCAAAATAATTTGAAATGAGATGAGGAGAATGGTTATGCCGGTGTGGTGTGCGTGTTTGATTTTATACATATGTATATTTTTATTTGGGATAGTGATAGGCAGTTTCTTGAATGTCTGCATTTATCGTTATCCGAAGAAGGAGAGTTTGTTAAAAGGCTCTCATTGTATGGAATGTGGATATCACCTGCGCTGGTATGATCTAATCCCGTTATTCAGTTTCCTAATACTAAGGGGCAGATGCAGGAAGTGCCATGCGAAGTTATCGCTTCAGTATCCCCTCGTGGAAGGAATGAATGGAGCATTATATGTGATCGTTTTCTTGGCAAACGGTTTCAACGTTATGAGCGTGATATATTGTCTCCTGACATCCGCCCTAATAGTATTAAGTATCATTGATTTTAGACAATACATTATCCCGGACAAGGTGAACATAGTGATTCTTGTGTTGGGTATTATTGCTACGATTGTAGACCAGTCACAATGGAAAGACCATGTGATCGGTTTCTTTTCAGTCAGTGTTATCTTATTAATCATCTATTTGGTGACAGTAGGACGCGGCATTGGCGGCGGCGATGTAAAGCTGATGGCGGTTGCAGGACTGGTGATCGGCTGGAAAGCATGTATTGTTGCATTTATTGTAGGGTGTATTGCAGGATCGATCATTCATGTGATACGAATGAAAGTTAGTGGTGCGAATCATCGCTTAGCGTTAGGACCTTATCTTTCAATGGGAATATGGTTTGCAATGTTATTTAGTGAACCGATAATAGAGTGGTACTTGAGATTGTGTGGACTGGCATAGGACACACATATCTTTGTTGTTATGGGCTTTTTTGACCAAGATTAAGCAATGGAAAATCTTGGTTTCATTGTCACAGAGTGCTTGACGCATTGTCAAACATTGTGTGATATGAAACTGGTTTCTATTGTATTTCGTACAGAAGCTATGGATCAAATTATGATGAAAAAGACAGGGAGGAACAAGATAGATGGCAAAGAAAGTATTGAGTATTGAGATAGGACAACAGGTAACCAAGGCGGTTGTCATTGATTTCCTGAAGAAGAACCCTCATGTGTACAATGCCTTTTCCTTTGATACGCCGGAAGGTGTTATGGAAGACGGTTATGTCAAGGATAAGGATCGTATGGCACAGCTTCTTCGTGAACAGATGAAGGACAATGGTGACAAAGAAAAAGAGGTTGTGTTCTCTATCGCATCTAGCAAGATCGCAAGTCGTGAGGTAACTGTTCCGTACGTTCCGGAGAAGAACTTAGATAATCTGATCAACGCGACAGCGCAGGATTACTTCCCGGTCAATATGGATGAGTACACATTGGCTTACAATGTGTTGGAGACGGTTAAGGAAAAGGATAAAAAGAGCTTGAAGTTGTTGCTTCTTGCTGCACCGGATTCTTTGATCCAGAATTATTATAGTTTGGCAGATCTGATGGGCGTTCGCGTGGAATCCATTGACTATTATGGAAACGGTTCCATGCAGGTGCTGCAGAAACATATTGGATCCGGATATAGCGTGTGTGTGCAGATCGGTTCCTTAAATACTATGGTGAGTGTATTGAAAGAGAATCAGCAGATCATGCAGAGAACGATTCCATATGGTACGAATACAATTATAGAGACGATGTTAGCACATCCGGCATTGGAGTGCCGCGATGAGACGGACGCAATGGAAATGCTCTGTCGTGAAAATGTTGTGTATTCCACATTGGATTATGAGGATGAGACAGTACGAGGAACAAGAATTTCCGAGGATCAGTGGAAACGCTCCGGCCAAAGCCGTGAGGCAAGAAAAGCAGTTACCGATGCGGTAGGCGGTATCTTATTAAGTGTTATTCGAGTGGTTGATTATTTCGGCTCTCGTTATCCGGACTGCCAGCTCGGTTATATTTATATCACAGGTATGGGTGTTAAGATCCGCGGCTTGGATACCTTATTTGAGCGTGAGATGGACCTTCCGGTTCGTAAGCTGGAGAAATTAACAAATATTACATTCTCTAGAGGATTTGCAAGAAGCTTGCAGGATCAGACGGAGTATATTGCAGCGATCGGTGCAGCGATTGAGCCGGTAGGATTTTCCTTAAAGGAACTGAAAAACAAGCAGGGACGTGCGGCAAGCATGAGAACGGTCAAGATCATCTTGGCAGGCAGTGTGGTTGTTGCAGTTGCGCTCGTTGCAGTTGGATGGTTTCGACTTGTTGGTGCGAACAAGGAGAACGAGAATCTCAAGATGGAGAAACAGTCATTGCAGAGCATTAATCAGGTATATACGGCGAACGAACAGGCGACTAAGAAGTTTGAAGATGCGGCTGCGTTGCATGTGGCGACATCGACGAAGAATCAAAATTTGGTAGCATTGATCGAGCAGTTACAGAAGAAGCTGCCAAAGCAGATGCAGGTGTCTACGTTGCAGACGACAGAAGATAAAGTGACATTGACGATCACAACAAAAACAAAAATATCAGTAGCTAAGATGCTGGTAGAGTTCGAAGGGATTGATCTATTGACGAATGTGAATGTTGCTTCTATTACCGGAGATGATACTAGCGGAAAAGTAGATAAATACACTTTCTCGGTAACAGCAGATTATGCACAGTTACCAACGAAAGAAGAGAAGGATGTCTCGCTGGATGAAGCAGATACAACGACAACAGATACAACACAGACGGCACAGTAATAGGAGGTGACACAGAATGGCTACACAGAACACAAAGACGAAGACGACATTAGCAGATAAAGATAAGAAAGTATTGATGATCCTTGGTGCACTGGTGATTTTAGCGTTGGCATGGTTCTTAGGTTATCAGAAGTTTAATGAGCAGCGCGAGACAGTAGCGACAGAGAATGATCAGTTGGCGATGGAAGTGTCACAGCTTCGTGCAAAAGTATCCAAGAAAGCACAGGTAGAGGCTGATACGGAGAAGAAGAATGCCCGTACCGAGCAGGTGCTTCTTGCATATCCGTCAGAGCTTCGTACGCAGGATGCGATCAATCGCTTTGACCAGTTAGAGAAGAAAGTGAAGGGTCTTACGATCACAACGGAAAACTTTACGATGAATCAGATCTTCTTCCAGGATGGCGCAGCATTAGAGCAAGTTGTTGCACAGAATGCAGACAGCGATGCTCAGTCGAAAGATGCGAATGGTGGCAATTCGACAGCTAGTGGTAATTCGACAGCTAGTGGTAATTCGACAGCTAGTGGTAATAATGCACAGAATCGTACAAATAATACGGCTAACGCAGCAACGAATGAGGCTGCTGCTGCAGACAATGCACAGAATGCGCAGTCAACCGACACCGGTAATTATACCGGTTACCGTTCGGATGTAGGCATTACATTTGCTACGGATTATAAATCGTTGAAGAGCGTGTTGAACTTTATCAACAACTATTCAGAGCGAATGAATGTTTCGAATGTTAATATTTCATCCGATGAAGGATCTAAGGCATTACAGTGTACAATGACCGTGCAGATGTTCTCAGTTGGAGGACAGGCGAAAGAGTATAAGGATCTGACATTATCCGGTGTACCACTTCGCAAAGACAATATTTTTCAGTAAATAGGTTACGCTCGGGTTCGGATGACGGATCCGGGCGTATTGGAGTAATAGTGAGACGGTAGGGGAGAAATTAGTATGATCAAAAAATTATGGAAAGAGAATAAGGGTTTTACGTTGATCGAGATTGTAATAACGACGGTCGTACTTGCTACTATTTCGATCCCGTTATTGGCGTATTTCTCAGAGTCTATGCGGCACAGTGCAAGGACCAAGCAGCAGCAGAACGCTGTTGTTGCAGCACAGGATGCTGTCGAGGAGTTAAAGAACGCTTCATTTAGTCTCGATAACGATAAGGTGGCAGACCCATCTGCGGCACCAAAGGCAAGCTGGACAGTAGCATCTCCATTGCCATCGGCGCCGGCGGCATATGATATGTACAAGAACTATACTGTTAATGGCAGTAGTTATAATGTGGTTGCACATGTCACCCCAAAGAAGTCAGTAAATAATGTTTATAATGGTTCAAATGGTCTGTATGATCGCAACCTATCGTATAGTAAGGCGATCATTCCATCGATGGATTCCAACAAAGACTTGATCTCAACAGAGACAGCACAGTATCTGTCCGATGCTAAGTTATATTACGGTGGTTTGTACTCTACATATTGTAGGGATAATAAGAATACGATTGTGAAGGATACAACGAAAGTCAATACAACGACGATCGGAAATCATTTGAAGCGTAAGATCGTTGTAGGTATTAAGCCGGGTGCATCGACCGGTAAGATCATTGCGACAGTTACATATGAGTATAGCTATGTGAAGGATGCTTCGGATGAATATCCGGATGCAATTCTTACGGCACATCCGAATCCTTACAAAGTAGATATCGCAAAGCAATCGATCGATGCGGATAAGTTTGAGAATATTTTTATATTCTACAAGCCGGATACGAAAAACGATGAGGTAGAGATTAAGGGATCAACGCTTGCATCGACATTGGGTGTGGCTAATATGAAGTTATATCTGGTGGCAGAGAATAGTGTAGCCAACTCATTGGCAACGCCGGAAGACCGCAGCGACCCGGACATTATCCTCCCCGAAATGACATATTCAATGAAAGTAACAACAGATACGAAACTGACAGGTACAGTCACAAAAGCTTATGTGCAACTGGTCATGATGAGATTGCCTCGAGTGGTAATGTGTCTACGGTGATGCAAAAAGATGGTTCGGGTAATTATACGTTGATCACGACAGAGGATAGTAACCGACTGGTCGATATTACAGTATCGGTTTACAAGGATAAGGGAGGGTCTTATCCATTTGATGAGTCAGATAAATTGGCCTCAGTAGATGGCAATAAGGTTCAGTAAATAGAAGGGAAAGGATGGAGAGCGTATGAATAAGTTCAGAAAGGATGAGAGAGGATCATCGTTAGTTATGACCATCATAGCAGCGACGTTCATTTCCCTGTTGGCAGTAGCGGTTATTTCGATGACAGTAACCAATATTAAGCTGAAACAGGCACAGAAGAAATCTCAGACCAATTTTTATAATGCAGACTCCATCGTAGATGCGATCAAAGCGGGTGTGGAGAATGTATCAGATACGGCAGCCAGAGATGCATATGAAAGCGTATATGCAGCGTATGGTGCTGTGCGTTCCGGTTCAACGGATTCATTGACAGGAAAGTATTCCTCAAAATATTTTAATGCAGTAATTAGCGCTTTGTCCGAGGGAGACTGTGATATTACCACAGGCACGACAAATATGAAGTATCATGATTCCGTCATCAGAGGCTTCTTGACAGAGGCACAGTCCAAATACAGCGGCGGTAACTTTGTAGATGGATATAAGAGTCATGTCAATGGTAAAGGCGATATGGAGTATAACAGTGGTGACAATAGCTTATTACTGAAGGATTTGACGGTTATAAAGACAGAGGGAGACTATCAGACAACAATTACGACAGATATTCGTGTGAACTTGCCGGAGATGAAGGCCGGAACACATTCTGAGTATTTGAATTATGCGTTGATCGCAGACAACAAAGTAAAGATCAATGGTGGCTCCAGTGCGGCAACGATTGATGGTGACGTTTATTCCGGAACGGTTCGCAGAGATCTTCCGGGAGCCAGCCCGGAACCAAATGTAGAAGCGGATCCGGAGGCAGGATTTGTCGTAGATAATGGCGCAACATTGAACATAAATGCTGAGAACATTATATCTCGCGGAGATATTTTGGTTCGAGGCAGATCTTATATGAGGATTAACGGTTTGAACGGCTTGGATGCCCATGTCTGGGTTGAAAATATTCAGACAAAGGCCTCTTCCACAGGAACAGCCGGTAATGTATTAAAGATCAATGCAGAAACAAATGTTTCGGATGATTTGGAGATTTGGGGAAATAATGACAATGTCACTTTTAAGAATTCTTATTGTGGTTACAACTACAACAAGGATTATAGTGCAGCGAATATTGGTAAAACATCCGATAATGCACAGTTTAGTTCTGCGATGGTGATCAATGGAAAAAATGTTACATTAGACATACAAAGTTTATCAAAGCTGATCTTATCCGGTAAGACATTTATTTCTAAGAAGGGAAATAAAAATGAGAGTCTTGTTGGTGCAGGTCCATCTTATGCAGGAAGCAAGGATATACGTACAGGAGAGGCATTGACTGTAAAGAGTAGTCAGGTTGCCTATTATGTACCGAGCGACTATTGGAAAAAGGTTGGATCTTCCGGCCCGACATTTCCAAATGGCATTGTATTTACACCGATAGAGGGATCTACAGATGAATATGAATTTGATGTAGAGGGATACAATGAGTTCGTCGGTGGCAATAAATTTGATGTGAGAGATTATATAGATACGGTTATGCCGCTTGTATACTACTATCGTCATGATACGGATGTGAAGGCAGACGCCTTGACTTATTTCTATTTGAATGTGAAAGAAGACAAACTGACTTCCTTCTATCAGACATATGCAAAGTGCAGTCCGGATTATGCGATCCTTAAGGATGTCAATGCAAAGTATATGTCATCGACAGGAATCAAGTTTAGCGGTGGTGCCGGAGTATTTTGTGCGACTGGTAATATATTGTATCGTGATGGTGCATCCGGTCAGGAGAAGATCGAGATCGGTGATGAGTCGCCGGGCAATGAGGGTGCAGTAGTTCGCAGCTATGCAGCAGAAAAAAGTAAAGAATATATGTCATTGCAGATGTCGCTGACATCCGATTATGATTTATCCTTAAAGTCTCCACAGTATCGTTTGTCAGATAATTACAGCGATGTATATACGAAGAAGGGTATCACAAATACTTCATCGGATAAGACAAATTTATTTGCAGTACTTCTCGACGAAGGTAAGATTGCTGATTATGAGAGCAAGAGTTCATCGAATCCAAAGCTTCCGGCGAATAGTATTATCGTTGTGAAGAAGGGGGATTATACTTGGAACGGATCTGAGGAAGGTGGAATCATTGTTGCAACCGGTAATGTTAAGTTAGAGAAAAACTTCAAGGGACTGATCATTGCTGGCGGAGACATCGAATTTAGTGGTGCTACTAAGGTTATAGCGGATTCCGATCGTCTCGAAAAGATTTTTGATAACGACACAATTATTTACAATATGTTTAGTAAGTATTTCCGCAAGACGATCGCATCATCTATTGCCAAAGATGATAGCAGCGGAGATAACGGTATTTGCTATGAGAACTGGAAGAAGAATTAAAATAGGAGGTGATGGAGATGCAAAGAGGTAGCAGAGATGAGAGAGGTTTCACGATGGTGGAAATGATCATCACGATTGCAATTATGGCGATTCTGGCGGGGATTATCGGAGGTGCATATTCGATCATCAAGTCTGGAAATGCATCAAAATCGACATCCAGATTTTTGGGAAGGTTGGATACCA
>ENA-ORLM01002162-ORLM01002162.1-human-gut-metagenome-genome-assembly--contig:-NODE-2162-length-10750-cov-2.932821_pt1 | contig 10750 bp, 9 predicted proteins | sample MGYA00243063_ERZ508815 | MGnify/ENA primary metagenome ERZ508815 (study PRJEB26277, sample SAMN04329768) | human gut metagenome | biome: human-associated habitat | host: Homo sapiens | place: USA...
TTATCTGCGCTTTTGGCTTAGCAGCTGCCGCACCTCGCTCGCCGTATCGGCACTTAGAATTATGCGGTATTGCCCTATATAAATGGGTCACTGAAAGCTGCGCAGCAGGCGGACCGCCGGGCGCACAGCCTTATCCGGAATGCGGGCGCGGAACCGCGCCACCGTGCGGGACGAGAACGGCACCGCGTCGGTGAAGCTCTCGAACCCTAAAAAATATTGCAGGTAGGGGCTTTCCTGCACCAGCGCCACGACCTCGCGGTCTGACGCCGCATAGTGCAGCTTGATGATCCGGCAGCCCAGCGCCACGCGGGCGGGCAGCGCCACCTTGCCGCCGGGGGCAAACAGCGCACTGTAGGCTTTTTCAAAGCCATCCCAGTCGATGGCGTCAGCCAGCCGCACCCAGCGGTTGGCGTTGCACAGCTCGCCGTGGTAGGGCGGCAGATAGTCGTAGATCGACATCTGTTTTTCGCGTGCACGGTACATTGGGGATCCCCTTTCCTAACATCATTCTGTGCTGCCTTAACGCTGCATCAGCGGGAAGAACAGCGTAATGACCAGCCAAGCGGCCTGATACAGCACAATGCCGATCAGGGGCAGCGTGACAATGCCGCCGGTCAGCGTCATCAGCACACCCACCGCGGTGCTGGCCAGCACCGAGAGGGTCAGCGCGTAGGAGGCGTACTTCTCGCCCTGGGCGGCCCCTGCGGCAGCGACCAGGCCGCCGACCAGACTGCGGAAGCTGCCCAGATGCAGCATACTGCCCTCACTCTCGGGCAGCCAGGCCACCGCCGGGGCAACAGCCTCGTGCTCGGCGCCGGACAGCACCTTGACCGAGCCGGTGGGCAGGCCGTAGGCAGTCTCCAGCAGCCGGACATCACAGTTGAAGTCGTCGCAGTCCACAACAAGGTACATTCCCGTGCGGTGCACGAGCTCCAGATCCGCGGCGATCTTGGGGTCGCTCTGGTACGCAATGCGGAACATGGCGTACAGCTTGCCAGCCACCGCCATATACACGATGCGGCGCTGGTTCAGCGTGTAGTGCTGCTCATACTCCTGGCTGGGCACCTTGATGCCGTAGTCCATCATCATGGCGCGGTTGCCCAGGATCACGCGCTCCTTGCGGATCCAGCCCATATAGCCCTTGCCGGGCACAGCCTGACGATCCGTGACCTTTTCCAGCAGGCTCTTGCTGGCGACCATGCCGGTAAAGAGCTTGTTCAGCGTCGAGTCCGTATCGGCCAGCATCGAGGCCGCATAGATAATGGCGGTATCAATGTGCTCCATCTTGACGGGATGGATGTCCCGCAGCGTAACGCACCCCTCCGGGAAGAGCTGGCGCGACGTGGCCTGCACAACATTGATGCGGCCCAGCTGACGGATGTCCCGCCAGCCGGGGATGACCGCGCCGACCTTGTAGGCGCGCTGCTGCATCATGCGGGCCGGTACCGCCGACATCAGCGTACCGGCCAGCGGCGCGGCCAGGCAGAACAGGCTGGTCATGGCCGTGGCCGCCGTGGCTGCGCTTTTGGACGTGATAAGCGTGAACAGGAAGGCCGCCAGACCGCAGCCGCCCAGCAGCCAGACAAACTGCTGCTGGTTCTTATCGCTGGTGCCGTGGGCGGCACTGTTGGTCAGAAAGCTGCGGAAGATCTGGGTCGGGCGGGTGACGAGCACGCAGGGATGCGGCTCGGACAGCCCCTGCGAGATCGCGCGCAGGGCTCCGGCGTCCTTCAGGCGGTAGGCAACGGCGTAGCCGTCCTGCCCGCTGACGCTCTCAAAGGCATCGCAGACCGTGGCCGCGTTCAGGGCGTGGCCCGCCGCATTCATGCAGAGCATCAGCGCTGCCGGACCGGCCAGCATCAGCGTGCCGTCGGTGTAACCGCCGGTGGCCAGAACGGCCAGGCACTGCACCGCAGCACCCAGCGCCGGTAAAATCGAAAGGCTGTCCGGCGAGGGGGTCTTGCCCAGTCCCCTGAAGCCGTCCAGAAAAGTCCGCCAGTTGACGGCGCAGCTGACCAGCAGCAGCACGAGCAGCGCCGCCGGGTAGACCATGGGGTCGTTCAGGGCGGCGGGGCGCACCGGCAGCAGTGCCAGCACGATCATGACAAGAGACATCGCACCCGACACGATGCAGGCAATGCCTGCCCGGGCACGCTTTTTCGCCAGCAGAGCGCGGATCGCCGGGGCGTCCTCGGCACGCTCATACTCGCGGCTGTGGGGCACGGGGATCTCCGCTGTGTCAAACGGAGAGGCGGCGTTGTCCTCAGTCTCGTCGGCGGCGCGGCCCGTCAGGCGGGCAGCGGCCTTTTTGACCTCTGCCGCCGTCGGGATGCGGGCGTGGGTGCGGGTGGCTGCGGGGTCATCCGCCAGCGAGTCCGTCAGCCGCGCCGCCGCGCTGTCATAATCGCGCGTGTCCCCTGCCGGCTGCTGCGTGTTGATGGCCGCGGCGATGCCGTTGACAAAGGAGGCCGTATCCGGCGCGGCGGATGCCTGTTGGTTCAGGTTCTGGGTGTAGCCGCTGTGGGCGGGCTGCGCCGGGGCCGGGTCCAGCCTTTGGGTAAAGCCGGTGTGGGCAGGCGCGGAGGCCGGACTGCCGGGCGCAGGTGCGGCGGGCATATCGATGCGCTGCGTAAAGCCGCTGTGCGCCGGAGCGGACGGAGCCGTCCCGGAGGCACTGTTTTGGGTATAGCCGGAATGCTCCGGGGCCGTCGGCGTCAGGTGGATGTTCCCGGTCAGCGTGTTGACCAGCGTGTCCACGTCGTCCCACTGGCGGGGCGCAGGCCACTGGCCGGCGCCGTCGTGCTTCGCCCAGGAGGGCTCATCAACGGCAGCCGACTCGTCATAGGCATCCGCCGCGGGGGGCGTCTGCACGGGCGCTGCGGGCTGCACCGCCGCGGGAGCCGGGCGGCGCTGCGGGCGCACGGCGTTGTAGGCGGCCATAAAGTCCTGCGTGCTGTCCACGGGGACGGCGTCCAGCCCGCCGATCTGCATCGTGTAGCCGGTGGACGTCTGGCCGCGGGGCGTCTCGATGGGCTCGCCCACAGGCTCCCCGCTGCGCTGCGGCACAGGCTGCGGCGGCGGGGCCTTCTGGATCTTCTGGCCGGGGGTGAACTCCACGGTGTTTTTCTTTTTGCGGTAGATCGTGCCGGTCATGCCGGAGGGCGACGGCGCGGACGGGTGGCTTTTGGCATAGCCCACCGTGCCCTGGATGATCTCCACGGTATGGCCGCTCTCCTCCGCGGCGCGGCGGGCCGGGCGGGTGTACTTGCTGCGCCAGACCTCCTGCGTGGAGGTTTCCTCCTGTGCAGGCGGCACGGGCGGCTCCGGCTGCACAGGCACAGCTGCCGCAGAGGGCGTCTGCACAGGCTGCTGCGGAGGCACGGCAGCTCCCGGGCGGTACGGGGAAGGCTCCTCGGCGCGCTCCTCGGGTAGCACCCCCCCCGGGGCCCCCCCCGCGGGGAAAACCCGCCGCCCTAAGAGGCGGTGTTTTTCCGCTGGGGGGGGGGGGGGGGCGGGGGTCGGCTCAAGCTCGGCATCGGGGTAATACTCCTCCTCGGGCTCCGCCTGCCCGGCGGCTCTGCCGCCGCCCATCGTGACATTGATAGGCTCAAAGGCACCCGTATCCTCGGCGTGCTTTAAGCCGAACAGGCTGCGTTTCTTCTTGCCGGGCTCGTGCAGGCGTCCGTTTTCATCGGGCACGACGGCCACCGAGGTGCCGAAGAATCGCTTGAACTCGTTCTTGCCCTGGTCCAGCGACTCGGCGTCGCCGCCGGGGGCCATCTTACCGAGAAAGCCCTTGATGATGCCGGTGCCGGTGGTGTCCCCGCTGAAGGTCTGCGTGCCGGTCTTGTCCACCGTCGGCAGCGGCTGCTCCGGCGGGCGGGTCGTCCGCGCGTCGGGCTGCATCGGCTGCGGGTCAGGCTGTTGCACCGGGGTATACGGGCGCGGCTGTGCCGGGGCGGGCGCAGGCTGCGACACCGGCTTTTGCAGCAGGTCGTCCAGCGCGTCTCCCTCCGGGAAGGCGAGTGTGTCCTCGGGCAGCGGCTCGTCAGGCAGCGATAAAATGCCGACGCTGCGCAGGATCTCATCGACCTGGTGGTCGGTGACGCTGTCCCGCAGACCGGCCTGCGCCTGCTGCATATTCAGTTCTTCCAGGATCCGGTCAACCGAATCATTGGTACGTTTGCTTGGCATGTTGATTCCTCTTTAGTAAAAGGACGGCTTTCCTGCCCCGCTCTCCGGGGGCCAGGTGGAATTTACTTCTTTGCAAGGCGGCGGCGCATGACATCATAGCACAGGATGCCCGCCGCAACGCTGACGTTGTAGCTGTCAACGCCGGTAGCCTGGCCGGGGGCCATCTCCAGCGTGACGGCAGCATCACACAGCTTGCGGGTCAGCGCACCGGGGCCGCCGCCCTCACTGCCCAGGACCAGCGCCACCGGGCCGGACAGGTCCGTTTTTGCCAGCGGGGCACCGCCGAGGTCCGCGCAGTAGACGAAGATATTGTGCTCCTTGATCGTGCGGATAGCCTGGGCCAGGTTGGACACGCGGGCAATGGGCAGACGGGCCGCAGCACCGGCGCTGGCCTTCATGACCGTGCCGGTCACGCCGACGCCGCCGCGCTTGGGGATGACCACGCCGTGCGCACCGCACAGGTAGGCGGAGCGCACGATGGCCCCCAGATTGTGCGGGTCCTCGACGCCGTCGCACAGCACCAGAAAGGGCAGCTCGCCCCTGGCCTCGGCAGCGCGGAACAGATCGTCCAGCGCGGCGTACTCGACCTCGGCGGCACGGGCAGCCACCCCCTGGTGGTCCGGCGTGCCGCACATTTTCTGCAGCTTATTGCCCGGCACCCGCTTGACCACCGCGCCGCTCTCCTTGGCCAGGGCTGTGTAGTAGCCCGCCACGGCCTGGGGCATCGTGTCCGTCAGGTAGACCGTATCCACTGCGCCGCCGCTCTTGAGCAGCTCTGTCACGGCATTCTTGCCCCACACAAGGGTATCGGTGCGCTCGGCGCGCTCAGGCGCCTGCTCGCGGGCGAATCTTTCCATAGCATCCTCCATCTGGCTTGTAAAATCGGCCATAAGCCGACAGTAACCGACTATGCTTTATAATCAGATAACAGTATAACACAAAACAGGGGCATTTGTCATCTTTTTTTACAGCTTTTGGGCGCATGCGGCGGCAATTTTACAAGTTTGCCGGGCAAAATGCGCCAAAAGTGCAAATACCTTTTCCACCTTGTCGAAACAGCGCTGTTTATACAAAGCGTAGAGGACGCACCGCTTTTCCACCTGTTGAAAACTCTGTGGAAAGTGTGCAAAACCTGCTTATTGATGGGCTTTTCCACCGTTTCCACAGAGTTTTCAACAGCCGTTGTGGAGAAATTTTCCACATAACAGCCCGGATAAACCGCGCTGTCAATCTGGAATAATGCCGATTTTGGCCGTTTTTCCGCCCCGTTCCCTGACAGAATTTACAAATTTGCCACAAATTCCGCAGGTTTTGCCCCCTGGTGACAAAAGTACATCCTCCGCAGCGAAAAAACCTGTTGATTTTTTGTCAAAGTCAGGTTATAATAAGCTTGATGGCGCACCGGACCTCGGTACGTCAACCACTGATAACGTTTTACGTGGAGGTATGAACTATGCTGGTAAATGCTACCAATATGCTGCTGAAAGCGCGCGATGGCCACTATGCAGTCGGTCAGTTCAACATCAACAACCTGGAGTGGACCAAGAGCATCCTGCTCACTGCGCAGGAGATGAACTCCCCTGTCATCCTCGGTGTCTCTGAGGGCGCAGGCAAATATATGACGGGCTTCAAGACCGTGGCTGCCATGGTCAAGGCCATGGACGAGAGCCTGGGCATCACCGTTCCCGTTGCCCTGCATCTGGATCACGGCACCTATGAGGGTGCCAAGGCCTGCGTTGCCGCCGGCTTCACCTCCATCATGTTCGATGGCAGCCACTACTCCATCGACGAGAACGTCGCCAAGACCACCGAGCTGGTCGCCCTGGCCCATGACCACGGTCTGTCCATTGAGGCCGAGGTCGGCTCCATCGGCGGCGAGGAGGACGGCGTCATCGGCATGGGCGAGGTCGCTGACCCCGCTGAGTGCGCCAAGATTGCCAGTCTGGGCATCGACTTCCTGGCTGCCGGCATCGGCAACATCCATGGCAAGTACCCCGCCAACTGGAAGGGCCTGGACTTTGTCGCGCTGGACAAGATCCACAACGCCACCGACAACATTCCTCTGGTCCTGCACGGCGGTACGGGCATCCCTGACGAGATGATCAAGAAGGCCATCTCCCTGGGCGTCTCCAAGATCAACGTCAATACCGAGTGCCAGCTGAGCTTTGCCGATGCTACCCGCAAGTACATCGAGGCCGGCAAGGATCTCGAGGGCAAGGGCTTTGACCCCCGCAAGCTGCTCGCTCCCGGCGCAGAGGCCATCAAGGCTACCGTCCGCGAGAAGATCGAGCTGTTCGGCTCCGCCAACAAGGCTTGATTTCCTAGCTGCTGCTTAAAATAAACACCACCGCCCGCAGGTATGGTTCAGCACCACGCCTGCGGGCGGTTTTTTATTTAAATTCATCTTTGTGGCTCTGGAAAAATTCCCACGTTGCCCGTACGTTTTCCAGTTCCGTCCAACGCTTTGTTGCGATAGGCTCGCTGTCCAAATCGTAAATCTGCGCCCCCGGCATGGCCAGTAAAAACGGCGAGTGTGTCGCCATGATAAATTGGCAGTTGTAAAACCGCGCCGAATCATGCAAAAACCGTGCAAGCTCCAGCTGCCGCTCAGGTGAAAGACTGTTTTCAGGCTCATCCAGCAAATACAGTGCGTCCTCACGAATGCGCTCGCTGAACACGGCCAATGCGCTCTCTCCATTGGAGCGGGTGCGCACATTGGCAGGCAGCGTGCGGCGTGCCATCTGGGATTGGCTGTATCGCCGCGCGGCACTTACCTGCTTGAGCCGGTCATAGTCCTTCATGCCGTGCATCTGAAACTTTTCCCGCCGAAGGTCGTTGTAATCCGCAAACATCTGCTCACGCCGCATGTCCACGCCATCGTTCAGCGCCCGCAGATCGAGCATATAATCAAACACATCGTCACTTGTCAAAATCATGCTGCCCGTGGGTATGGGGCGCATAGTCCGCGGCTCACACAGGCGCGCATAATCGTCAAAAAAAGGCGTGCGATTATACTCTGCGCGGCGGTAAAGCCGCAGGGCATCGGCCATTACATTTAATAAGGTCGTCTTGCCGCTGCCATTGCCGCCGTACAGGATCGTGATCTCAAGAAAATCCATCTCGGGCAGCGTGCGGCCCTCGAACAATCCAAACGGATAGTACGAGTCATAACAGGTCTGCCTCGCGCGCGGACTGAACGCCATGTAGTTCGCTTCTTGTGCCCGGTCTGGGAACCGGAACCCGGAAAGATATACCATAATCGCTCCTCCTGCCCCCATTGTAACACAGTTGTGCGCGTTTGCATAGCGTGGGGCAGGAGGTGTTTTTATATGTCCAAAGGCAGTATACTGATCTATACCTCTGCTGCCGGGCAGGCCGCGCCGCTGCCCGGCGTGCCCCTGACCGTAACGGATGCGGGCGGCAGCGTCCGCGCCCGGCTCGTCACCGATGCGGACGGCTTTGCCGAAGTCGCCGACCTGCCCGCCCCCGATGCCGCCTACAGTCTGGACGCCGCCAACACAACGGTGCAGCCCTACGCACTCTACCGCATTGAAGCTGCATTGGACGGCTGGCAGCCCCTTGTGCTGAACGGCGTGCAGGTCTTTGACGCCCAGCAGACCGTGGCGCGGCTGAACCTGCTGCCCGCAGGGGCGGCCCCCGCTTCCGCCGTCAGCCGCACGGGGGAGGTCGAGACCGACATCGTCACGATCCCGCCGCACACCCTTTTTAGCGGGAACGGCGGCAGCGGCCCCGCGCCGGAGGAACTGCTGCCCGGCAGCGTACTGTCCCGCATCGTTGTGCCGAAGAAGATCACAGTACACTTGGGCAAGCCGTCGGCCAACGTCCGCAACGTAACGGTCAGCTTCCAGTCCTATATCGCCAACGTCGCATCGAGTGAGGTCTACCCTACCTGGGATAGCGCGCCCGGCACACGGCGCACTTCTATTTAAAAGCTCCACCGCAGCTCTATACGGCGTGTGCCGTCCTGCGGCGGGTAAACGGTAATGCTTTGCAGCAGGGCCGCGGCCTGGTCCTGCGTCAGCTGCCCCGGCGCAGCGGCATAGCGGGACAACTGTTTTTCGACAAGCGCCTCGGCGTCGCACAGCGGCCAGTAGCGCTGGCCCGGGCAGGCGGTCTTGCTCCGGCACGCCGTGCGGCAGCGGAAGTACCGCCGCGCCGCCGTACCGGTCAGCTCCATCTTGCCTCCGCAGACACCGCACCGGACAAGCCCGGCCAACGGGTGGTGCGCTGCCGCTGTCTGTCCGCCATGCGCCGCCAGCCGCGCCTGCACCGCTGCAAAATCCGCCCGGCTGATGAGCGGCACGTGGGTGCCGGGTACGATGATCCAATCCTCCCGCGGCAGGCGGATGACTCTGCGGGACTTGTAATTCAGCTTGCGCACGCGGCCCTGCTCCAGATCACCCGCGTAGGTCTGCGTGGACAGAATGCGCCGCACCGTTGCCTTGCACCACAGCGGCGCGGGCGTGGGGCGCGGCTGGCCAGCACTGACCGCGCGGTAGGCGGACGGCGGCGGCACGCCCTGCGCGTTGAGGGTCTGGGCGATCCTGCCCGCGCCGTTTCCCTGCAGATACAGCGCAAATATCTGCCGCACGACCTGCGCGGCGGGTTCGTCCGGGAGCAGACGGCTGTGATCCTTCGGGTCCTTCCGGTAGCCGTAGAGCGCAAAGCTCGCAATGTAGCTCCCGCTGCGCCGCTTGTGGTCCAGCACAGCCCGCACATTCCCGGACAGATCCTCCAGGTACCACTCATTGATAAGTCCGTTGATCTGGCGTGCCTTTTTGCCTGCCGGGTCGCAGGTATCCACATGGTCCAGCACCGCGATGAACCGCACGCCCCATTCTGGGAACAGTCCGTGCAGATATTTTTCTACCAACTCCATGTCACGGGTGAACCGCGACTGCGTTTTTGCCAGAATGACCTCAAATTTGCCCGCCCGCGCGTCGGCCAGCATCGCGTTGAAGCCGGGCCGCGCACGGTCAATGCCGGAGTAGTCCTCGTCGGTGTATACCCTATAAATGCGGTAGCCGTGCTCCGCAGCCCAGGCCAGCAGCAGTGCCCGCTGGTTGCGGATGCTCTCGGACTCGCGCGCGGTCTTTTCCTCGTCCTCCTTGCTCAGGCGGCAGTAGACCGCCGCCCAGCCCTTACGCGGGGGCATCGGTGCCGCCGTCCTTTGGGCCGTTTATCAGCCGCAGCTGTTGTAAAAGGCGTTCAAGGTTTCGCCGCCGCTCCTTCTCGGTTTCCGACTGGAAAAATTCGATAACGGTATACTGCATTCTCACCCCTCCCCTGCTGCATTGTACGCCGTATCCTGCCCAGGCAGCACAAAAGCGGCACAGCCTTCGCCGTGCCGCTTTTTCCTATCGAATCCGACGCATTACGCCATATAAGGCGTAATAAAATCAAACACCGTATCCCAGTAGCTGTCCCCCAGCGCGTACATGGCCTCACCGTGGCCCGCGCCCTCAGCGGTCAGCTCGGCCTTGTTGTCTCCGGGCTTGGCATTGTACAGTGTATCCATCATCTCGTAGGGGATGAAGTCGTCCGCCGTGCCGTGGATGAACAGCATAGGCTTTTCGCAGCGCGCTACCTGCGCAAGGGCGCTCGCCTCGGTGAAGCTGTACCCTGCGCGCAGCCTGGCGACACCGCTGGCCGTATACAAAATCGGGAACTCCGGCAGCCCGAACCGCAGCTGCAGCTCACTGGAAAAAATATCCCACACACTGGTATAGCCGCAGTCCTCCACGAAGGCTTTCACATTGTCGGGTGTGCTCTCCCCTGCCGTCATCATCGTTGTAGCCGCTCCCATTGAGATGCCGTGGATAACAATTTTCGCCTGCGGGTCGTCCGCAAGGATGAAATCGATCCAGCGCAGTATGTCCTCGCGGTCCAGCCACCCCATGCCTACATAGTCGCCCTCGCTCTCGCCGCAGGCCCGCAGGTCGGGTGCGATCACCTGATAGCCAGCTTCATAATAGGGCGCTGCCAACTGCAACGCGCCTGTGTAGTCACTGCGGTATCCGTGCAGTACAAGGGCCCAACGGTGCGTGTCAGCGGTCTCTGCATTGGCGTAGTAAACGCCGTGCAAGGTTAGGCCGTCGTCCGCGGTCAGGATCACATCCCGGCCAGGGTGTTCCTTCGTGAAAGTATCGATCTTACTTTTATATGCCGCGCGGTTGTCCTCCATGACCGCCTCAACACTGTCCGCCGGTGCATCCACCTCCAGTGCCACCTCTCGGTCACCACCGTTGCCGCTGCGGCCAATCGCATAATTGACCAGATAATTACTGATAAATACCAGCGCCGCAGCCAACGCAACGACCACTACGCCCGCTGCGATTAGAAGTTTCTTTTTCGTGTTTGCTTTCGTTTTCACTTTGCTTTCCCTTTCTACCATTGCATGATTGCTCAACAATAGTTGCCAGTATACTGCAAAGTTCTTGATTTGTCAACAGTATAAAGAAAAAATAAAGGCAATACCGCATAATTCTAAGTGCCGATACGGCGAGCGAGGTGCGGCAGCTGCTAAGCCAAAAGC
>ENA-ORLM01002169-ORLM01002169.1-human-gut-metagenome-genome-assembly--contig:-NODE-2169-length-10712-cov-2.903432_pt1 | contig 10712 bp, 9 predicted proteins | sample MGYA00243063_ERZ508815 | MGnify/ENA primary metagenome ERZ508815 (study PRJEB26277, sample SAMN04329768) | human gut metagenome | biome: human-associated habitat | host: Homo sapiens | place: USA...
AAGTTCCATGATGTTCCTCTTAATTGTTACAGGCGGACTGGACGCACTCAGGGTGGTTTTTGCGAATGTCTTTCATCACGGCCGCAAAGATTTCAATGTTGCAGTAGTCAATCGGGCACTTTATTTCGCCGTCACTGATGAACATTTCTATGTCTTCCAAGGTTTCTGGGTTGAAGCTGTGGAACGAATAGGCGACGATGTACTTATTTCCGTGCTTTTCATACGGCCGGTTATAACCGGAAAAATTCACCTGTACCAGCTGGAAGCTCTCTTCGATCTGAGCCTCCCGCATTCCCTCCATCGGCCACCAGTTATCCGGCTTCCGGCAGAGATTCTCTGCATCAAACGGCGCACTCGAAAAATGAAACAGCTTTAACGCCTTCTCTTTTGTCACCCCAAACACAATGTGAATTCCATTCACATCATAACAGATCAGCTCCGCCTGAATCGGAGTTTCCATTCGGTCTGTCCATTTTTTCATGTAAAAACCCTCCTGTAAAAAGTCATTTTTTACTTATACCAAAAGCATATAACTTGTCTGCCCTAAAGTCCACCTTATTCTTGCTTTTTCCCCGTTTTTTGCAACGACCGCACGCCCTCCTGCCGAAGCGTCCGCTTATCTCACAACCCCAAACGTAGCAATCTCAAATTCCCGCAGCGACACATGATAAATACCGTCCGCATCCGGGGTCAGCACATTGTCCTTCTCTTCGATGACATTGCTGCGATAAACCTCTTTCATCCAATCTTCTTTCTTAAAAGAAAGGATCTCTCCCTGCTCCATATGATTCACGAACCGCACAAACAGATCGTCCTTCTTCTGACCTTTCTTAAATGCAGTCATATGAATACCATTGCCTTCAAATGTAAGAAAACTCATCTCTAACGGAAGTTTACCTTCAATCAGCTCCGGCTTTACCTGACCCGGTTTCCGAAGGAACGCTCTCTCCAGCCCGGCCTGTGCCACCGTCAGATCCTGCTGGAACGCATAGCCTTCCTCAAATGCAGTGCCGGTCTCCCCGGCCGCATATGGCACAACCTCAAACTCCAGACAGAATGTTCCAAGCTGCTGTGCCTTCGGTGTCGGGAAATATCCCCAATCGCCCATCTCCGCAACACAGCGAAGCAGCGTCACCGCAATTGCATTCTCCTGCTCTTCCAGAATCTCATACTCATACAAACCGCGGTTGGCAACCAGAAGGCCGCCCTTTTCGTCCTCCATCGCCGCAAAACACTGCTGTCTCTCACATCCGCATGGATTTGTCCAGGTATCGTTATGACGGTTATTTCTCCGAACCACCTCAAACGCAGAATCCGCCATATGCATCGATGTATGCAGTCCCGTCGGAAAAATCACACGAACCCGGTGATCCTTCGCCTGATTGCAGATGGTGGTAGCCACACGCAGCCCTTTCGCCGATTTTTCCAGCGTAAGCACCGTCTTCACATCCATTTCAACCAGCTCAAAAGAGCGGTTTGCCACCCGCGTATATGGATCAATACACATCTCGCGCTGCCGCTGCAGCTCTTCACCCATTCCGGACGGAACCATCATTTTGTGGCGGATTTCAACCACTGTACGGAACGCATTTCGCTCCACGCAGGAAACCTCCGCCTTTCTGCCCTTCGTGGAAATCACCTGTTTTCCGGTATCCTGAATATAAATATACTCATTGCCCATATCCCCGGTGTCTTCATAGCAACCCAGGTTCTCATACGTTCTGCCCGTCTTCTTGTCCAGAAGGCTGTAAGAACCATCCTCGTTCACAACAACCTTCATTGCATCATTTTCAAGCACATTCGCGTCACCGGAAACTACGTCCACGTTTTGCAGCTGTTCTGCGGTTTCCAAATAATACGTACGGTATCCAAGAGCCGGAACCTCTGCCTCAAACGTCACCCGTACCTTCTTCGCCATATATGGCTGACGGAACCGGTCATCCGGCAGATCGTATCCGAACGCAATCCCCGCATCCGCAATCTTCGCCGGAACTTCATTTCCGTCCGCATCGCGCAGCACCATTGCCGGAAGCTCCACCTGTTCTGCCGCCTCATAGCCATCCCACACAAACAGATTGTAATCCCGGAACAGGTGAATTTCTTTCTCCACCACCTGTGTTTTCGCTGTTCCCGATGTATTCCATACCACAAACGGGATTTTCTCGCCGTCCCCCGGAAGTGCCGCCGTGTTTACCTTATTCGTCAGATACTCCACGCTCTCCTCGTAAATTGCATCCGCAACCTGTCTGCTCTTTGCAAAACGAGTCTTCATTTCTTCGTTGACCTCGTCCACACTGCAGCCGCAGATGCTGTCATGCGGATGATTCTGCATCAGCTTCTTCCAGCTGTAGGTCATCTGGTCCTCCGGATATGTTTTCCCAAACACCTGTGCCATTGCAGCCGCAGGCGCTGCTTTTCGCTCCAGTGCCGTCTCTCCCGCGCGGTTATCCTGTTTTAATCCGATCCAGGAAGACGCTGTATTTGCCAGCGTCCATCTTCCGTCGGTTTCCTGGCTTGTCAGCTCACCCTTAACCGTAGAGAAGTTCTCAGAGATTTCCTTCTCCATTGCTTCTACATATTTTTTGAAATCAGAATGAATAAACTCGATGTCCGGGTACAGCTTTCTTGCCACGCGGATTGCTTCCGTAATGTTCTTCTGCAGCGGCTGATGATCGCATCCGTTCATCAGCAGAAGCTGATGCGTTGCAGCAAATTTTCTCGCATCTGCCAGCTTTTTATCCCAGTAAACCTTCGCTTCCGCCTCGTCTACCGGAATTTCAACGCCGTTGTTATACCAGTTTGCAAACAGGATGCCCGGCAGCTTCGTTCCATCCGGGGATTCCCACATCATCTCAGAATATGTAGACTCATACTGTCCGCCGGTAACTTCGTTGTTCGGTCCGATTGGTTTGACGCCCCGCCCGAAGACAACTGCCTCCATGCCTGCCTGCTTCAATACCTGCGGCATCTGACCTGCGTTTCCAAACGCATCCGGGAAATAGCCAACGTTTCCGACTGCACCGTACTGTTCTGCTTCCTGCATGCCGACCTGAAGATTGCGGACACATGCCTCTCCGCTCGTCAGGAACTCATCCTGCAGAATATACCACGGACCGGTCTGGATTTTGCCCTCGCGGATGCATTTTTCCACCTGCGCACGCTTCTCCGGACGGATTTCCAGATAATCATCGATTGCGATGACCTGTCCGTCGAGGAAAAAGCCTCCAAACTCCGGGTCGTTTTCCGCCTTATCCAAAATATTGTCCACCAGCTCAATCAGTTTCATGCGGTGTGTTTCAAAAGACTGATACCACTCTCTGTCCCAGTGGGAATGGGAAATAATATGTACGGTTGTTTTCATCATGATCTGTTTCCTTTCGTTCCTTTAAAAATCTTTGGTTTCTTGCTGGCCTTCTGCCGATACGGCATTTTGTCGAGTATTCTGGTATCAAACGGGGCAAAACACCTTTTGACACCAATTTGTTTGATATATCATATTATAGAAATCAGATGATATTCTGTCAAGCATTTTACATTTGCTTTCTATATGATATATCATTTTATCGTTTTTCATCGTGCCACGTCTGCTGTAGCAGTAAATCGTGTCCGAAAAGGCCGCAGCTCTTATTTGACTTGTTTTTTTACATTCGCTATAATAGCAAATGAAACACGCAGACGGAATCAACGTTTTTATACCTTTTTATCCCAGAGGAATTTTATGGATTCACAGACCAGAAAAACAAAACCAAAATATGAAATGATCAAAGAAACCCTGCTTGCACGCATTCACGCCGGAGACTTTTCGTTTGACGAATCCTTCTGTACCGAAAAAATGCTGTCGGAGCAACACCACGTCAGCCGGATTACCGCAAAGCGTGCTATCGAGGATCTGGAACAGCAGGGGATTCTGTACCGGAAACGTGGTGTCGGAAGCTTTGTTTCGCGAAGCCTTTCACCGGTCAGCAAAACAACCGATACGCCGAAAATGATTTCTCTTCTTCTTCCGTTCGCCACCACACAGGGAAATATTTCGGAGGCAATCGGAAGCTTAAGCGCTGTGCTGGCTGAATGTGGCTATTTTCTAAGCATTCACGTCACCGGCTCTTCCTCGCCGAAGGAACGCACAACACTGGAACTGCTCCGTTCTCAAAATATTGCCGCGCTTGTCTATTATCCGAAGCGCGACAACATTCACCTGGAAAAGCTGAACGATTTCATGTTTTCCGGCTGTCCGATCGTCATCGTTGACAAGCAGACGGACTGCCCGTATCTGAACAATGTTGTCTGCGACAACTATGACGGCGGACGACAGACGGCGCGCCATCTGCTCGGGCAGGGACACCGAAACATCGCGTTTTTCACCGCGGCGCCACTCTCTGAGACTTCATCGGTACGCGACCGGTTTGCCGGATTTCTGCATGAAATGAAAGCCGCCGGAATCGCACCGGACCCGAAGCAGCTCGTCACCTGCTGCGAGGAGCTTTCCGATGATGCTGCACTTTCCACGGAACTTACTCCATTTCAGCAGAAGCTTCTTGCCATGCACCGCGATGGCATCACCGCCATCATTGCCGAAAACGACCGCATCGCCGAGCTGATTTTCCTTGCCTGCCGCACAATCGGTCTTCGCATCCCGGAGGATCTCTGCCTCTGCGGCTTCGACGATACAAATGTCAGCCGAAGTCTCGGCATAACCTCCATCCATCAGGATTTTACCGGAATCGGACGCGAAGTCGGACGGATCCTGCTTGCCGCCCTCAAAAATCCCGCCGCCGAAACGGAAAAAATCATTCTTCCGGTGACGATCGTCCCACGCGCATCGTCGCAGAAAAATCTGTCTCCCATTTCCGAACATGATTGAAAAATCTTTTTTATCATGCTCGAAAACTGCAATAGCCTCATGGACTTCCAACCCGTGAGGCTATTGTCTATTTTGTTTTGTATTCCCATTTGACACATACTCTTTTTCCGTAATGTGCCATTCCAATCTGACGACTCCCACGGGCAAGCCCGTGGGGTTCTTACTACCAAGTTTAGCTTGTAATCGTACATCATTCTCAGACTTTGGAATACAAGTGTAAGTCTATTTGAGTAAGGACTTTTATTGCCGGGCAGTCCTACGACCACATTGACGGCAAATTTCTATCTTTTGATAAGGAAGTATCGTCAATCTCCCTAACGTATTTCATTTATGCTGTTTTTATTCCGCTATTTAAAATTTTAATCTGATTCGCCTGAATCCATTCAATTAAGGCTTTTTCCCTCTTGTAATGTTTTTCAAATTCTGTTCTACATTTTGTTTTATTTATCTCTTCTATTTTATCATCGTAACAGTATAGTAAAAATGAGGAATACCAGTCTCGCTGTACCAATGTTCCATCCGCTAAATGATACATTCTATCCGACAACTTCTTTTTGACATAAGCATCCGCGGTATGGTCATATTGACTTGCTCTATAATTGCTCGCCACTTCTATATATCTGCCACCAGACACTTCAAATTTCTTTTCTATTGTCGTTTGAAATCCACCAGGGCATCGATTCTTTATTGATTTACCGAAACGCTTTTTCTTGTTAAACTTACCTTTATTGTTTTTCGTAGTCTCTTTCGCTCGTTTCATAAGTTTACTGGCATTTTTAGGCTCTGTAATCAACACATCTCCAAGGCTTCTTAGATAGTTGGCATCTTCATTTATCGCAAGCTGTCTGTTTCTTGCATTAATACGGCATAATTCTGCGTGTTTCGCTTTCAGTCTTTTATAATGATTCGAGTATTTCCAAATCTTTCGACCTTTTTTAATCGTACCATCCTTATTATAATTCTGTGGATTGGTCGCTCGTCTGCTTCTATCCATTGCACGATAATAAATTCTTTCTAATCGCTCGGATTTTTGAATACTGTTCCCTCTTTCGGATAAGTTTTTAAGACCAACCTCCGTATCCGATGTATAAGCAACGGTCTGCGTTCCAATATCCGCACCAATGATACCTTTTCCAAATTTATGCCTTGGATTCCCAAATCTGTCATATTTCGGTTTTGCTTTCCCCTCAATCGTTAAGTGCAAATACACTCTGTATTTCCTACGAATCAACTTTGGTACAAGCGTAGTATAGCAGGGTCTGTAAGTATTGATACAATACGCTTTCTCTGCAAATATCTGGATTGCTTTCTTATCTATTATTTCAGGTTCAGCAAGGTAATCCAAAACAGCGTGAATTTCATCCGATTGAAATCTATCTTTCAGTTGTATTCCAAACGTAGATTTACCAAATTTAAATTGCAATTGATTCTCTTTCACAGAAATTGGAATCCCACGATTCCTTTGTTTGGCTCGAATACAGGGCAACACTCCATATTTAGAAAAGTGGAGTGTCTTACCATTTGCATATAAGCATTTTTCTATCCCTCTCCAAACATCTTCGGCTTTTGTAAGTGCAAATATAGCATCAATTCCATATTTTTTACCGATTGGTATCATAGATGTTCTACAATCATCCCATGTAACATGATATTTCTTTTGCATTTCATTCAGCTGACTGGCAAGTACTTTTCGTTTCTTTTTCTCTTCTGTAGCACCATAAAGTTTCCGTACTTTCCGATACCTTTTCGTACGGATAAGCTGGTCGTAATTCTTTCTCATAAGACCAACCAGTTCATTTCCTGCTTTTCGAATCTTATCAGAAAGAGCTACCACCTTTTGTATATCAGAAAAAGACATATCGGTTTCTACGACCAGGATATGTCTGTCAGAATGTTTATGAAATTGTCTTATGCTTTTCTTATATTCCTTCTCATTCATGACTTTTCTGTTCCTCTATATACTGCATTACTGTTGCTTCACTTATCTGTCCCACTGTAGATATAAAATATCCCCTCGACCATAAAACACCACATCTTGCATAAAACCGTTTCAGTGTTGGATATGCCTTAAATAATTCAATCGCACTTTTACTTTTGAGTGTTCTAACCACATCGCAGGGAGCGACTGTTTGTGGCACATCTACAAAAATATGGATATGGTCCGGCATTACTTCAAGTGCTTTAATTCTATATCCGTAATCCTCGCATATTTTTTGTAGTATCTGTTTGAGAGTAATATCTGCTTTCCCATGTAATACAGAAAATCTAAATTTTGGACACCAGATAATATGATACTGTATCAGATACTTGCAATGCGAAGCACTATGATAGGGTTTCCTGCTCATCATTCTGTTCTCCTAACTGATACTTTTCCTGAATTCCTCGACGCATTAAATCAAGGAATGTAATTGTTTTCCCTTCCTCAACAGAATAGATACGAGCAATATTTTCCAGTTCTTTTTTCCACTCCATAGGAATTGAAATGTTAATTTGTACATTGTTTGATTTCGGTCTTCCCATGCACTTAACCTCCTTTTTATCTATGCATATATTATACATCTATTCTATGCAAAAACCAAGTAAAAAATATGTTGCTTTCATCCCACAGGCAAGCCTATGGGTTTTCGCCACTAATTTATAACAAATTTTCCCTGCCCTCTCTGCCTGTGTAAGACTCTCCTGTTTCCGAAGCAAGGTCAGATACTCACCCTTCCACCCCTGCCAGAAATTCCCGGATCTGTTCCGGTGACAGCAGTGCATAAATGCTTTTGTGAAATGTTGCCGCCACTTCGAGTTCGCCGTAGTAACCGGTGCGCACATCGCAGTTTCCCTGGAATGCCTCCCGCAGTATCGCATTCAGCGCTGCTCCCTCATCACTGTCCATAAAATCTTTCAGCATCCGGCAGCAGGTGTGCGTGTTTTCATAATAGCGGCGGTATGCCGGGTGGAACTCGCGCATCCAGCCGCTGACAGAGACGCAGAAAACGGCGATCGGATGGATGAGCGGCTGGTAGAGGAGGCTCCATTTTTCCTGCTGTACCGGGTCAGAGGCAAACGCAAGGAGAGAAGTTTTCAATTCTTCCACAAACGTCGGATAATCCGCCCCCGTGAGAGCAATGATTTTCTGGTTCCGCAGATACTGGTTAATATTCGTCGCATCAATCCGCTCCGGGGAAATAGACTGCAGATAGCGGGACATCATTTTCAGATCTGTCCGCGCATGTTCCATTGTCTGCTGCATGATTTTCTGCCACAGAAACTGCTGATACTCCGTGACCGGCGTGTCCAGATAAGCCATCCAGAGATACTGCGCCAGCAGCCTGGCATCTCTCGATTCCATCTGAAACTGCGGCGGCTCATCGGGGCTGAAATTCGTGTCTTCCAGCATTCCCGCAAGCTGGTCGAGCGACTGGCAGACCGGGAGCTGGCCGCTTAAGCGGTCCATCTCGCTGATCGTTTTCTGTATCGTAAGCATCTGCGTCTGCAGCTCATTCATCTGCTTATGAAGATAAAACGGCATTGTTCGCGGCTTACGCAGAATTGCACGGATATCCGCAAGAGAAAGCCCCGCCTCCCGCAGCTTTCGGATAATAAAAAGCTTCTGTACATCCTCCTCTGTAAAATCATGGTACCCATTGCCCTCATTCACCGGGGGGATAATTAATTTCTGATCGATATAATAATGGATCGTCCGTCTGGACAGTCCCGTTTTTCCCATTACTTCCTGTATTCTCATGAATTCACACCTTGTACATCATTTTCCCTTTTTGGTCAGTTTCCCTCATCTTTTCCAGAGCATCGAACGTCTTTCAAAGCGAACCTTACAATCTGCCGCGCCGTCTTTTTTGCTCCCGGCACATTCAGAAAATGTCTCCTAAACAAGAAAGTCGTAGCCCGCAAAACACCTTTTTCTGATACATTCTGCTCAAAGTGTACACCCACTGGACACTTTTTAGCTTTATTATAACTATTTATGGAAAAGAAATCCACACCGCAATTTCATCTATCCGCAAAAATCGTCGTTACAGTTCGCTAATATCCGGCGCACTGTAACAACTCGTCTGCTTTTAAGAAAAATTCACTGTTTTTTCCGGCAAAAAATATGGATTGACTGTCCACCAACGGAATCCATTATGATAGAAATAAGAAAATGGATTGTGAGGTGGTTTTTATGTTACAGAATAAAATAGCAGTTGTTACCGGTGGAACCAGGGGAATCGGCTATGCCATTGTTCAAAAATTTTTACAGAACGGCGCGAAAGTTGTACTTTTTGGCTCCCGCGAGGAGACCGTTGTAAAAGCGGTTGCTTCCCTGAAAGAAGAAAACCCGGACTGGGACGTTTCCGGCGCATGGCCAAAGCTGACCGATGCGGCCGCCATGGCAGATGCGATTGCTAAAATCAAGGAAAAATACGGAAGAATTGATATTCTCGTAAACAATGCCGGCGTTTCCGACAGCACACCGCTCGACAAATACACCGCAGAACATTTCGCCAACGTAATGGATCTGAATGTGAACGCCATGATGAACGGAATCCTGCCGGCCGCTGCTATCATGAAAGAGCAGGGCGGCGGATGTATTCTGAACACCAGCTCTATGGTCAGCATCTGTGGCCAGCCAGGCGGCGTTGCCTATCCGTCCAGCAAATATGCTGTCAATGGTCTCACCTGGTCACTTGCAAGAGAACTCGGACCGTTTCACATCCGCGTGAACGCCGTTGCCCCCGGTATCACCAGAACTGATATGGTTGCAGCACTTCCGAAGGAAATGATCGATCCTCTGATCAGCCACATCCCGCTTCGAAGAATCGGCGAGGCAGAAGATATCGCAAATGCATTTCTCTTCCTGGCAAGCGACATGGCTTCCTATATAACGGGTGAAATTCTTTCCGTGGACGGAGCAATGAGAACCTGATTTGCATGCTTTCATAGTAAGAAAAAATCCTGTCCGGTTTTGTATCGGACAGGATTTTTTTCAGAAGAACAGCATCACCATTCCCAGCACGCACAGCAGGATTCCGGTTACGCGATTCAGCATTTTTACGTTTGCGCTGTTCGCCCATTTTGCTCCAAGCTGCGCGAACACCAGTGTGCTGATCACGCAAGCAATCATAATCGGAAGGTTCGGTTTTCCGCCGATATAGAAATGTGAAGCGGCTCCGGTCAGCGCAGTAAAGGTCATGATAAAGACGCTCGTTCCAACCGCCGTTTTTAACTCATAGCCAAGCACACTTGTAAGCACCAGAAGCAGCATCATACCGCCGCCGGCACCGACAAAACCGCAGATAAAGCCAATTAACACGCCGCAAAGAATGGACTGCCGGATTTTCTGTTCCTCGGATTTGTTTGCCTGCACTTCCTTCGTTGTCATGATCGGGCGAATAATAAATTTGAGTCCGACAAGCAGTGTCATACCTTTTGAAAATCCGCCCATTGTTCCGTTTGGCACAAGGGAGGAAACGAAGCTTCCGACCAGTGTAAAAATCAACACGGAAATCAGCATAATCACGCCATGGCGAATGTCGATATTTTTGTTTTTCTTATATGTCCACGCACTGACCCCCGACGCGAGGACATCCGATGCAAGCGCTATCCCGATCGCCTGGTACGCCGGCATATGCAGAAATGTGATCAGCATAGGCGAAACGACCGCCGCCGCAGAAAGTCCCGCAAGACCCGTTCCAAGGCCGGCACCGAGGCCGGCCACAATACATACGATTAATTCTATAATAGTCATGAAATTCCTTCTTTCTCCATTCTTTCTCCATTCTATTTCCCGATTACATTTTTCCGGATCAGCTCACAGAGCCGCAAAAATTCTTTTTTATCTTCATCTGAAATTCCGCAAAAC
>ENA-ORLM01002175-ORLM01002175.1-human-gut-metagenome-genome-assembly--contig:-NODE-2175-length-10700-cov-3.462111_pt1 | contig 10700 bp, 7 predicted proteins | sample MGYA00243063_ERZ508815 | MGnify/ENA primary metagenome ERZ508815 (study PRJEB26277, sample SAMN04329768) | human gut metagenome | biome: human-associated habitat | host: Homo sapiens | place: USA...
TATTAAAACATTCGACAGGTAAAGACGAAAAGAAGGTTGTCAAAGAAGTTGTCAAAGAAGTTTTGAAAGAAACGAATGAAATTGACATCAATAAGGTCGAGCCAAATGAAAATCAGCCAAGAAAAGAATTTAATGAAGATGCATTACAAGAGTTAGCAGATTCTATAAAACAGCATGGTTTGATTGAACCAATTATTGTTCAAGAAGGTAAAAAGGGTTTTTATCAGATTATTGCTGGTGAAAGACGATGGAGAGCTGCGAGATTAGCAGGATTAAAAAAAGTTCCTGCAATTGTTAAGGACTATACCGACCAAGAAATTATGGAAATTGCTCTGATTGAGAATATTCAGAGAGAGGATTTGAATCCCATTGAAGAAGCAGAAGCATATCAGAGATTAATAAGTGAATATAAACTAAAACAAGATGAAGTCGCTGATAAAGTGTCAAAAAGTCGAGTTGCAATTACAAATGCATTACGCCTTTTAAAATTAGATGAGCGTGTAAGAAGAATGGTTGTTGAAGATAAGATAAAAAGCGGACATGCCAGAGCATTGCTATCTATTAAAGACGGAGAATTGCAATATGAAACAGCTTTGCAAATTTTTGATGGAAATTTAACAGTTCGAGAAACTGAAAAACTGGTCAAAAAATTGTTAGAGGAACCTAAGCCAAGCAAGAAAGAAGATGTAGAAATAAATAAACAATTACAGATTATTTATGAGCAGTATGAAGAAAAATTGAAAAATAAACTTGGTACGAAAGTCAAAATCAATCAAAAGAATAATGGAAAAGGAAAGATAGAAATCGAGTACTATTCTGCTGATGATTTTGACAGAATTATTGAGGCTATCACACAAAAGTAATGGAGGAAAAATAAATGTACTTATTTGAACAATATGGTATTGATATAGGATATGTTGTAATTGGTTTAGCAGGTGTAGTATTATTACTATTGATCATGATAATTGTAATGATGGTCAGAAACCATTTGCTACGGAAAAAATATAAACAGTTTATGGAAGGAGAAAATGGCAGATCATTGGAAAAGGCATTTTCCGATAAGTTTGAAGCGATTGATCAATTGCAGGATGATGTTAAAAATATTAATGGACATATAATAAAAATTACAAAACAATTGACTACAGCATACCAGAAAATTGGATTAGTAAAGTATGATGCTTTCAAGGAAATTGGTGGAAAGTTAAGCTTTGTATTGGTACTGCTGACAGAGGACAATAATGGTTTTATTATAAACTCGATGCACAGTACAAAAGATGGATGCTATACGTATGCAAAAGAAGTTGTAAATGGAGAGGCATTTGTGATTTTGTCAGAGGAAGAACAGCAAGCTTTAGAGGCGGCAAAAGCAAATAAGCCATTACATAAAATAGAAGATTAATATAGAATATTGTATTATATCACAGGGTCCCTCAAATATGAGGGACCCTGTGATATTTAATACTATAATATTTAATGCTTTACTCTTCAAAATCTAGTTGAAACCATAAATGCGGTTGAAAAAATAATATCCCCAAACAATAATCTTGCGACCGGCTCTATTCTTAGACTGAAGAGGAAGTCCAAGTTTGCGATGTGTAATAATACGATAGACTGTCTTGTTTTTGACCTTTAAATAATGCCAAAGTTCATCTCTTTTATTAAGGTTATCTGGGGATCCAGATTTTACTAATAAAGCAGAGCTGACGATCATCATCATTGCAAGGTATTTCATCATATAATTACGTAATTTCTTGTCATGGATCGACATTAAATCCTGTGAATCAATCATCAATTTAGTAACTTTAATTTGTTGATCGATTCGTTTGGTCATAATTGCTTCATTAACAGATTGACCTTCTCGACCTATATAATAACGATAAAGATCAATATTTAGATAATACATCTTCTTAACATATGGAAGAGGCGTATATGCATAAATATTGTCTACATAGAACGTGTGTTCTGGAAGGTGCAAGTTACAATCACGTAGTAACTTAGTTTTGTAAATTATCGAGTGCATCAATAAGTTTTGGCTCATACGAAAATGTTTTACGTCGCTCCAGGTGATGATCTTATTCTTAGGAATCGCCATATTATAATTGATGGCTTTTCGCTTGTGGGCACTTGGCTTTTCATAAACATAGTTGGCAATGATCATGTCCAAAGACATAGATTCTACTACTGACTGACGTAAAAATTTGATTAACTTCAGCATAGCAGTTTTGTCAAACCAATCATCGCTGTCTAATACCTTAAAATAAAGTCCGGTAGCGTTTGCAATTCCCGTATTGACTGCAGAACCATGTCCACCATTTTCTTTATGAATTGCACGAACGATATGTGGATATTTGGATTCATATTGTTGAGCAATAGATAGAGTATCGTCTTTAGATCCATCATCTACCACTAAAATTTCAACATCGTCGCCACCTTGTAAGGCAGACTCTATTGCCTTTGCCATGTAATCCTGCGAATTGTAGCAGGGTATTGTAACGGTTAATAATTTCATAGTTACCTCATTTCTTTATGCAAAACACGAGAAAGAATTATCAAAAATCGACAATTTTCTCCAATACTATAGTAAAATCATAACATGAATATACCCATTATTAAAGAAAAAAATTCTGAAAGTTTTCTGACAAAATAAGAAATTATATTGGATGAGCGAAGTTTGAGTTATAAATAACAAAATTAGTGTTAAAATGGAAATTATATGATACATTAGAATAAAAGAAGAATAATGATGCAAGGAGAAATTTATTATTTGTTGATAAAAATAAGGAGGAGAGCAATGGTAAAAAAGACAGCAAAAGAAATGTTGGAGATAGCAATAGAAATGAGAAAAAAATCATATGCACCTTATTCGAATTTTTGTGTAGGTGCATGTTTAGAATGTACGGATGGAAAATATATTACCGGGTGTAACATTGAAAACTCCAGTTATGGAGCAACCAATTGTGCAGAGAGAACAGCTTTTTTCAAAGCAGTAAGTGATGGAATAACTCATTTTTCAAGAATTGCTATTGCGGGAGGACAACGAAATGGAGCACTTCAAATATGTCCACCTTGTGGAATTTGTCTGCAGGTCATGATGGAATTTTGTGATCCGGATCATTTTGAGGTGATTTTAGGAGATGGTGAAAATGATATCACATACCTATTAAGGGATTTGCTGCCAAAAGGATTTGGACCAGAAAATATAAAATAGTGTAAGTAAAACAAATAATATTGCGCAAGAGTAGGACAAGATAAAAAAACAGGTTTTACAGGAAACACAGAGAGATGATGAAAAGAGAGGAGAAGAAATATGAATGTGTATGAAATTATTGATAAGAAAAAAAGGGGTTTGGAGCTTAACCAAACAGAAATTGAGTATTTGATCAATGGATATGTAAATAATGAAATTCCTGATTATCAAATATCGGCTTGGTTGATGGCAGTTTACTTTCAGGGGATGACAGATCGTGAACTTTTGGCGTTGACAAATTGTATGACAAAATCCGGTGAAATTGTGGATTTATCAAGTATTATGGGAGTAAAAGTGGACAAGCATAGTACGGGGGGAGTTGGTGATAAAGTTACTTTAGTTGTTGCTCCAATTGTTGCAGCGTGTGGTGGAAAAGTTGCTAAAATGAGTGGTCGGGGGTTAGGATTTACGGGAGGAACGATTGATAAGTTAGAAGCAATTCCCGGCTTGAAAACTGCTTTGGCGGAAGAAGATTTTTTTAATATGGTGAATGAAATAGGATTGGCTGTTATGGGGCAATCTGCAGATATTGCACCAGCGGACAAAAAGCTATATGCGTTGAGGGATGTGACGGCTACAGTGGACAGCATTCCGCTGATAGCATCTTCTATCATGAGTAAGAAGCTGGCTGCCGGAAGCGATAAGATTGTTTTAGATGTTACTGTAGGTAGTGGTGCTTTTATGAAGGATAAAGAAAATGCAGTGCAATTGGCTGAAAAAATGGTTGCGATTGGAAATGGGGCCGGGAAGAAGACGGTTGCAATTTTGACAAATATGGATGTACCGTTAGGAAAAATGGTTGGAAATAACTTAGAAGTAGTTGAAGCAATCGAAACTCTTAAGGGAAGAGGTCCAGAGGATTTGATAGCGGTAGTTGTTGAAATAGCATCGACGATGCTTTATTTGGCACAGATAGGTACAAAAGAAGAATGTATGAAGAAAGTAAAACGAGTTATTGCAGATGGATCTGCACTTGAAAAATTAAAACTTATGGTAGAAAGACAGGGAGGAGACGGCAGTTATATTGAAAATCCGGATCAATTTGAAAAAGCAATATATCAGCATGAGATAATAGCAAATAATAGCGGATATATTGGAAAAATGAATACGGAAGAATGCGGAAAAGCTGCAGTTTTGCTTGGAGCAGGAAGAGAGGTTAAGGATGATCCAATTGATATGACGGCTGGCATTCAATTCAATAAAAAAACAGGAGATGCTGTGAAACAAGGAGATATAGTTGCAATAGCATATAGTTCCTCGAAAGAAAAACTGCAGAAAGGGGTGCAAAAAATTAGTAATATTTATGATATTGTGGACAAGAGACCGCAAGTAGTACCTGAAATTATTGGTTATATTGAGTAACATAAGCATATAAGAGGTAAAAGGCTGATCCGCACGAGATTGGGACGTTAGATGATGGTTATATTGAGTAACGCTAGCATATAAGAGGTAAAAGGCTGATCCGCACGAGATTGGGACGTTAGATGATGGTTATATTGAGTAACACTAGCAGATAAGAGGTAAAAGCCCTCTGCTAGTGAGAAGTAAGAACCAAATTAATAAAACTTAGTATTTTTATAAGAGGCCTGAGTGGTTTTTATGGATTTGCCGGTTTCCATTTTATCAAAGAAAAAGATATTATGTGGACTTGCATAAAAAGAATGCCCTTCATTGGAATTGACATAACAGGCGGATATAATAGTTCCATTCTTATCGTAATCAACAAACACACAATCTTTCTTGTTCTGCGCATTTAGCAATACATTTTCTGCAATAATAATTTGTTTTATATTGTGGTGGTGTAGTGTTGCAGTATGGGAGGATGCTAATACTTCTTGGCACTTAAATTGCAGATTGGAAGTAGTATTATTGAAATTCCATGTTGTATTAATCTCGGCAGAATCAACAAAATCGATGTAGGGATTTCTAGAGCACAATTTGTATTGCTGTCCGATTTCTAGGACAGGAAGTGAGATGGAGGAACGATAAGTTTGATCGGAAATATGTTCAAATGAAGAACTTTGGAGCGAGGTAAGTGCAAACCATTTATTGTCCTGTTTTTGGTACAGTGTATAAGGAAGAGAGGAATAGACTTTGTTCGTAAAATTACCATACAATATTGCTGTTTTCGAAACACCCTTTTGAAAAAAGGCAGAGATAGGACAAATAGTATTATTGGTAATAGAGATCTTTGATAGAAATGCTGTCGCTATGGGAGAATGATCCTTATTAAGCGGCTGAATGGAAATATAGTATTTTCCATCCGGCAGACAGATATTATGGGTAGTAAAAAAGGAATTTAGTGCATTGGTCAATTGTACTTGATGAGAGGAAAATGATAGATTGACGAAGGGGATAGTTGTTGATGTGATCTGACAGCCATCCTCTTGATATAAACAGGTTCGAAAGCTTCCCTGTGAGTTATTTATTGTAGAATCAGTGTTTATATAAGAAGATATTGTGTCCGTATTTGCATACAACGATTTAATCTTTGTGGTGGGGATCTCTGATAAATTGCAGTCTATAAATAATTGTTCAGATGTACTATTATTAGGACAGAAAGAAATGGAAATTGTTTGGTAATTACTATATGACAGTCGATCATCAGAGAGAGGAGAAGCAGGTGAAACTTCCAAATAATATAATTTATTAGGGGTGTAAGAAGAAAGTTTTATCTGCGATGATGTGTAGGCATCCGGCAAAGTATTATTGCAATAAATACTTTCTTTAATAGTATCTTTATACGTGATTTTGGTATAGTTTTTACGAGAAATATTCGTGTTATAAGAGAACGTGATCATACCGTTACTGTCTGTCAGACCAGAGGTCAAGACAGTGTTAGATTCATCTTTCAGAGAAACAGAAACACCTTTCAAATTTTGCTTGGCATTAGCTATTTTGCAGGAAAGACGAAGTTGCTTCTTTTTTAGAGTAATGTTTTGACATAAAACAGTTTGTGAAAGATTAAATTTTTGAGAATAGGAAGTAATATATTCGTCCTTTTGAAAAACGATGATGTATTGTCCGGAGTGAATGTCGGAAATACAGTAATGACCATTTTTATCAGTTTTTGCAGAGGATATATTTTTCATGATTTTATTTTGATCGTTGATTGAGCAAAGAGATACTGTTGTACCAAAAATAGGACGTTGCTCACTATCAAAAACAAATCCCTGTACTTTGTTTGGAGTTAGACGTTCTTTATAGTTTATGGAAAGAGGCTTAGAAAGAAAAGGTGCGGTAATTTTATAAACACCGTTTGCTGAACCATTTCCGGGACATAATTTTTCTTCACTATATTTGTCAAGTTGATATGTTATTTTTTTACCATCAGAAGATAATGAATCGAAGTGTGCCTGTAGTTTAGGCGTGGTGGAATTTGATTTTCCGGTTAAAGTGATTTTGGAACTGCTTACTTCTTTTTGCAACAATATACGACTGCTGTATAACACAATAGAGTGATTCCATGGGTTGATCGCTGTACGAGTTTTAATAGTGGCGTTTGGCAAGAATTTGCCAGAAATTTTTGATGTATTAGTCTGTTCGTAAATTTGGACAGATTTATGGAGTGATTTGTATTTCCTGTTTTTACTTTTAATGCGTACACGTATGGTGATTTTGCCAGATTTACGAGTAGTTAATTGCCCTGTTTTTTTGTTGATCTTGGCACGAGATGTTTTACTTAACGAATAAGATAATGTCGATTTTTTGGGACGATTTTTGACTTTTACATAATAAGATTTTCCAACAAATAATTTTTTAGAAAATGACTTGATCTGCGGTTTTTTTTGCTTTGCCTGTGCAGAAGCATTATTATGAAATGCAATAGAAAATAGCAGCAATGATAATAGAAAAAGTCGTCCTGTTTTTTTGAATAGTGTGTTCATAAAATCCTCCAATTCTGCACACTATATACAGAAAAATCTGTTTCAGTGTGCGCAGTGTTAATAATAACGGTAAATAGCAGCTTGCGTATGCACAATGCTTGGTATTGATATTGTCAGTAAATAATGTTACACGTGGGGAGAGAAACTTGTAACTTTTTGATACTTGCGGGGTCGACAGATGTATCTGAAAGGATAAGTGTTTGAAGTTTTGTCAGAGAGGCAAGGCAATCAATGGATGCTAATTGTTGATTGCCTGACAAATCTAAAACTTTCAGTTGCTTTAAGTTACTGATCGGAAGAAGATCGGTGCAACTATTATCGGATATAATTAAAGTTTCCAGGGTGGTGAGGTTTTCTAATGGTTCTAAGGATGAAATTTTATTTCCACTAAGAAATAATTGCTTTGTATTAGAAAAGTCACTGAGTTCATCAACGGAAGAAAACCTGTTATTTTCACCGTAGAGGATGGACCAGTTTTGCTCTAACATCTGTTCGTTACATAATTCAGCAATAGTAGATGCTTGCTTATTACTAATGTCTAAAATTTCGATGGAAGGGCCGGATGCTGTTTTTGCTGAAAAGTTATGTTCGGTTTCGGATTCCGGATATGTATTTTGTGAGGTTTGATTTCGAAAAGAATGTAATAATCTGCTCCCGACAAAAAATAATAGGACAATAGCACAACAGATCGATATTCCTAGAATCTTGTGAATACAAGAAAATTTGAAAAATTGAGATTTAGGTGATCGAACCGGTCTTTGCCTTCGATGAAAGTCGAATCTTATCGGGAGAGTTATGTGTGGCTTCGCAAAATGAAATGGCGAATTAGCTGTGTTTTTGGGACAATTGGTATCCTTTAAGGACGATTTGGCTAGAGATGTGGTGCGAATATTGAAGAATGGTTCCGTAACTTTAATTAATTGGAGATGATAGGAGGAAAGTGCCAATAGAGGATGCAATAATTGTTCTAAATTATCTACAAAACTAGTAACATCGTGATAGCGTTGATGAACATCGGTGTGAAGTGCCTTTTGAAAACAAGAATATAATTCCATTGGATACGAAATTCCATGAGTTTCCATCTTTTTCTGATAATCAGCGTAATCGGAGAGAGATAAAGAGGCAATATTATCCGGAATCATTCCATTGTGAAGCAAACCAAATAGGAGAACGGCAAAGCTGTACAAATCCGATTGAATGGATGGCTTGAAAAGCTGATATTCAGGAGGTGCAAAATGTGGCGTGAAATAATTATCCCAATTGTTTTGAAAAACATATCTGGACGAGGAATAATCACCTAATACAAAAGAACCATCATAATCCACAAAGATATTATCCGGAGACACATCCAAGTGTAATATATTATGCTGGTGGAGAATTTCCAATGCAGAGCATAGTTGGTGAGCTAATGATAGGATATCCGACAAGGAAAGTGCATTTGAATGGATATAGTCTTTAAGAGGCGTGAGCATTGGAAAATAGACAAGACGCCATCCATGCTTTAACTGTATTTGTGATATTGGCAATAGATGTCTGTGCTTAATGTGAGATATGTCAAAATAAAGTTTGTGTTGAAAGTGTTCTTTGGCATATATGGATAAAACTTTAATTTCTCCAGAGTAAATATGCTGCACGGACAGCGTTGCATGACTATTAGAACAACGTATTACAGATAATATTTTCCAGTTGGAATCGAGTTTGAAGTGTATCATATCAAGTGCTCCTTTTTGAGATATTATTTGATCACATAGTTATCATATGATGGAAAAGCGTATTCCCATCTATGATTACTTCTTAGAAAGAGGAATACATAACTTTATGCTAATAACAGTTTAAGGATCAACCTTTACCGTACATGAAGAAGAATAAGATCCATCTTGAATAATAATATAAAACAATCCGGCAGAGGTTGCATACACGATACCGTCGGTGATATGAAGAGACGAGGAAGAGGGTGTAAACGAAATGGGATGATTTGGGACGGTTGTGTATATTCTTTCTGCTAATGCGATAGAAGTTCCTTTCTTGAGCCGAATATAGTGTATGGCTGGAGTAACAGGGGAAAGAGTAGTGCCGGAAGATACATATTTTTTGGAAGAGGTGGACGCATTATTCGTAGCAACCGTTTTTCCTTTTCGGGAAGAAGAGCTCTTAGTGGTTTTCTGTCGGCTGGCATTCCGGGAAGAAGAGTTATTAGCGGTTTTCTGTCGGCTGGCATTCCGGGAAGAAGAGCTCTTAGTGGTTTTCTGTCGGCTGGCATTTCGGGAAGAAGAGCTCTTAGTGCTTTTTTGCTGATGTCGCTTGTGAGAGGACGCAATATTGGTGGCGTCTTTGTGGCTTGTTTTGGGAGAAGCAGTTGTATCGGTGGTGTATCGAATATTAATAGAGCCGGAAGAACGTATATTACGCTGATTATGAATTTTTATAAAATAGCGGTTTTCTGCAATAAAAGCATTGTTCTTGAAATATAAGATATTTTTCTTTCTTGTGGTGGATATAGAGGATCCGTCGCTATTCATGACGGAGACGGAAAAATTAGAGAGATTACTAACTGTAACAGAAAGCGTATTTTTGGTGCGGGAGTAAGAGGACGGCACGGTGTAATAGGCATAAAAATGTTCATAGGCTTCTAACTGAAACTTCTTTGTGCTATTGAATGAAAGAGAAATAGAAGAAGTGAGAGAGTCACCGGCTGCATAGGCAGACATCGGAGTAAGTGCCACAAGGCAGAGTATGAGCGAGAGGTGCAATATCTTTTGAACAAAGGGACAAAGATCTAGAAGGTTGATTCGAGACAATAGTTGTTGTATATACTGCATAGAGACTCCTTTCTTGTAATGCAAGTTAATATAAATCTGTGAGTAATGAGTATTGTAATAAAATAATACGAAGTTGTCTATTGACAAACATTACAAAAAATACAACATATGTTTGTTTAAATACACAAAAAATATTAGATTAAATTTTTTCCGCATTAGCGTAGTAATCACTATGCTGTGGCTGCAAACAGCACCGCTCGAGCGCGAAAGAGTCGCAAGCGACTTTTGTTCTTGACCGAATACACAATATGTGGCTAGAACAGTAACTTTAGGTATGGGGAGCATTAGTAAGTAATATGTGACCCGATAGCAGTTTTTAATGAGTAAGATTTGAGTTAAAAAGCTCTACGCAAAATCTGCGTAGAGCTTTTGGAAATTATAGATCAATTTAGATTTCGATATCAATCGACATAGCTGACAAATACATATCCTGCCTGCTTAAACATGTGCTCTGCATGATTTAATGATACTTTGCGTTTACTATGTGTAGCAGGATCCATCCAAGTAACGGAGGAAGAATCATAGCCGATGATAAGGACGGCGTGTCCGCTGCTTTCCATCGCAATGACAGGTTTTTCACTGCTGACAAAATAGAGTATTTCATCGACAGTACATCCGGTGAGATTTACCGGAGTGTCGAGATGGGATCGCAGCATTTTCATAATGGTTGATCCTTTTAACTCGGAGACTGTTGTAGTTACTTGAGCGGCTTGCAATAACATTTGCGTGCTTGCTTTTATTGTAGAA
>ENA-ORLM01002179-ORLM01002179.1-human-gut-metagenome-genome-assembly--contig:-NODE-2179-length-10659-cov-2.133245_pt1 | contig 10659 bp, 10 predicted proteins | sample MGYA00243063_ERZ508815 | MGnify/ENA primary metagenome ERZ508815 (study PRJEB26277, sample SAMN04329768) | human gut metagenome | biome: human-associated habitat | host: Homo sapiens | place: USA...
CATGGCAGAGGCACCAAAAGGCACACTGATAAATGGTGTCGGTGCAGGTGATTCTATGGTTGCAGGCTTTTTGGCAGGTTGGATGAAATCACATGATTATAAGGAAGCATTTCGTATGGGTGTTGCCTGCGGAAGTGCAAGTGCATTTTCAGAATATCTGGCAGATAGTGAAATGATTGAAAAGGTTTACAATCAGGTTCAGGTTAATGAGTGCAAATAAAAAAGGAAAGGTAAGGTTTGATATATGAGAATCACAGATTTGCTCGATGCACGAAGCGTATCGCTTACGTCATCACCAAAGACAAAGAGTGAAGCACTTGATCAGGCAGTAGCACTGATGACAAAGAGTGGAAAAATCAATGACGAAGAAGCATATCGCAGTCAGGTTTATGCGAGAGAAGAAGAAAGCACCACAGGAATTGGAGAAGGAATTGCTATTCCACATGGAAAGTGTGATGCAGTCAGCAGACCAGGTCTAGCAGCAATGGTCATCAAAAATGGAGTAGATTTTGATTCACTTGACGGTGAGCCTGTTACACTGCTGTTTTTGATTGCGGCGCCAAACACAAAAGACAATGTGCATTTGGATGTGTTAAGCAAGCTGTCTGTTATGCTGATGGATGAGGAGTTTACAGAAAATCTTAGAAATGCATCAAGTGTTGAAGAATTTTTAAGAATTATTGATCTGGCTGATGAAGAGAAAGCAAGCAGTGATGAGCGTCTAGAGCAGACAAGCATATTAGATGAGCCGTCTGAGAATAAGGCTGAGCCAGTTAAGAAGATTTTGGCAGTTACTTCATGTCCAACAGGAATTGCTCATACCTATATGGCAGCAGAAGGTTTAGAGAAGGCAGCAAAGAAGCTTGGATGCCGCATTAAAATTGAAACTCGCGGTTCAGGCGGTGCAAAAAATGTGCTGACACAGGCTGAGATTGATGAAGCTGACTGCATTATCGTGGCAGCAGATGCAAAGGTTCCGATGGAGCGCTTCAATGGAAAAAAGGTGATTGAGTGTCAGGTATCTGATGGAATCAGCAAGGCAGAGGAATTGTTAAACCGTGCTATGTCTGGTGATGTTTTGGTGTATCATGCATCTGGTGCAGGCGAGTCTTCTTCAGGCACATCAGCAAAGAGCGGAGGAAGCGTTGGCCATAGAATTTATATGCAGCTGATGAACGGTGTTTCTCATATGCTTCCTTTCGTTGTAGGCGGCGGAATTTTGATCGCACTTGCATTTTTAATTGATGGTTTTGGCGTTGATATGGCATCACTGTCAGCAGAGGAGCGTTCTGCATTTGGAAGCATTACACCTGTTGCAGCAATGTTAAAAAGTATCGGAAGCACGGCATTTTCCTTTATGCTTCCAGTATTGGCCGGCTTTATCGCAATGGCAATTGCAGACCGTCCTGGACTGGCGCTTGGCTTTGTCGGCGGAATGATTGCATATAGTGGAAAATCAGGATTTTTAGGTGCACTTGTTGCTGGTTTTGCAGCTGGCTATATCATCCTTGGACTAAAAAAAGTTTGTGACAAGCTGCCGGATGCACTTGAAAAAATCACACAGTTTTGATCTATCCAGTAGTTGGAATTTTAGCAATGGGACTTCTTATGAACTTTGTAGTAGAGCCTGTTATGGGTGCAGTAAATACTGCATTAAATAATGGCTTGACAAGTATGGGCGGTTCGAGTAAGCTATTATTAGGATTTGTTCTTGCAGGTATGATGGCAATTGATATGGGAGGTCCGTTCAACAAAGCAGCATATGTATTTGGAACCGCAGCAATCGCTTCTGGAAATTATGATGTTATGGCAGCTGTTATGATTGGCGGTATGGTTCCTCCTATTGCAATCGCTCTTTCAACAACATTTAACAAGAAAAAGTGGAATAAGGAAGAACTTAAGAGCGGTCCTGTAAACTATCTTATGGGTCTTTGCTTCATCACCGAGGGCGCAATTCCTTACGCAGCCTCTGACCCAATTCGTGTAATTCCGTCTTGTATGGTTGGTTCTGCTGTAGCAGGTGCTCTTACATCACTCTTTAATGTAACCTGTCCTGCTCGTCACGGCGGTATATTCACATTCATTGTATGCGACCATCCGCTTCTTTATGTTGTAGCTCTTGTTGCAGGCTCGGTTGTAGGCGCATTAATGCTTGCACTTTTAAAGAAAAATGTAAACAATGAGGTTAAAGCAAAATAAGATAGAATTAGGAGAAATATTATGGTTTCAAAGCTTACTAAGGTTACTAACGAAATGGGATTTCATATGAGACCTGCAAACGTTTTTGTAACAGCAATGACTAAATATACATCAAATATTAATATTATTGTCGGCGATAAAAAAATCAACGGCAAAAGCATTATGAATATTATGGCGGCTTGCATTAAGTGTGGCACAGATATTACTGTTGAATGTGACGGCGCAGATGAGCAGGCTATGCTTGATGAAGCAATTGCTCTTATTGAATCAGGTTTCGGCGAATAAAAATTATAAAAGGTGCAATGCTTAATTACATTGCACCTTTTTGTGCAGCAAGGGGGAAGTGTTATGCTTAAGGGAATAGGAGCAAGCCAGGGCTACGGTATCGGCAATGCAGTTGTTATAAGCGACGCAAAGCTTGATTATAATCACGTTAAATTTACAACGGCTCAAAATGAAAAGGAAAGACTTCAAAAAGCAGTTGATACTTTTATTAAGGAAACGAGGAAGCTTGCAGATGACGTAAAAAATTCGGCAGGCGACAAGGAAGCGGAAATTTTAGAGGGTCATATTGTTATGCTTTCAGACCCGTTTATGCTTTCTCAAATGCAGGATAATATTGACGCAGGCTCGGTGGCAGAAAAGGCTGTTGATACGGTTTGCTCAATGTTTATAGATATGTTTTCGGGTGTTGACGATGAGCTTACTCAGCAAAGAGCAAGCGACGTTAAGGATATCAAAGACAGCCTTTTGAGTATCTTACTCGGCGTAAATAACGTCGATATTTCTAAGGTGAAAAAAGGTTCTGTTTTGATAGCAAAGGACTTTACTCCGTCTATGACGGGTCAAATTAACAAGGATAATGTCAGCGCAATACTTACAGAGGTGGGCGGTATCACAAGCCATAGTGCAATTTTGGCAAGGGCTATGGGTATTCCTGCCGTGCTTTCGATACCTAATGTTTGCAATGAGGTTAAAAACGGCGATTTGGTTGCTGTTGACGGATTTAAAGGAAATGTTATTGTAAGTCCGAGTAATGATGATATAAAGAAATTTGAAAATAAACAAGAGGCATATCTAAAAGATAAAGAGAGCTTAAAGCAATATTTCGGCAAGCCGACTGTTACTAAATCGGGCATTAAAAAACTTGTTTACGGCAATATCGGCAAAGCTGAGGATGTTCAAAACGTTATTCAAAACAGCGGAGAAGGTATTGGTCTTTTCAGAACAGAATTTCTTTTTATGGACCGCCAAAGCGAGCCGAGCGAGGAAGAACAGTTTGAGGCATATTCCACCGTTGCAAAGGCAATGGACGGAAAAGAAGTAATCATTCGCACCCTTGATGTAGGCGGTGATAAGGATATTCCTTATCTTAATATTGAAAAAGAAGAAAATCCTTTCTTGGGCCACAGAGCAATTCGCTACTGCCTTGATAATAAGGAACTTTTTAAAAAGCAACTTCGTGCGCTTTTGCGTGCAAGTGTTTATGGAAATATAAAAATTATGCTTCCTCTTGTTACCTGTGTTGAAGAGGTAAGGCAGGCAAAAGCCCTGATTGAGGAATGCAAGGAAGAACTTAAAAGTGAGGGTAAGGAATACAGAAGCGTAGATGTCGGTATTATGGTTGAAACTCCGGCGGCAGTATTTATTTCGGATATTCTGGCTCGTGAAGTTAAGTTTTTCTCTATCGGCACAAACGACCTTACAGGTTACACAATGGCAGTGGATAGAGGCAATGCAAAGGTTGAAAGGCTTTATGATGTGTTTCAACCGTCAGTTTTACGTGCTATTGAAACAACTATTAAAAATGCTAAGGCAGCAGGTATTCAGGTTGGTATGTGCGGTGAAGCGGCAGCGGATACCAAGCTTATCCCTTATCTTATTGAATGGGGGCTTGATGAATTTTCTGTTTCGTCAGGAAGTATTTTGCAAACCCGAAAGACAATTTGTGAATATGACAAATAACTTTATATATAACTAGTCCCTTTTAAAAGCAAAACAGGCAAACCGATATATCGGTTTGCCTGTTTTGCTCTTTTTTCATTCTCTGTTTTAATTTTTTCATCATTATTATATGACAAACTGTCATAATTGTCAATAATAAATATGACATAATGTCATTAGGTGATTATTGTATGGGCGAGAATTTGAAAAAAATCAGAATAGAGCGTGGAATGACTCAAATTGCGCTTCAAATGCAAACTGGCATAGAGCAGGCGCTTATATCCAAATATGAAACGGGAGAGCGAATCCCGCCTACGGAAACGCTTATTATTTTAGCGGATTTTTTTAATACTAATATTGATTTTCTTTTGGATAGGACGAATAACCCAAATAAATATGAAAACGAGCATTGACAAAATATCGTCAATGCTCGTTTATCTTTTGTATTAATTATTTCTTTTGTGGGCCGTTGTAGCCGTTTTTCTCTTGGAATTTGGCAATCTTGTCAATTACGGAAAGAATAACATCGAAGCCGTCACCGACTGTTTCCATTTCAAAGCGCTCAGGCATATCACGCCATGTGTGATAATAGTATGTGAGCATAGGGTTTTGAGCGGCAAATGTAACTGACTTAATTCCTGCTCTTGTCATAGGAGTTGAGTCGCAACCGCCTACAGGGTTGTGAATGCAACCGTTAGTAAGTGACTTGATGCCCATTTCGTTAAATGTATCCTTAAACATTTTTTCCATATCGGTATCAAATCTGACGCCCTGCCAATCGTCTTTAATAACTACCTCAAAGTACTCTTTATCGGCAACAGAGTCAATGTTAATATTCCAAGCATTCTTTGTTAAATCGTCAAATCTGTGCTCCTGAGCAAAGTGCATTGAGCCTCTCAAGCCTGCTTCCTCAGAGCCGATATTTGCATCAACAATACGGCAATTCTTAGGCATTTTATCAGGATTTTCCTTGAAATATTTAATTACAGCATAACTTAAGCCGATGCCTGTTGCGTTGTCCATAGCACCACGTGAAGCATTCCTCGGATTAGGGTCGCCCCACATAACAACGAATAATGAGCCTATTGCTGTTACGATAGGAACAAAGTTCATTATAAACATAAATACTTCCCATCCGTGAGATGCAAGCATTGTCTGTGTCCAAGCGGCACCTGCAAATTGGCAAATATCAACAATTGCCATAAATACAGAGAAAAGTGCGATAAAGAAGAAGCAAACTGCGCCGAAACCTACCTTGCCGTATGTAGCAATAAGACCCATTACCGGCTTAGTGTCCTTATACTTATAAGCGTGTTCGCTGTGCCTCCAGCACCAAGAGGTGTCTGTATGACCTGAAAGGATAATTGTGTAGTCGTATTTTCCGTCCTCAGGCTCTAAAACGCCGAGGGTGTTACGGCTGATTTCCTGCGGGAAAAACATATCAAACCATGTTTTGTAGAAAAAGCAACTCATTACAAGCCAAAAAATTGTAAGAAGTCCGAGTGCGCCGAGCACATACCAAAGCTTGTCAAATCCGCAAGCAATTGCAATAATAGCACCGATGCTGATGATTACGCCCGACCAGCCTGCATAGCCAAGACCGCCGATACCCGAACGAGGAGATACTGCAAATTCCTCTGTTTTTGGCTCAATACCGATTTCACGGAGTTTTTCACCCATATATTTATGTAATTTGATTTCTCCGTCAGAGCCGGGCAAACGTGAGCCTATTTTATGTGCTGCGTGTTCAACAATGTCCATTGCTTCACGAGCATATTTTCTGTTTTCTTCTTTCATCACACAACCTCCATAGTAAAATTTATAATAAAACAAAAAAACAACAATAATATTTTACTAAATTATTTTGATAAATGCAATAGTATTGCATTTTTTTGGTTGATAAATATACAATATTTTATAATTATACAAATTATTAACTCAAATGATGAATAAATATACCCGATAAAAGCTTTGGTTCAAACCAAGTTGACTTTGGCGGCATAATTAAATTTGCATCTGCGATTGACATAAGGTCGCCTATCGAGGTTGGATACATGGCAAATGCAAGCTTCATATCTTTTTTGCATCTTCTCTCAAGCTCACCGAGTCCTCTTATTCCGCCGATAAAATCAATTCTGTCATTTGTTTTAGGGTCGTCAATGTCGAGGATAGGGGAGAGGAGATTGTCCTGAAGGATTGAAACGTCAAGCCTTTTAACAGGGTCGCTCTCGTCGATAATCTGCTCTTTTGCCGAAAGCTTATACCAATCATTTTCAATAAGCATTCCGAATGTATGGCGCTTTGTCGGTTTATATTGAGTTTCAACCTTTTCTACCTCAAAGCAATGCGATAATGAACTTAAAAATTCCTCTCGGCTCATACCGTTTAGGTCTTTAACTACTCTGTTGTAATCCATAATTTCAAGCTCGTCATCAGGAAAAGCAACGGATAAGAAGAAATTGAATTCCTCATCACCTGTGTAATTCGGTTTTTCCTCTCTTCTTTTTTGACCGACCTTTACCGCAGACGCACATCTGTGGTGACCGTCGGCTATGTATAAAGCATCAATTTTTGCAAATTCAGTTGAAATGGTATTGATAATATCCTCGTCATCAATTACCCAAACTGTTTGATTAACACCGTCTGCCACAAAATCATAAACACTCTCGTGAGCGCTTACCCAAGAATTAACGGTATTGCTGATAATGTCGTTTTTGCGATATGTTAAGAAAATCGGGCCTGTGTTTGCATTGCAGGTATCAACGTGGCGAATACGGTCCTCTTCTTTTTTAGCAAGAGTGTGTTCGTGCTTTTTGATAACGTTGTTCATATAATCATCAATAGATGCACAGCCTACAATTCCCGTTTGGCTTCTGCCGTTCATAATCTGCCTGTAAATATAAAAGCAAGGCTTTTTATCCTGAATAAGTGCGCCTGTTTTTTCAAGATTTTCAAGGTTTTCCTTAGCCTTTCGGTAAACCTCGTCGCTGTAAATATCAGTACCTTTTGGCAAATCAATCTCCGCCTTGTCAATATGCAAAAACGAATAAGGGTTGTCCTTAACCATCTCTTTTGCCTCATCACTGTTCATAACATCATAAGGAAGAGCCGGGATAAGCGCTTGCTTCGACTTTTCGGGTCTGAATGCCTGAAATGCACGGTATAAAGCCATAATATTTATTTCCTCTCCTGTGTGTTTTTATCATAAATCAAGCGAAGTCCGTCGATAACCAAATTTTTATCAACAATTGCCTTTGTTTCACAGTATTTTGCGATAACGCCGCCAAGACCTCCCGTAATAATTACCGTTGCCTCTTGACCAAGCTCTTTTTCAAATCTTTTCACTAAGCCGTCAATCATTGCCGCAGTGCCGTAAACAGTACCGCTTCTCATACAGTCGATAGTGTTTGTGCAAATTGCATTTTTTGGGGCAACAATGTCAATTTGAGGAAGCTGAGCCGTGCCTGATGCTAATGCATTGAGCGCAGTCTTAACTCCGCATAAAATCGAACAGCCGATAAAACAGCCGTTTTTATCAATAACCGAAGCTGTAGTTGCAGTACCCAAATCGAAAATAATTTGCGGGCAAGGATATTTTTCAATACTTGCAACTGCACCGGCTACCATATCTGCGCCAAGCTCGGCAGGATTGTTTGTCTTAATATTAAGACCTGTTTTAACTCCCGGGCCGATTACTATTGATTTTTTACCCGTGATAAGCATAATTGCCTTTGAAACCGTTCTGATAAGCGGAGGCACAACTGAGGAAATAACGCTTCCCTCAATATCTTCGGGATTTATTTTGCAAATTTCAAGAATACTGTTAAGCTTTATTGCGTATTCCTCCGCCGAGTCATTAACTGCGGTCGAAAGGCGACACTCGTTAATAAGCGTATCGCCGTCAAGAATACCTAAAACGATATTTGTATTACCGATATCTACAGCTAAAATCATTATTATTTTTCCTTTCTGCCAAGCTTTGTAAGCTTAATAATAGTAGGTGAAAGAATTATGTTTAAACCAAGTTCAAATAAGAAGTTGAAGCCTACAAGTCCTGTAATCATATAAACGAATACGTTTGTTCCTGCCGCCCAGGTTTTGATTGTGTCAAAGAAGAATAGGCGACAGCCGATTAAAAATATACCTGTATTTACTACAGGGCAAACTATTGCGGCAACGATTGTTGCAACAACCTTGTTTTTCTTTTCAATTGCTTTGTATACTGCACCTGCCAAAAGACCTGCAAGCGCACCCTTTAGAAGGACAGTAACTACAGTTCCGCCCGGATTAACGGCTAAAAAAGCCGCAGCATTGCCTGAAATTAAAACAGTAATTCCAAATGCAAGACCGAGCCACGCACCCGATAATACGCCGTAAAGCGAAGCGCCTACAACGATAGGTACAAGCGAAATTGAGAACGGACCAAAGTGGATAAAACTACCGAGTAGCTGAAGCACAACTACTACTGCCGTGAGAAGTCCTACTCCGGCAATCTTTTTTGTGTTTGTTTTCATATTTAATTTCCTTTCTGCTACTGTTCCTAAGCCCTTGCGCAAAACACACAAACGCTCAAGCTTTGGCAAGTTATTTTGCCGGCGGATACAATGCGAGTACATTATATATTATTTTACTTTATAAGTAAACATTTTTTGCAAAAAATAAAGCCGCAGACAACCGTTATCGGTATCTGCGACTGAAAATTTGTGTTTTGGTCACTTCCTTTTGGGAAGCGACTTATTTACATTTACATTTTCTTAGATAAGAATTCCACGAGCCTTTTTGCAGGAGCAAACGCAAAACCGTTATCTAATACATTGAAAAATGACTTCATAAAAATTCCTTCTTTCTATTAAATTTCGTAAATGCTGCGACCAAGTGCCGCTTTTTTAAGCGTGTGCTTATCTGTTATATGCCTTGTCTATCTCGGCAAGGATTTTTGCACACTTGATAAGTTGTTTAAGCATACATAAAACCTCCTTCGCTTTTGTGCCTTCATTATAGCACAAAGTTTTTATTTGTCAAGCACATTGCACAAAAAGATGCTAAATATTTGTATATAATGCCGAAAACATTGTATTAAATTACCAAAACAAAACTCTAATTATTGTATACTATGCACAACAAAAAGACTTGCTACATTCAAAATGCAACAAGTCTTTAACAGTTTTATTTGACGCTTATATTTACTTTTTGTATAAAACGACAAAATATAAAATAATTTATTTTGTATGCTCGTCGAGTGTTAAATAGTACGAATCAAGAAAATGCTCACGGAAATATTTAACCTCGTCGAGATTAATTTCTTCAATTTTCTTTTGCTGAGCCTCAAGCGCCTTTTCAAATTCACGGTTGCCCATTCTGTATTCTTCAATACATTTGATAAGTGCGCTTATTTTATCAGCCGCCTTTACAAGCTTCCAAAGCTCTTTATCCTCGTCCTTTTTTTCAAAGAACGACTCATAATCACTTCTGAATTCTTCGGGAAGCATATCAAGAAGTCTTTTGCCTGCTATGCACTCAATGTTTTTATATACGTTTTTGATATCATCATTATAATACTAATCGGGAGTAGGCATATCGCCTGTTATGACCTCGGGAGAATCGTGATAAAGTGCACGCAAAGCCGCACGCTCGGCATTATAGCTTTTACCGAATTTCTTGTTGCCGATTAATGCAAGTGCGTGTGCGATTACTGCAACCGAATGGCTGTGTTCGGCAATGTTTTCTTTAGTCGTATTATTCATTAAAGCCCATCTGTCGATAAGCTTCATTCTGTTTACCATTGCAAAGAAATTACTGCTCATCTTTTTCTTCCTTTGTAATGTTTATTCCAAGTTCGTCAAGCTGAATATCGTCAATGTAGCTTGGTGCACCGCTCATAAGCTCACTTGCGTTTTGAACCTTAGGGAATGCGGTTACGTCACGTAAACTGTCTGCACCGCAGATAAGCATTGCAAGCCTGTCAAGACCGATGCCCATACCGCCGTGTGGCGGAGCAGCATATTTATATGCTTCAACAAGGAAGCCGAACTTTGCGTCAATTTCTTCTTGCTCCATACCGAGAAGCTCAAACATTTTGTTTTGAAGTTCGCAGTCGGTAATTCTCATTGAGCCTGAAGAAAGTTCAGTTCCGTTTAATACAAGGTCAAATGCCTTAGCCCTAACTTTGCCCTTGTCTGTATCAAGATATTCAATGCATTCCTCCATAGGCATTGTGAATGGATGGTGCATTGCAAGCCATTCTCCTGTTTCTTCATCATATTCAAAGAATGGCATTTCAGTAATCCAAAGGAAGTTCCACTTTCCTTCGGGGATAATGCCAAGCTCCTTGGCAACGATAAGGCGAAGTGCGCCGAGAATTGAAAGGGTGTCGCTTGTTTTGCCCGATACGATAAATACGCAGTCGCCCTTTTCAACATTAAGAGCGCTTGTAAGCTCGTCAAGCTCACCGTCCTTTAAGAATTTGTTGAACGAGCAGGTAGTCGCTTCGTCAGCCCATCTGATATATGCAAGACC
>ENA-ORLM01002180-ORLM01002180.1-human-gut-metagenome-genome-assembly--contig:-NODE-2180-length-10658-cov-5.284000_pt1 | contig 10658 bp, 11 predicted proteins | sample MGYA00243063_ERZ508815 | MGnify/ENA primary metagenome ERZ508815 (study PRJEB26277, sample SAMN04329768) | human gut metagenome | biome: human-associated habitat | host: Homo sapiens | place: USA...
AGTTACTAAAAATCAGCGACATGTACAACTTTTTACTCATATTTATCAACTTAAATTAATTCCGCCAACGGGTATTACCTTGCTATTTTCATGATTGGATTCGGTTTTACCATCGGTTCTCAAATCTTAATAGCCCGACGCAATGGAGAAGAGCAATATCAGGCCATAGGAAATATTTTCTATCAAGGCATCTATTTTCTGATGGCCATGAGTGCAGTTGTGTTTACCTTGTCGCAAATCTTTTCTGATGAGATTTTAGGATTCCTGATTTCGTCTCCTCACGTAAGAGATGCAGCAGCCGACTACATCCACTGGAGAGTATTCGGTTTCTTTTTCTCTTTCATCGGAGCTATGTTCCGTGCCTTCTTTGTCGGTACCACACAAACAAAGACACTGACACTGAATTCTATAGTCATGGTACTTTCTAATGTGATATTCAACTACACATTAATATTCGGTAAGTTTGGCTTTCCTGCTTTAGGCATTGCCGGAGCAGCTATCGGTTCTTCACTGGCAGAACTGGTCTCTGTCATCTTTTTCATCATTTATACAAGGAGACGAATTGATTACCGAAAATATGCCCTACATATTATTCCAGCATTCCGAGCCAAAGAACTTGTACAGATAATGCATATTTCCTTATGGACCATGATACAGAACTTCGTATCACTGTCTACCTGGTTTCTGTTTTTCATTTTCATAGAGCATTTAGGAGAACGACCTTTAGCTATCTCCAACATTATTCGCAGTGTATCGAGCTTACCGTTCATGACAGTAGCGGCTTTCTCCTCTACCTGCGGTTCTTTGATAAGTAATCAGATTGGAGCAGGCCATGTACATGAAGTACCTGCCCTTATCCGCCAACACATCCGCTTGTGCGCCTACATCGTACTCCCTCTTGTAGCGCTAATCGCTTTACTCCCTATGCCAGTGTTAAGCATTTATACAGATATGGAAGAACTAAAGCAAGCCTGTGTTCCGACTTTATGGGTGCTTTGTTCCTCTTATTTATTTATGATACCCGGTCATATTTACTTTCAAGCTGTATCCGGTACTGGAAATACACGCGCGGCTTTCATACTGGAAATGGTGTCACTTTGTATTTATCTGATATATACATCAACCATTGTAATGGGACTAAAAGCGGATGTATCTGTCTGTTGGACAACAGAACATCTTTACGCTTTTTGCATTGGTATAATCAGCTATTTCTATATAAAGAAAGGGAGATGGCAACATAAACAAATCTAAATGAAAACCCCGATAAATCATATTACATGAAAAAACTACAAACCTTTTTAACCGTCTGCTGTTCTTGCTTGATATGCAACAATCTATACAGCCAACGTATAGAGACAGTAAATATTCCTGCCGGAACTTTTTACATGGGAAGTACAGATGTTACTGCCGGAACCGATGAATCTCCCATCCATCCTGTGACACTGACCTATTCTTTCAGAATGGGTGTTACAGAAGTGACCAATGCACAGTTCGAAGAATTTATGCCCAGTCATAAGAAGTACAGAGGGAAAAACGGACTCTCCTGCAACGATAATGATGCAGTAGTTTATGTTTCGTATCAAGATGCCGTTGATTTCTGTACATGGCTCAGTAAAAAAGAAGGAAAAAACTACCGACTGTCTACCGAAGCCGAATGGGAATATGCCTGTCGTGCCGGAAGTTATACTCCATATAATACAGGAGATGCCCTTCCGGAAGAGATGTGCAAGAACCAAGTCATTGCCAGAGATTATCAGCCTGTTTCTCTAAAGGTGGCTCAGTCGGCACCCAATGCTTTCGGGTTATACGATATGCACGGCAATGTAGAAGAATGGTGTTACGACTGGTATGGAGCATATAGCAGCGAAGCTCAAACCAATCCGGTAGGCCCGGACAAAGGAGAATACAAAATAACCCGAGGCGGAAGTCACCATACCCCTGTACAATATTTACGAAGTGCAACCCGAATGGCTATGATTCCAGAAGATAAACATAGTCTGACCGGATTCAGAGTGGTAGAGAGCGACTTCAACCCCATATCTTGCAGAATAGACAAAGAAAAAGCATTCTTTCTTCCTCCTATTCCTTATGTCATACCTCCTTCCAATAAAAAAATTCCTTTCTACAAACACAACCATCAACCCTCTCTTACCTGGTGTGATAACGGTGACTTACTCGCTGTCTGGTTTTCTGCCAATGAGGAAAACAGCAGAGAGATGGCTGTACTCTCATCCCGATTGAAGAAAGGCGCAAAACAATGGAGCGAAGCTGAACTCTTTCTCAAAATACCGGGCCGGAATCTGACAGGAACATCCCTGTTCAACAATGGCAAAGGAGAACTGCTTCACCTGAATGGAGTAGAAGCTGCAGGCGACTGGCAAAACCTGATGATGATACTTCGCAGAAGCCATGATAATGGATTAAGCTGGAGCAAACCACAAATCATAGCTTCAGAGCATACCAAAAGACATCAAGTCATTTCAGGTACATCAAGATCGAAAGAAGGATACCTTATCCAAGCATGTGATGCCGGACCAGGAAGTCATGACGGAAGTGCCATTCATATCAGTAAAGATGAAGGTAAAACATGGACTGACCCTTGGGACGGAAAAGCCTTGCCCGACTTCAACAAAGATAAACAGGGAAGCACTATTGCAGGAATACATGCAGGAGTAGTGGCCTTAAAAGACGGCACGCTTATGGCTTTAGGAAGAGGTAACAGTATCGTCAATCAGGAAGGAAAGAAAAGAATGCCTATGAGTTTGTCACACGATTTGGGTAAAACATGGACCTACTCTCCTTCTCCCTTCCCTCCCATCGACGGAGGACAGCGACTGGTATTGATGAGACTAAATGAAGGAGCTATTCTTCTTGTTTCGTTTACCGACCATCCGCAACGTACTCCGGAAAAAGAAAGAGGAATGACCTTTACTGCTGCCGATGGAACCACGTACACCGGATATGGAATGTACGCAGCCGTATCCTACGACGAAGGAAAGACCTGGCCCGTTAAAAAGCTACTGACAGACGGAACAACACGTTTTCTGAATGGAGGAGCATGGACTGGACATTTCATTATGGATGCCACTCATGCAGAACCCAGAGGTTATCTGGCAGGAACACAAACCCCGGATAATACAATACATATTGTAAGTAGCAACCTATATTACCAGTTCAATCTGGCTTGGATAGAAAACAAATAAGCTATTATTACACTAACAATTTATTTATTATGAAAAATTTAAAGACATGGATTGCCTGCTTATTAGGAGCGGCACTTTCTTCCGGAGTAAGTGCTCAGGAAGATGCAAATAGTTTTGTACACGAACAGTCAGACGGCTATGAATGGCCTACAGACAGTGCCGTACTGAAAAAACTCGACCAGTGGCAGGACTTAAAATTTGGAGTATTGTTTCATTGGGGAGTTTATTCTGTACCCGGTATCTGCGAATCATGGCCTTTGTGCTCTGAAGACTGGATTACCCGCCCCATTGACTCATATGTAGATTACAAAAAATGGTACTGGAGACAAAGTGAAAATTTCAACCCTACTAAGTTCGATCCCGAACAATGGGCAGACATCATGGAAGATGCAGGTATGAAATACATGATTTTCACCACAAAACATCATGATGGATTCTGTATGTACGACTCTAAATATACTGATTACTCCATTGCGAAAGGTCCGTTCCGCAACAATCCCAAGAAAGATGTGGCACGCCATGTGTTCGACGCTTTCCGTGCCAAAGACTTCATGATTGGATGTTATTTCTCCAAACCTGACTGGCACTGTGAATGGTTCTGGAATCCATACTATGCAACGCCCAACAGAAGAGAAAACTATAAAAGGGAAAATCACCCGGATTGGTGGGAAAAATACCAAGAGTTTACTTATAACCAGCTAACTGAGTTGATGACTAACTACGGAAAATTCGATATTCTGTGGCTTGATGGTGGATGGGTGACTGGAGAAGAAATCAGACTAGATGAAGTATTGGCCAATGCACGCAGCGGACAGCAGCCAGGACTAATTTCTGTAGACCGTACTATCCAAGGCAAGAATGAAAATTATCAGACTCCTGAAAGAGCTATTCCAGAGAAACAGATTAATCACCCTTGGGAAAGTTGCATCACCTTATCACACAGTTGGGGATGGGTCCCCCAAGCTACCTACAAGACTTCAAACCAAGTAATCAATATATTATCTGAAATTGTAGCTAAAGGCGGATGCTTTGTACTAGGCGTAGGTCCTACTCCTGAAGGTTTGATTCAACCGGAAGTAGAAGAAAGCTTAAGAGGTGTAGGAAAATGGTTGAGAGCAAACGGTAAAGCCATCTACTCTACACGTACCACCACTCACTACAACGATGGCCACACTTGGTTTACAGCCGACAAAGACGGAAAGACACTGTATGCCATCTATGCACTTCCTGATAATGAAAAATTACCCGCAACGATCGAGTGGACCGGTAATATCCCAACCGGAAGAATGAAGTTACTAAATGGGAACAAGACTGTAAAATACACTTATAAAGACAATAAAGTCATTGTAACCTTACCTAAAGGTTTGAAAAACGAACCGGTAGCTCTCAGCTTCAAAATAAAGAAATAAACCTATATGGTAAACATCTAAAGTTGGCCTGACTTTATGGAGCTCAGTTCCATGAGTCAGGCCTTATTCTTTCAATCTGCCTGCTGTTTTCTAAGTGATACATACAAGCTTTTAAAACTATTCACCTATACAGATAACATTCTCTTTTCGCTCCATTCTCTCATTAATGAATCATTCCTTGCAGAAAACATAAAAAAATAAGCCTGGCCAAGAGAGCAAAATACTCCACTAAACCAAGCTTAATTCTTTATATTATGAAGAGAATTACTTCAAAATATCCACACTATATTTCCATAGTAAGAATCCTCTTCTTAAACAATTAACGAAGTCTTTCGTACGCCTTTACCAGCATTTCATCCTTACCAATAGCACGTATTGCCAACCAATTCAATACAATAGCGACTAAAGGCAAACAAAGTGTCCACGACGGAGCAAAACTATTCTCCCCTTTCAACATCAGTACAAAAGTTACCAATGTAGCATAATAGCCGACCAGCAGAATAATGCTGAACAAAGTCAGACGAATCTGCAGCATACGCTTTCTATACAAGAAAATTGTTCCTAAAGCTACAAATCCTACCACCAGCAAAATTACAAACATAGCCCAAGGAGCATAATCGGCAGTACCGTCAGCGGCTACCAAAGCCAAATTGGTAAACTCTGTTACCGTATAGTCGGCAGCAATCAGATTACCAACCGGGAAAGACATCATAACTACCATCAGGATAGCTACGATCAGCAAATAAACTGTTTGAATACGCTGTATCATAATCGTAAACCGTATTCTATCTTTACTGCAGTTTTTCTTTCTCTTTCGCAGGGTTTCTATAATATACCTTTCCTTCGATATACTCCTGAGTAGCAATCAAAGTCGGCTTCGGAAGTTTTTCGTAATAACGAGAAATTTCAATCTGTTCTCTGTTTTCAAATACCTCTTCCAAGTTATCATTGTAAGACGCAAACTCCTGCAATTTCTTTGAAAGATCATTTTTCATTTCCACTGCAATCTGATTTGCACGTTTACCGATGATTGCCACTGTTTCGTATACATTACCAGTATCTTCGCACAATTCCATCATGTTACGAGTAACAGTATTCGTCGGAGCGTTTGTTTTTTTGTAATCCATAATTTCTTATTTAATTATAAACTGATTAATTTTCGTCATTCACATATTTGCTGGCATCTTTAAAGATAGCCTCTACTTCTTTCATATACTTGCTATCAGGAAACTCATTTTTGAATGCATAATATTCGTCAATGGTTTCGCGCATACGCTCAGCTTTCTTTTCCAAGACACTTTCCTTTGCCATATCATATTTGGCACGGAGAATCAAAATAGACAAATCCTCACGTCTCTGTGTGTACGGATATTCACGAAGAATATTCTGAGCAGTCACAACAGCAGCCAGATAGTTATTACCCGTACTACTGTATACGGTATTTCCGGTATAAGACCCCAAATCGTAATACAACTTGGCAGAAAGATATTCCTTTTCTACCAGTTTATCCTGCAGTTCAAATATCATATTCTGGGCTATATCACGACGATTGCTAGTCGGGAAATATTCCAAAAACATCTGCAACTCATCGATAGCCTTATATGTACTACTCTGATCCAATCGAGGTTCCGGAGTATCCAGATAAAGAGCCTTACCACTATGGAAACGGGCCAATTCGGTATAGGTACCGCGAGGATAAGTCGTATAATAGGTATTAAAATAGTGAGAAGCTGTTACAAAATCTCCCTGATTATAATAAGTCATAGCCAACATATACAAAGACTCCTCTCCGTTGGATGTACCTTTCATAATAGGTATCAACTCTTCAAGAATAGTTGCCGCTCTCGAGTTTTGTCCTTTCGCAAAATAAGCTTTTGCAGCTTCATATTTATATTCGTAGTCTGTGCTTTTCAGCACTTTATTATACTCTCCGCACGAAGATAAAACTCCGGCAGAAAGGAGACCTATAACGATGTACTTTTTCATGCTAATAAATATAGTTGTGCAAAATTACGTCTTTCCACCGAATAATACAATACAGCAACACGGTTTTTATATTAAAGCTTGTTTAAATTTCAGCGAAACGGGTTCAAACTCCGTAAGTTTGCCGACAGAAAGAGCTACTTCCACCCATAGTTCCAGCGGAAAGGCCAGCTTCTGTTTCCTCTTTCCTCCTTTGGATAAAAAGCTGCAAAAAGCAACATTCCACAAAAGGAAATTAAAGAAACTGTAGAGAGAATTTCTTTTACTTTTGCCCCCGTCTGTCGGATGAACAAAAATAATTGTGTATTTTTACACGATATATTACAAATCAACTAATCTTGTCCGTATTTTATGAATTTCGAACTTGTATCAGACTATCAGCCGATGGGTGACCAGCCGGAAGCCATTGCACAACTGACTGAAGGAGTGAAAGCCGGCACACCGGCACAGACCTTATTGGGGGTAACCGGTTCGGGAAAGACATTTACCATAGCCAACGTAATCAAGAATATCAATAAGCCTACACTGATCTTGAGCCATAACAAGACATTGGCAGCCCAACTATATGGAGAATTCAAGAATTTCTTCCCCAATAATGCCGTAGAATACTATGTGTCTTACTACGACTACTATCAGCCGGAAGCATATATCCCGTCTACCGATACGTATATTGAAAAAGACCTTGCCATCAACGACGAAATAGACAAGCTGCGTCTGGCTGCTACCTCGGCCCTGCTGTCGGGAAGAAAGGATGTCATTGTAGTATCATCGGTATCCTGTATATACGGTATGGGAAACCCGTCTGATTTCTATAACAATGTCATCGAAGTAAAGAAAGGAAAACTGATAGACCGCAACGTATTTTTAAGACGGCTGGTAGACAGTCTTTATGTAAGAAATGACATCGAGCTGAACCGAGGAAACTTCCGGGTTAAAGGTGATACTGTAGATATTTACCTGGCATATACCGACAATTTGCTCCGTATTATTTTCTGGGATGACGAGATAGATGCCATCGAAGAAGTTGACCCTATTTCCGGACATCGGCTGGGCAGTTTCGACGAATACAAAATCTATCCGGCCAATCTGTTTATGACAACCAAGGAGAGTACCTTACGTGCCATCCATCAGATAGAAGACGACTTGACCAAACAGGTAGCCTATTTTGAAGAAATAGGAAAACCTTATGAGGCAAAACGTATTTACGAACGCGTGACGTACGACATGGAAATGCTCCGCGAACTGGGACATTGTTCGGGTATAGAGAACTATTCGCGTTACTTCGACGGAAGAGAAGCCGGCACACGGCCTTACTGTCTGCTGGATTTCTTCCCGGAAGATTTCCTCATCGTAATCGATGAAAGCCATGTCAGCGTACCGCAAATACGGGCTATGTATGGTGGAGACCGTGCCCGAAAGACCAACTTGGTAGAATACGGATTCCGCTTGCCTGCCGCCATGGACAACCGTCCGCTTAAGTTTGAGGAATTTCAGGAAATGGCCAAACAGGTGATTTACGTCAGTGCTACTCCTGCCGACTACGAATTAATACAAAGTGAAGGTATTGTGGTGGAACAGGTCATTCGTCCTACCGGCTTGCTGGATCCGGTCATCGAAGTACGCCCCAGTATGAATCAGGTAGACGACCTGATGGAAGAAATACAACAGCGCATCGAGGCGGAAGAACGTGTACTTGTCACGACTCTGACCAAGCGTATGGCAGAAGAACTGAGTGACTATCTGCTGCGCCACGATATCCGTTGTGCATATATACACAGTGATGTCGAGACTTTGGAGCGTGTAAAAATCATGGATGACCTGAGAGCGGGAGTATATGATGTGCTGATTGGAGTAAACCTGCTGCGTGAAGGACTGGACCTGCCCGAAGTGTCGCTGGTTGCAATTCTGGATGCCGACAAGGAAGGCTTCCTTCGCTCCCACCGTTCACTGACACAGACAGCCGGACGTGCAGCACGTAATGTCAACGGTAAAGTGATTATGTATGCCGATAAAATTACAGACAGTATGAAGCAAACCATCGACGAGACCAACCGCCGACGGGAAAAGCAGCTGGCTTACAACGAAGCGCATGGCATTACTCCCAAGCAGATTAAACGTGCACGAAACAATGCGCTTTCCAATCTGCAACCGGCTTCTTCGGAAACTCCAAAAGCTCCCAAAGCTTATTCCGATGCTCCGGAAAGCATCACCGCTGCAGCAGACCCTATTGTGCAATATATGTCGAAAGAGCAACTGCAGAAGAGCATAGAACGTACCCGAAAGCTGATGCAGGAAGCAGCCAAGAAACTGGACTTCATCGAAGCTGCACAATATCGCGACGAATTGCTCCGTATGGAAGAAATGCTGAAAGAGAAATAACACATAAACTCAATACGCACCATGAACGAACTGGAAAAAATGAGGAATGGTCTGCTTGCCGACTTTACTGCTCCCGATATACAGGAGAGCTTCCGGCACTGCAAAACCTTATTGGCAAAATTCCGTATGCTCTCCATGTATGATGATGAGTATAGAACAATTCTGGAAGAACTGATACCGGGTATACCGAAGACTTCTGTCATTATGCCTCCTTTTCATTGCGACCACGGCAATGGGATACGTTTGGGAGAGCATGTATTCATCAATGCCAATTGTACCTTTCTGGATGGTGCCTTCATTACTATCGGGGCACATACACTGATAGGTCCTAACGTACAGATATACACACCTCATCATCCTCTGAACTACCTGGAACGCCGTGAAGGGAAAGAATACTCCTACCCTGTCAGTATAGGTAGTGACTGCTGGATAGGAGGTGGAAGTATAATTCTTCCCGGCATTACTATCGGAGACCGTACCGTCATTGGGGCAGGCAGTGTAGTGACCAAAGATATCCCGTCGGATTGTGTGGCAGTGGGAAATCCGGCTGTAGTCAAGAAAAGATTGCTTTAAATGGAAAGAGAGTGATGTGTGTCGAATAATTTAATCAACGACGTCGTACGGAAAATCAACGGCGCCAACTGTACAGCCAACGGCGCCGATTCTCCGTACGACGTCGTCGTTTTAAACCAGCAAACAATATCACAGCATGATATTACTATAAAAAGTACCATTCCCTGCTGGTAATTCAAACTACAGTAATCGCAGTCACTTAGTCCGATATAAAATCGAGTAGGAGGAAAACGAAGCAGTTTTCTTCCTACTTTCGTTTTCCGACCTCTCACACCACCGTACGTGCGGTTCCGCATACGGCGGTTCCTATTTTGGATACCATTCGAGATACGCCTCCATTAAAGTAGCATACCCTGCGGAGCGTAATTTATTGTTATCTATCGCCCTTTTTAGAATAGGACTGTCAGCTATTCGCCAATAGCCCCTACGAGTGTTACCCCATTCGTATGCTTGGTATTTATTGATACCGCATCTAATGAGGTTTGCCACTTTTGTCTTGACTTTCTTCCAAGCTTTCCATATACACATGCGTATTCTACGTCTTAACCATTCGTCTGTTTCAAGCAGAAGACGCTTCATATTGGCAAGGTGATAATAGCCGACCCAACCTCTTATATATTCTTTCAATTTTTGCTTTCTCTTGGCATATCCCCACCCATTACTGCGACTTGTCAGTTCTTTTAGCTTTGACTTCATCTTGTCTTTGGACTTGGGATGCACCGTGAGTTGGCACTTGCCTTTCATCACATAAAAGGAATAGCCGAGGTATTTCACTCCGCGCACATACGACACTACGGTCTTTTCCTTGTTGACTTTGAGATATAGAGTATTCTCTATAAATCGGGTTATACTCGCCTTTACTCGCATTGCAGCCTTTTTGGACTTGCAGAATATCATCGAGTCGTCGGCATAGCGCACAAAGGGGAGGCCTCTGCGTTCAAGTTCTTTATCCAACTCGTTGAGCATGATGTTACTCAACAACGGACTTAGCGGTCCGCCTTGGGGAGTTCCTTCCTCGCTCGCTTCAAACAAACCTTACGTGAGTTCGGGATAAGAAAGTATCTTTAAAAGTTGGTAATCACCGAATTATTTTGTATATTTAAGTCTGACA
>ENA-ORLM01002181-ORLM01002181.1-human-gut-metagenome-genome-assembly--contig:-NODE-2181-length-10657-cov-2.752363_pt1 | contig 10657 bp, 9 predicted proteins | sample MGYA00243063_ERZ508815 | MGnify/ENA primary metagenome ERZ508815 (study PRJEB26277, sample SAMN04329768) | human gut metagenome | biome: human-associated habitat | host: Homo sapiens | place: USA...
GCAAAGATGATAGCCAGGAAGGGAAAAAGGGGAACCCAAAAGTGTTTATTATTGATCAAGTACACACTTTTTGAACCCAAAACAAGAAAAACGCTTCTGGAGTGCTGACCAAAAGCGTTTTGTCTACAGTCTGAGGCTGTCTCCGAAGAGACAGCCTTCCATATTTGCATTTGTCTGTAAAGTAAGATTACAGCTGAGGACCTGCAGCAACCAGAGCCTTACCAGCATCATTTCCTTCGTATTTAGCGAAGTTCTTGATGAATCTCTGAGCCAGATCCTTTGCCTTCTCTTCCCACTGGGAAGGATCAGCGTAGGTATCTCTGGGATCCAGAATACCGGTGTCAACACCAGTCAGCTCGGTAGGAACTTCGAAATCGAAGTAAGGGATCTTCTTGGTAGGAGCGGTCTTGATCGCACCATCCAGAATAGCATCGATGATACCACGGGTATCCTTAATGGAGATACGCTTGCCGGTTCCGTTCCATCCGGTGTTAACCAGGTATGCCTTAGCACCGTTCTTCTCCATCTTCTTAACCAGCTCTTCTGCATACTTGGTAGGATGCAGCTCCAGGAATGCCTGACCGAAGCAAGCAGAGAAGGTAGGGGTAGGCTCGGTAATACCACGCTCGGTACCAGCTAACTTAGCTGTGAAACCGGACAGGAAGTAGTACTGGGTCTGCTCCGGAGTCAGAATAGATACAGGAGGCAGTACACCGAATGCATCAGCAGACAGGAAGATTACGTTCTTAGCTGCGGGTGCGGAAGAAATAGGACGTACGATATTCTTAATATGGTTGATAGGATAAGATACACGAGTATTCTCGGTAACGCTCTTATCGTTGAAATCAATCTTGCCGTCAGCATCAACGGTTACGTTCTCAAGCAGAGCATCTCTCTTGATTGCGTTGTAGATGTCGGGCTCGGAATCCTTGTCCAGGTTGATAACCTTAGCGTAGCATCCACCTTCGAAGTTGAATACGCCGTTGTCATCCCAGCCGTGCTCGTCATCACCGATCAGCAGACGCTTAGGATCGGTAGACAGAGTGGTCTTACCGGTTCCGGACAGACCGAAGAAGATTGCGGTGTTCTCACCGTTCATATCGGTGTTTGCGGAGCAGTGCATGGAAGCAATGCCCTTCAGAGGCAGGTAGTAGTTCATCATGGAGAACATACCCTTCTTCATCTCTCCGCCGTACCATGTGTTAACAATAACCTGCTCGCGGCTGGTGATATTAAATGCTACACAAGTCTCGGAGTTCAGACCCAGCTCCTTGTAATTCTCAACCTTAGCCTTGGATGCGTTGTAAACTACGAAATCGGGCTCGAAGTTCTTCAGCTCTTCCTCGGTGGGTTTGATGAACATGTTGGTTACGAAATGAGCCTGCCAAGCTACCTCAACGATGAAACGGATAGCCATGCGGGTGTCCTTATTAGCACCGCAGAATGCATCTACAACGAACAGTCTCTTGTTGGACAGTTCCTTCTTAGCGATATCCTTTACAGCAGCCCATGTTTCCTGAGACATACGATGGTTGTCGTTCTTGTACTCATCGGAAGTCCACCATACAGTGTTCTTGGAGTTCTCATCTTCAACGATGAACTTATCTTTGGGAGAACGTCCTGTATATATACCGGTCATAACATTTACCGCACCGAGTTCGGTCTCCTGACCTTTCTCGTAGCCTTTCAGTTCAGGCTTCATCTCTTCTTTGAATAATTCTTCATAAGAAGGATTGTGAACGATTTCTGTGGTTCCGGTGATGCCGTACTTGCTTAAATTGATCTCTGCCATCTTACATTAACCTCTTTCCTTTAAATTTATGTGTGTCTTTATCTTCTGCCACATCGTCTGTATTATCTCAAACCCCAGTAAAAAAGTCAAGAAACCGCTAAAAATTTTATACTGATTTTAGATTCTCTTTACTTTACCCTGGTTTCCTTGGCCAGCCACTCTTTTTCTTCCTCATTCAGATAGGGAGAAATCTTCTCGTATACAGTCTTCTGATACTCGTGCAGATACTTTTTCTGGGTATCGTTCAGATACTTTTCATCAATGGCTTCTCTGTCGATGGGTACCCATGTCAGGGTCTCGAAATGCATGAACTGACCATACTCGTTCTTCACATCATTTTTCGCCACCATAACATTCTCGATGCGGATACCGTGGCTGCCCTGAATATAGATGCCGGGCTCATTGGTGATATCCATACCATCCTCAAACACTGCCTCCACCATACCTCCGGTGAATCTCCAGCGCATGTTCTGGGGACCTTCGTGCACATTCAGAATATAACCTACGCCGTGTCCGGTACCACACTGGTAATCAATGTCCATATCCCAGATAGGCTGTCTTGCCAGAATGTCCAGATTCCGTCCGGTACAGCCGTAGAGCCAGTGTGCATGGGTCAGCTGCATCACTGCCGCTGCTACCATGGTGTAATGCTTTTTGATCTCTTCGGAAATGGGACCTAAAACGATGGTTCTGGTCACATCGGTGGTACCTCCCAGATACTGTCCGCCGGAATCTACCAGAAGCATTCCTTCCGGCTCCAGAGTCGCACAGTTGTCCGGGGTTGCTTCGTAATGCATCATGGCTGCATTGGACTTGTAACCTGCGATGGTCGGGAAGGACAGATCTAAGAATTCCGGGATCTCTCTTCTCTTCTGTTCCAGATAGTCCGCTGCGGTCACCTCAGTGATCTTCTCTTTGCCCACATGGGTCTTCAGCCAGTAGATAAATTTCGTTACGGCCACGCTGTCCTTTAAAAAGATCTCCTGCATTCTCGCAAGCTCTACCGGATTCTTAATGGCCTTTAACAGTTCGGTGGGGTTCTTGCCCTCTACTAACTTCTGATTTTTCTGCAATGTCTTGTATAAAGTATAGCTGCAATATCTGTTGTCCACGAGGATCGCATTGCCCGCAGGGAGTGCCTTCAGGAAATCTACGACGGTGTCGTATTCCTTTACCTCGATACGATGAGCTGCCAGGTATTCCGTCACCTGTGCATCCAGTGCTTTCTGCTGGATAAACAGGGTTGCGGACTCTTCTGTAATATAGGCATAGGACATTGCTACCGGATTGCATTCCACATCACAACCGCGGATATTGAAGAGCCACATCAGATCATCCAGTTTGGTCAGAAGCAGTGCATTGGCACCGTCCTTCGCCATCTTTTCTCTGGTCTCTGTCAGTTTTTCCTCTACGCTCTTACCGGCGATTTTCTCATCCAGTACGGTTACTTTTCCGGCAGGAAAATCCGGTCTGTCTGTCCAGATGCTCTCTGCCAGATCCTTCTCATAAGCGATGCGGATCTGCTTCTTTTCCAGTACCTTTTCGTATTTTTTGCCGTCCATGGCGGCGATAACTCTGCCATCAAATCCTAAAGTCTGTCCCTGCTGCATGTTCTGCTCCAGGAATTCCTCGATGGTAGGAACTCCCTCCTGTAACATACGGAACAGTTCTACGGTCGTTCCTTCCAATTCTGCTTCTGCCTGGATGAAATATCTGCCGTCAGTCCACAGTCCCGCGCCGTCTTTCCAGACTACCAGTGTGCCGTTGGAACCGGTAAAATTGCAGAAATATTCTCTTACTTTAAAATAATCGTTTACATATTCGGAATTATGAAAATCCGCTGTGGGCATCATATAGAAATCAATGCCCTCTTCCTGCATCTTCTTCCGAAGAAGTGCAAGTCTGTCCTGAATCACTTTGTTTTCCATGTTATCTCCATTCTATATATCATCTATATATCAGTTAATCAATACCCTTCCGTAAGTTCACCCTTGCAGAGTCCTACAGCTCTGGAAGTACCGATTCTTTCACAGCCAAGTCCTAAGAACATTTCCAGATCTTCCATGCTGGATACGCCGCCTGCCGCTTTGATCTTTACGTTAGGGCCAATGTACTTCTTGAACAGTTCCACATCCTCCTTTGTGGCGCCGCCGGTTCCGAAGCCGGTGGAAGTCTTGATAAAGTCCGCTCCGGCATTGGTCACTGCCTTACACATGGCAATCTTCTCTTCCTCGGTCAGATAACAGGTCTCAATGATCACCTTGAGGATATGATGTCCGCACTCTTTCTTCAGTGTACGGATTTCTTCCTCCACCTTGTCAAGCAACCCGTTCTTCACATCGCTGATATTCACTACCATATCGATCTCGTTGCAACCATCCTCCAGTGCCTTGCGCACCTCGGCCACCTTGGCTTCCGTCACACTGTATCCTAAGGGGAATCCTACTACGGTGCAGATATTGATTTTGTCTCCGTAAGTGTCATGGATTCTCTTGATATAGCAAGGGGGCACACATACGCTGGCGGTATGATACTGAATCGCCTCATCGCATAATTTCTGGATGTCCTCCCAGGTAGCAAAGGCTTTCAACTGGGTATGATCCACTTTTCCAAGCATTTCTTTTGCAGTCATGTTGTTCTCCTTCCGGTATCTATTTTCATATTATTGTTACAGTCTGCTAACCTTACCTATTATAACAAAGAACCCCCGCAAGATAAAGGATAAAGTTTTTACACAAAAACAATACCGCCCAGAAAGCCGTTGACGTGACTTGGGCGGTATCTCACTAATTTTTAATTCTTAACTACATTCCAAGAAAACTCTTCACCGTGTCTTTCATCTTGTCCACGTCACACTGGGTATCGTGCAGCACCGGTGCGGTACGGATTTCTTCGATGGCATTGGGTACTTTCACCTTGGCGATCTTAGACAGTTCATCCACCAGTTCAAAGTCACCCATGGCATCATACTTGATGTCAATGGCATCCATAACGCTTCTGGTGAACTTGAAGGGGCTTGCGGTGGAAGCGATCACGGTGGTCTTGTGATCTCCGGTCTCAACCACATACTTGCCGTACACTGCGGAAGCTACTGCGGTATGGGTATCGATGACATAACCGCATTTTTCATACAGACGGCGGATCTCTGCGGCGGTCTCCGCTTCGCTTGCAAAGTTGCCGTAGAAATCAGCCAGCTGTGCCTTCATCTCTTCGGTGATCTCGTATTTGCCGTTGCCGGACAGAGCGCTCATCAGCTCACGGTTCTTGTCTGCATCATTGCCTGCAATACGGTTGATCAGACGCTCCAGTTTGCTGGAGATCAGAATATCCATGGACGGTGAAGTGGTGAGTACGAATTCTCTGTTGCGGTCATAGGTGCCGGTGCGGAAGAAATCATACAATACCTTATTGTCATTGGAAGCACAGATCAGCTTATCGATGGGCAGTCCCATATTCTTCGCATAAAATGCAGCCAGAATATTACCGAAGTTGCCGGTGGGAACCACAACATTGATCTTCTCACCCTCTGTGATCTTACCATCTTTTAATAATTGTGCATACGCATAAACATAATAACAAATCTGAGGTACCAGACGTCCGATGTTAATGGAGTTCGCAGAGGAAAACTGGAAGCCCTTCTCATCCATTTCTTTTGCCAGTTCCTTGTCGGAGAAAATCTTCTTCACACCGGTCTGGGCATCATCGAAATTACCGTGAATGCCTACCACAAAAGTATTGGCACCCTTCTGGGTCACCATCTGCTTCTCCTGAATCGGGCTGACACCGTTCTTCGGGTAAAATACGATGATCCGGGTACCCTTGACATCGGCAAAGCCTGCCAGAGCTGCCTTACCGGTATCACCGGAAGTAGCAGTCAGGATCACGATCTCATTCTTGATATTATTCTTACGGGCGGAAGTGATCATCAGGTGAGGTAAAATGGAAAGTGCCATATCCTTGAATGCAATGGTGGAACCATGGAACAATTCCAGATAATAAGCATCATCCGCCTGTACCAGAGGAGCGATCTTCTCCGTATCAAACTTGGAATCATAAGCGTTGTTGATACAATTTTTCAGTTCTTCCTCAGTAAAGTCTGTCAGGAATAATTTCATAACTTCATAAGCTACCTGCTGATAACTCATTCCAGCCAGTTCTGAAAGACTCTTGTCCAATGCAGGAATATGATCCGGTACAAACAGTCCTCCGTCATCGGATAATCCCTTCAGAATTGCCTGGGATGCGGTTACCGGTTCGCTGTTGCTGCGTGTGCTGCGATAAATTACTTCCATTTCCTCTCCTCCGTGTCTATGTATGAATGTATGCTGGAATATCTCCCTAGCATCTCCATCTATATTTTCGAAAAGTATAGCATACTTTAAACACTGTTGCAAGGTGAATCATTGAAGCGCTTTTTTATCCGAAAAAAATTCATGTCCGCCATGTCGGAATAATAGCGTCAATTTTTCATCGAACCAGCGCATACTTTCACTGTCGGCATATTTTCTGGCGGCAAAATACAATGCTCCCCTGGAAATGTCCTCGCCCGCCAGAGCCCGTCCGACAGCTTCTACCGTCTCTTCACTGACACTTACTTTGTAATAACTGCCGTCGGCAATGGGAGAAAACTGTGACACCCCGTTTTCCCGCTGGAATACGATCTCCGTAATGCTGTCCGGAAATTTTTCGGAATTCAGACGGTTCAGGATCACATTGGCCACCAACAGCTTCCCATCCTCGTCTTCGCACCCAGCTTCCGCTTCCACGATCCGAAGCAGCACTTCCAGATCCTCCTGTTCCAGCTGGTACTTACTCTCCCGCTGTAATTCACTGCAATCCACTACTCTCTGTCCGGAAGAAGTCCGGGAAGCAATCCCCATCATGATGCTTTCCTTGTCCGCCAGCAGGCTTTCTTCCATATGTACCTCCGACACCGTCTGCTGCAATTTCCTACAGATTTCTTCCATGCGGCAGAGACTTAAAACACCGATCAGAAATATCAGATTTATTGCAAGTAGTCCGCTTAATGCTCTTTTATACATACAGGCTTTGTTCCTTTCCCCAATTCTCATTTTGGCTCTAACTTCATTTTATGCAGCTCGTCCGAAAAATATATCTGTTGTTCTCCGGAGAAAAATGTTACTATAGAAATATGAGTGAGCAAAACATTGAAAAGGAACAATTATATAAAGGAGTCTTCCGGGCCGGAAAAAAAGACGGAACTGTCTATTACCGTGCTTCTCTGACCAAAAACGGCAAGCATATCAGTCTTGGCAGTTTCCCCGATGCCTTACAGGCCCATCGGGCCTACGAACAGGGGCTTCTCCTGCTGTCCGATCCTTCCCTGACACTGCAGTCCTACGAGAAGGTGTCCCCTTTGTCCTTCGAAAAATGGGTCAGTCTGATCAATCTGCGGGACAACGGACTATACATCGGCAATCCGATCTATCTGGGACAGCAGCTCTTCTATTATTATTTGTCCCCCCACCATGTCTTAAAATTCGACATGGAAGACCTGTTCTATTATTCTTCCCATAAGATCATGTGCCGGGGAAATCATTATTTTGTGGCCGACTACGGAATGCAGCAGACGCTGACCTCACGCTATGGCATCAAAAGCTACGGAGTTCCCGGCGTGGATTATTGTTTTGTCAACGGAGATCCTACGGACTTCCGCAGGGAAAATCTGCAGATCCACAACATCTATCACGGTGTCCGGAAAACGGCAGCAAAAAACGGACAGTACGTTTATACTGTCCGCATTCATATCCGTGGTAATTATATTGTGGGGCGCTACGCCACTGATATCGAAGCAGCCATTGCCTATAACAAGGCCATCGATATTTTGCATAGCAAAGGAGTCACCAGTAATTTTACCCCCAACTATGTGGAAGCCATCACTCCCCGCCGTTATGCCGAGATCTATTCTACGCTCGACATTGCACCGGGAATCCTGAATTATGAGCCTATTTCTCCGAATAATCAATAAAACTGATATTCATATTGGCATAGCCTGCAATGCCGTCGATGGTGACATCATTGGCATATTGCCACATGGTAAAACGATAAGGATAATCCGGCACGTCTTCCATCTGGGAAAGCCATACGTCATATGCCGATAATTTTGACAGGTCAATCTCTTTGATCAGCCACTCCTTGTCTCCGTAAAGCAGGGGCTTATATCCGGCTGCCTCTATGGTATCCAGGAAAGCCTTGGTGATCTTCGTCTTGTCCGCACGACTGACAGTCTCGATTCTCGTCGTATCATTGTCCACAAAACTCATATCAAAAGCCACCGGATAGGTGATCTTGTAGTCTTTGATATTCTCCAGAACGATATTGGATTCCTCCACCGCCTCTTCTTCCGTGATGGCCTGTGAGGTAAAATACACCCCGATCTGTAATCCAGCATCTGTGGCTCTCTTGATATTGTCTACGAAATAATCATCCAATACGATCTGTCCGCTGCCATAGCCTCTGGCACCTACCCGCAACATCACAAAATCCACTCCGGCTTTTTTCAGTTTCAAAAAATCCACATAATCCTGATATTTGGAAATATCCACCCCGACATAGGAAGTCAGTTTGCCGTCCTGATAATATTTCATCAGGTCGGACTGGCACACCAGTTTGGTGAAATCATATTCGTGCTTGGGAAGGTACGGGCTGATCAGCACCCATTCTTCCTTGCCGTCCCGGTTAGTCACCAGGGTATGTTTTCCATCGGTGGAGGGATCCGCTTCCGCTGTTTCCTTTTTGTTATCCTTTTGGGAAGGATCCGCAGACGGCAATGGTGTTGCCGTAGTCTCCGGGTACATGTCCCAGAAATCCAGATCCGAAGGAGTCAATGTGCTTCCGGTGATCAGGTCCTGCGTGTCCGGATATTTGTCTGTCTGATTATTTTCTGCCTGTTGTACATTCTCCGTCTGTGCAGCCGTATTGTTCTGTTGGTGGGAAGTGGGCTGTCTGTTCATGATCAGCACCACCGTAAGGATCACTGCCACGAAAATTGTAACAGCAACGATGGCACTGATCACCGTAGGTGTCAGCCCTCCTCCGTGATCTTCATAATCGTCCGGAAGACGCATATCTTTTCTCCTCTTGTACTTTCTTTATGCTTTTACAATACATTTCTTCGGGCATTTCTCCATGCAGGCACCACAGCCCACACATTTCTCCGGATCAATGATTGCATGGAAATTCTCGACCTTCACAGCATCGTGCTGGCAATTCTTTACGCAGATACCGCAGCCCACACAGCCGGTCTTGCAGGCCTTCATGGTAACGGGGCCCTTGTCCGTAGAACTGCAGGCTACCTGTACCGTATTGGAATAAGGCCGTAAGCTGATCAGATGCTTGGGGCAGACCTCCACGCACTTTCCGCAGGCCTTACATTTTTCCTTATCTACTACAGCCACACCGTTCTCTACATGAATGGCATCAAAGGGACAGGCCTGTTCACAGGTTCCGAATCCCAGGCAGCCACTGTTGCAGGATTTCGGTCCGCCTCCGGGCACAAAGCTCATCATACGACAGTCCTTGATGCCATAATAATCATAATCCGTTGTGGTCCGCTCGCAGTCACCCTGACAATGCACATAGGCTACCTTGCGCTCGGAAGCCTCTGCTTCTACACCCATGATGGCGGCGATTTTTTTGCCGACTTCCTCTCCGCCTACGGGACAGGTGTTCACCGCAGCCTCTCCCTTTGCAATGGCAGCTGCCAGACCGGAACATCCGGCGAAGCCGCAGCCACCACAGTTATTTCCGGGAAGGGCAGCTAACACCGCCTCTTCCTTCTCATCTACTTCTACTTTGAATTTAATGCCGGCCACGCCAAGGAACAGTCCCACAAAGATGCCGACGATTCCGACACAAGCCGCAGCAATCAGAATTCCTGTTATACTCATCTATGTTACTCCTTCCTAGATCAGACCGGAGAATCCGCAGAAAGCAATGGCCATCAGTCCTGCTGTCAGCAGTACCATGGGCATTCCCTTGAAAGATTCCGGCACTTCATTGTATTCCATCTTCTCACGCAGTCCTGCCAGGATCACGATGGCAATGGTAAAGCCAAACGCTGTGGCAAAGCCATTTACGATACCGGTCAGAATACCGTATTCCTTCTGCACGTTGGTAATGGCTACACCCAGCACCGCGCAGTTGGTGGTAATCAGAGGCAGATAGACGCCCAGTGCCTGATACAGGGAAGGCATTGCCTTTTTCAGGAACATTTCCACGAACTGTACCAGTGCAGCAATGACGAGAATGAACACTATCGTCTCCAGATACTCAATGTGTAACGGCTGTAAGATAAATTTGTAGATCACACCCGCTACCGCACTGGCCAGCGTAATAACGAAGATAACCGCCGTTCCCATGCCGCCCGCCGTCTTGATCTTGCGGGACACGCCTAAGAAGGGGCACAGTCCCATGAACTGGCTTAATACGATATTGCTGACGATGGAGGAACTGATCAGTAACAGAAGCATATCTTTTACACTATCCATTTATTTGTCCTCCTTATCTAAATCGATGGTCTCCAGATCATCCTCTGCCGTCTGAGGTTTTGCTGCCGCTTTTACCGCATCCTTCACAGCCTCTTCCGTGGTATTGGTATTGTCATAAAACCGCTCCGAGCAGCCGCTCTCGCCACAGTGCAGACAGTCATGTCCGCAGCCGGACTGGATCTTCTCGTAATCCTTGCCAGCCAGCTTTCTCTTATTCTTGATATAGTTCTGCAAAGCGGTCAGTGCAGCCAGTACGAAGAACGCACCGGGAGCCAGTCCGAAAATATTGATCGTCACATAGGAATCCGGCATGATCCGAAATCCGAAGATGGATCCGGCCGCCAGGATCTCACGT
>ENA-ORLM01002184-ORLM01002184.1-human-gut-metagenome-genome-assembly--contig:-NODE-2184-length-10643-cov-3.311755_pt1 | contig 10643 bp, 9 predicted proteins | sample MGYA00243063_ERZ508815 | MGnify/ENA primary metagenome ERZ508815 (study PRJEB26277, sample SAMN04329768) | human gut metagenome | biome: human-associated habitat | host: Homo sapiens | place: USA...
TAAATTAAGTGCGAATCTTGGAAAAGCAATTTTATCTATCGGAGCAGTAAAAGGCTTCGAAATCGGAGATGGATTTGCGGCGGCAGCAAGTGCTGGTTCTGAGAATAATGATGATTTTTATAATGATAATGGTACGGTGAAAAAGAAAACGAATCATGCAGGTGGTGTGCTTGGTGGAATGAGCGATGGTTCAGTAATTACATTTCGTGCAGCATTTAAGCCAACTCCATCGATTGCACAGCCACAGCAGACAGTAAATAGAGATGGCAAAGATACAGAAATTGTAATTCACGGAAGACATGACCCGATTATTGTGCCAAGAGCAGTCGTTGTTGTAGAGACAATGGCAGCGGTAACTGTTCTTGATCTGCTGCTTCAGAATATGGGGAGCCGCTTAGATAGCGTAAAAAACTTCTACGAAAATGAGAAAAAATAAGGATAGAGGTTGTACATTTGCTTTGTTTATGATAAAATTAAATTTATGTGTAAAGTTAAGGAGAGTATATGTATAAGTTATTAACGAAAGATGGCATGGCCAAACGAGGAGAGTTTGAGACAGTCCATGGTACGATACAGACTCCTGTTTTTATGAATGTAGGAACAGTAGGAGCAATCAAAGGTGCTGTAAGCACGGATGACCTTCGTACAATCGGAACGCAGGTGGAGCTGTCTAATACCTATCATCTTCATGTAAGAACAGGTGATAAACTAATCAAACAGTTTGGCGGGCTTCATAAATTTATGGGATGGGATAAACCAATCCTTACCGATTCTGGCGGATTTCAGGTGTTTTCTCTGTCAGGTCTTCGAAAGATAAAGGAAGAAGGCGTATATTTCCAGTCACATATTGATGGACATCATATTTTTATGGGACCGGAAGAAAGTATGCAGATTCAGTCTAATCTTGGTTCTACGATTGCGATGGCATTTGATGAATGTCCTTCAAGTCGGGCAGACAGAACCTACATTCAGAATTCTGTTGACAGAACAACAAGATGGTTAGAACGCTGTAAAAAAAAGATGCAGGAATTAAACAGCCTGCCAGATACCGTAAATCCACACCAGATGTTATTTGGTATTAATCAGGGTGGTGTTTTTGCGGATATCCGTATCGAGCACGCTAAAAGAATCAGTGAGCTTGATTTAGATGGTTATGCAGTTGGCGGACTTGCAGTAGGAGAGACACATGATGAGATGTACTATATCCTTGATGAAGTTGTTCCATATCTGCCGGAAAATAAACCAACTTACCTTATGGGTGTAGGAACCCCAGCAAATATTATTGAGGCAGTTGACAGAGGAATTGACTTCTTTGACTGTGTATATCCTTCCAGAAATGGAAGACACGGACATGTGTATACGCATCATGGAAAGTTAAATCTTTTTAATAAGAAGTTTGAATTAGACCCCCGCCCAATCGAGGAAGGATGCCAGTGTACGGCATGTCGGACATACAGCAGAGCCTATATCAGACACCTGATCAATGCAAAAGAGATGCTTGGAATGCGTCTTTGTGTTCTTCATAACCTGTATTTCTATAATCATTTAATGGAAGAAATACGTGGAGCAATTGATGAACACCGCTACAAAGAGTTCAAAAAAACCACATTAGAAGGTTTTTTGACACCGGAAGAAGAATACCGGTAATATATTATATAGAAGAATAACGGAGGTAAGGACATGTTATTAGCACAGAGTGCGAGCGCAAGCTCCGTAACTGCAGAATCCCAATGCAGAAAGATGCTATTGCAGCAGTGGAGAAGCCAAATCTTACAAAGACAGAAGAAGAGTAGTTTCGGTTAGCGGGACAGACGAAAAATGAAAAAGCAGATATCCTATATTTGTGACTCTATCACTGCGGGTTGAATGTTCGCCTCCGGGTTCACATTCAATCCTCGCTAAGGCCACAAATATAGGATATCTGTTTTTTGCTAAATTGAAAGTACTCTCCAGTTTAACAAAGACAGAAATTAAGAGACCGCCAATATATAAAAAATGCGCCTTAGAGCAAGCTCTTAATGCGGACGAGCATTAAGAGCGCAGTGATACGAAGCATTTTTTATATATTGGCGGTCTCTTAATTTCATCTCTCTTGTTCTAAACAGAGAACCCTTTTCATAGGCTATAAAAAAGCCTTTGGTGCAGCCTATGGATGGAATTTCGTATAAAAAATGGATGGAGCGTGCAGCAGGCCTGTTTCTTTCTGCATTAATTGCAGTATTACTCACAATGCTATTTTTAGCAGTGTTTGCATTTGCCATGTTGAAAGGTAATCTTTCCGCTTCCGTAGAAAAAATTGGTTTAATTGTTATGAGTGTGATGGCTTGTTTTGTCGGGGGATTTTTGTGTGGGAAAAAGAATATAAAAAAACGGTATTTATGGGGGCTTGGCGTAGGTGTTTTATATTGCTTGTTTTTTGGAGTAATACGTGTCGGGATGGGGCAGGCATTTGTGACAGATACAACAGCATTTTTTACAATGATGCTTTATTGTGCGGCAGGAGGAATGCTTGGAGGAATGTTAAGCTAAAAAGTTCTTTTCTTACGGGAGGGTTTGTGTTATAATAACCTACAAAGTGTCATCTTAGATACTTTACATACTAGATCATGAAGTGAGGAGGCGTTATTAATGAAGCGTGTAAAGACACTGACCGGAAACAAAACTTACGGTACTACAATGTGTAAAGGTGGATGCGGCGAGTGCCAGACATCCTGCCAGTCTGCCTGCAAGACATCTTGTACAGTAGGTAACCAGACTTGCGAGAGTAATAAATAATTAGAGAGCACAACAGGAAGAATTCTTCCTGATATATGCTTGAAGTAGGGTGAACTGTCTTTTTTGTCAGTTCACCTTATCTCTTGTATGGAAAAGTATGTTTGCAGAGATTACTTTATTGTAAGTTGAAAATATTGTATACAGGAATGTTCTGTATTATATATCTATTTTTAAGTTAGCAGGACATATCTTCAAATTAAAAATATATTTTAGAAAATTAAGTATAAAAACTATAAAAGAAATAGAAAGGGATATTTAACGTGATTCACCAGTATAAAAATAATGGATATAATATTGTCATGGATGTGTGCAGTGGTGCCATTCATGTTGTTGATGATGTGACTTATGATGTCATTGCTTTATATGAAGAAAAAAGCTTGGAAGAAATAGAAAATGAACTTTCTTACAGCAAGGAAGATATTGAGGAAGCATATAAAGAGGTAACTTCTTTAAAAGAAGAGGGACTTTTATTTACAGAAGATATTTACGAAGATTATATTAAAGAGGTAAAGAGCAGAAAGACAGTAGTAAAGGCACTTTGCCTGCATATTGCACATGATTGTAATCTTGCCTGCCGCTATTGTTTTGCAGAAGAAGGAGAGTATAAAGGACACCGTGAACTTATGAGTGCAAAGGTTGGAAAGGCTGCCCTTGATTTCCTTGTAGCCAATTCTGGAAACCGTCATAATCTTGAAGTTGACTTCTTTGGCGGTGAGCCAACAATGAACTTCGGTGTTGTAAAGGAAGTTGTAGAATATGGACGTTCTCTTGAAGAAAAACATAACAAACATTTCCGTTTCACTTTGACAACCAATGGTGTGCTGTTAAATGACGAGATTATGGAATTTGCCAATAAAGAAATGGACAACGTTGTTTTAAGTGTCGATGGACGTAAAGAAATCCATGATTACATGCGTCCTACAAGAAATGGTAAGCCAAGCTATGACCTTATCATGCCGAAGTTTATCCGTTTTGCAGAGTCCAGACATCAGCAGAAATACTATGTAAGAGGAACATTTACCAATAGAAATCTTGATTTTTCCAAAGATGTTCTTCATCTTGCAGACTTAGGATTTGAACAGATTTCCATGGAACCAGTTGTTGGACAGCCAGAAGAGCCGTACGCAATTCAGGAAAAAGACCTTCCACAGATTTTTGATGAGTATGACAGACTTGCAAAAGAAATGATTAAGAGAGAAAAAGCAGGAAAAGGCTTTAATTTCTTCCACTTTATGATTGACCTTACAGGTGGTCCATGTGTAGCAAAAAGACTTTCCGGCTGTGGAAGCGGAATAGAGTATTTAGCAGTAACACCATGGGGAGATTTATATCCTTGTCACCAGTTTGTAGGAGAAGAGAAATTCCTTCTTGGTAACGTTTTTGATGGAATCAAGCGTACCGATATTTGTGACGAATTCCGTTCCTGCAACGTATACACAAAGAAAAAATGTAAAGACTGTTTTGCGAGATTCTACTGTAGCGGCGGCTGTCCTGCAAACTCTTATAATTTCCATGGAACAATTGATGATTCTTATGATTTAAGTTGCGATATGGAGCGTAAGAGAGTAGAATGCGCAATTATGATTAAGGCTGCATTAGCAGATACAGAAGGCGAAGAAGAATAGATGGAAAAGTGGTTTATCGCTTCAAAAAGAGCAGATTTTAATAAAATTGGTGAGATATTTCATATCAGCCCGGTAACGGCGCGTCTGATGAGAAATAGGAGCTTAACAACAGTTAGGGAAATGCAGCGTTATCTTTATGGTTCTCTGTCTGATTTATATGATTCTCATCTTTTGAAAGATGCCGATAAGGGAGCGGAAATCATAAAAGAGAAGATAGAAACAGGCAAAAAGATTCGGATTATTTCGGATTATGATGTAGATGGTGTTTCATCAAACTATATTTTATATCAGGGATTAAAACGCTGTGGTGCGGATGTTGATTATAAGATTCCTGACCGTGTGGAAGACGGTTATGGAATTAATGAACATCTGATAGAAAAGGCAGCAGAGGACGGAATTGATACGATTATCACCTGTGACAATGGAATTGCGGCAGCAGAACAGATTGCTTATGGAAATTCTTTAGGACTCACCCTGATTGTGACAGATCATCATGATATTCCGTTTCAAAGGCAAGAAGATGGAAGCATTTCTTATAATTTGCCGTCAGCCGCTGCCGTTATTAATCCGAAGCAAAAAGATTGTCCGTATCCATTTGAAAATATATGCGGAGCGGTTGTTGTCTACAAGTTTATTCAGGTGCTTTATGATTTGTTTGGAATTGACCGTAGAGAAAGTGAAGTATTTCTTGAGATTGCGGCGATGGCAACAGTCTGTGACGTTATGCCATTGTGTGATGAGAACCGTATTATCGTAAAGGAAGGCCTGCGACGGATACAGCATACGAATATTACCGGGCTGCAAGCTTTAATTGAGGCAAATCATCTTGAAGAAAAAAAGATATCTTCTTATCACTTTGGATTTATTCTCGGTCCGTGTATTAATGCTTCCGGTCGTTTGACCTCTGCAAAAGATGCGTTAGAACTTCTTCTATGCGAAGATAAAGAACTTTGCAGGCAGAAAGCAGAAGCACTCACACAGCTAAATGCAGAGCGAAAAGAAATGACAGCTAACGGGGTAAAAGCTGCAAAAGAATATCTCGAAAGCACGGGACATGCAAACGATAAGGTACTTGTTGTATATCTTCCAAACTGTCACGAAAGTATCGCCGGAATTATTGCCGGAAGAATGAAAGAACATTACCATAAGCCAGTATTTGTCATCACAAGAACAAAAGAAGGATTAAAAGGCTCTGGCCGTTCTATCGAAGCCTATCATATGTATAAGGAAATGAACAAAATCAAGGAATGTTTCGATAAATTCGGTGGGCACCCGATGGCAGCAGGATTTTCTATGCAGGAAGACCGCTTAGAAGAATTCCGGGAAAAATTAAATGCCAACGCAACCCTTACCGAAGATGATTTCGCAGAAAAAGTTCACATTGATGTAGCCTTGCCGATATCTTATTTATCCGAAAGTCTCATCAATGAATTTGAATTACTAGAACCATTTGGAAATGAAAACACAAAACCGCTCTTTGCACAAAAAGACCTTTACATAAAAGGAATGCGGGTACTCGGAACAACAGGCAGATGTTTAAAACTCTTCCTGTCGGATGCCAATGGAACAAGCATAGATGCCATGTATTTTGGAGAATCCGATGTATTTTTAGAAGAACTCATCTCTTTTTGTGGAAAAGAAGAGGCACAGAGAATTCAAAAAGGCCTGTCACATCATATATGGATGGATGTGACTTATTATCCACAGGTAAATGAATGGCGAGGGCAGAAGAATATCCAAATCGTCATCCAGAATTATCGTTTTAAAAATTTATGAGATAAATTTTTTAGTGCTTCTTTCGCATATTTTTTCGTCTGTTTAGATTCCCAATTAATAAAAAACTATCCTAATTTGACAAATAAGGCGAGAATCAATAGAATAATATGAGGATGAAAAGAGAGATACATCAAAATCGCTATGAATTAAGAGATAGATAAGGAGAAAATATGGAACAGGAGAAAAAACAGCCAGATGTCAGATTGATAGGATTAGATTTAGATGGAACAACGCTCACTTCAGATAAGGTGTTAACTCCACATACAAAGGAAGTACTTGAGAAATGTCTTGCGGAAGGGATTCAGGTTTTACCGGCAACAGGAAGAGTAAAATCGGGTATTCCAGAGTATTTAACACAGATTGAAGGAATGAGATATGTTATTTTATCCAATGGTGCAAGTGTATTAGATTTAAAAGAGGATAAAGTTCTTTATCAGAATTGTATTCCGTGGGAGAGAGCATTGGAGTTATTCGATGTGTTAGAAACATATGATACATTTTATGATATTTATGCATTAGGAGCTGGCTGGTGTGAGGCTCGCTTTTATGATAATGTAGAAAACTATGGAATTGAGAAACATATCGAGAAGCTGGTTCGTACATCACGCAATCGTATTGATGATTTAAGAGAGTGGATGAAAGAAAATAAAGCTCCAGTGGAGAAGATAAATATGTTCTTTGCAAAGGAAGAAGACAGACAGAGAGCTTTCCGTGAACTTGGACAGATAGAAGATTTGGCGGTTACCTGTTCTCTTGGTAATAATCTTGAGATTAATGGGGCAACTTGTAATAAAGGAGATGCGATGCTCAATCTTGGAAAAATTCTTGATATTCCGATAGAAAGTATTATGGCGTGCGGCGATGGCAATAACGATTTTGAGATGGTTAAGATGGCTGGTGTCGGTGTTGCTATGAAAAACGGAGAAGAGTCTTTGAAAGAGGTTGCAGATTTTGTGACAAAGACAAATGATGAGGAGGGCGTAGCATACGCTATCGAGCATTTTTGTAATGTGTAAGTAGAAATAAACGTTTTTCTGTTGTTTTTTACATAAAAAATCTGTTATAATTAATCATAAGAAGAAAAAGCGCGAAGATAAAAGTCTGTGCTTAATAGTTTTATGCCTGATTTGGGGGCAGAAAGGGTGGACAAAGTGAAAAAACTTGAAGATTATGTCATTAATATTCCAGATTTCCCAAAGCCGGGAATTATTTTCAGAGATATTACCTCTATTTTACGTGATCCGGAGGGACTGAAACTTAGCGTACATGAATTAATGCATTGCTTAGAGGGAACAGAGTTTGACGTAGTTGTTGGAGCGGAATCCCGTGGATTTTTATTTGGTATGCCTCTTGCTTACAATAAAAGCAAGGGATTTGTTCCTGTCCGTAAGAAAGGAAAGCTGCCAAGAGAGACTGTAAGCAAAGAATATGCTTTAGAGTATGGAACAGCAGAGATTGAAATCCATAAAGAGGACATTCGTCCAGGACAAAGAATCGTATTTGTAGATGACCTTTTAGCAACTGGTGGAACAGCAAAGGCTGCGATTGATCTGATCGAAGAACTTGGTGGCGTTGTCGTAAAGGTTCTGTTTGTTATGGAACTTGAGGGATTGCATGGCCGTGATGTATTAAAAGGCTATGATGTAGAGTCTGTTATTACTTATCCTGGAAAGTAATTTTGAAGGAAAAGAAACTGTGTGGATGGAATTTTTCGGAAACACAGTTTTTCTTTGTGTAAAAATTGTTCTGTAGTTATAAATTTGAATTTTCATTTGCAATTTCTTTCTTTAAATCCTGCATTTTGCTTTACAAAAAGAAGAAAATGGAGTATTATGAAATATACTTAATTTTACAGAATAGGTGGAAGAATAGAGTGGAACATTTAAATTTATTACAGAGAATAGAGAAGAAGTCTTCCGAGTTCAGTAAAGGACAGAGAAGACTGGCTCAGTATATTACAGAGAACTATGATATTGCGGCATATCTTACCGCTTCAAAGCTTGGAAAGGAAGCAGGAGTCAGTGAGTCTACAGTGGTTCGTTTTGCTTATCAGCTTGATTACGAGGGATATCCAGAGCTGCAGAAGGCAATTCAGGTTATTGTAAAGACAAACTCAAACTCCATTCAGAGAATGTCCCTTTCCTCAAAAAGATATCAGGAAAAAGGTGTATTAAAGAGTGTTTTGTATACAGATTCAGAGCGGCTTCGCGATACGATTCAGAGCGGTGTAGATGAGGAAGAATTTGACAGATCCGTTATGCTTATCAATGATGCAAGAAGATTATATATTTTAGGTGCGAGAAGTGCGGCTTATCTTGCCGGTCTGATGGGATATTATTTTAAGATGATGTTTGACAATGTAATTATCGTAGATGCCAACAGCACGTCCGAGACATTAGAGCAGATTTACGATATCAGTGATAAGGATGTTATGATGGGAATTACTTTTCCAAGATATTCAAAGAGAACCATCTGTGCGCTTCAGTATGCGAAGAATCATGGAGCGAAGACAATCGCACTTACCGACAATATGCAGTCTCCAATTGTAGAGTATGCAGATTGTAAATTGATTGCAAAGAGTGATGTAATGACAATCGTGGATTCTTTAGTATGTCCGTTAAGTGTGGTGAATGCGATGGTTACAGCGATTGCATTGCTTCGTAAGGATGATGTAGAGAAGCGTCTTATGGCACTTGAAGAACTCTGGAACGAGTATGATGTTTATAACAGGAGTTTACTATAATGAACAAAGTAATTATTGTAGGCGGAGGGGCAGCCGGTATGATGGCTGCCATTTCTGCGTCTAAAGAGGGGAAAAAGGTCTGCATTCTTGAAAAGAACGAAAAACTTGGCAAGAAGCTTTTTATTACGGGGAAAGGCAGATGCAATATTACAAATGCCTGTCCGGCAGACGAATTTCTTACTCATGTGGTAACAAATCCAAGATTTTTATACAGTACATTTTCTCAGTTTAATAATGAGGATATGATGGACTATTTAGAAGAAATTGGTCTTCCGATAAAGACAGAGAGAGGACAGAGAGTATTTCCACAGTCCGACCGGTCTTCGGATGTAATTGATGCATTAAAGAAACAGTGTAAAAAAGGCGGGGTACAGATTTACTATCACACAGAAGTAAAAGAACTGCTTTTTGATGAAGAAAAAGAAAACTGTGTCGGTGTACTTTTGTCTGACGGAAAGAAAATGATAGGAGATTCTGTTATCCTTGCCTGCGGCGGCTTTTCCTACGCTTCTACCGGTTCCAATGGAGCAGGATATACACTTGCAAAGCAGGCAGGACATAAGATTAAGTCTATAGAGCCATCTTTAGTTCCATTTGAGATGAAAGAAACGTGGTGCAAAGATTTGATGGGACTTACTTTAAAGAATATAGGGGTGCGTATCAAAGCAAAGAAAAAGACAGTTTATGAGGGGTTTGGAGAATTTCTCTTTACGCATTTTGGAGTGAGTGGTCCGCTTGTTCTTACAGCAAGTACCTGTCTTGGAAAATATCAGAAAGAGTTAGAGGCAGGCGAATTAAAACTGATTCTTGATTTAAAAGCCTCTCTTACCCCGGAACAGTTAGATAAACGGTTTTTAAGAGAATTTGACACTTATCGTAATAAAAATATTTCTAATGTGATGGAACGTCTTCTTCCAAAGAAAATGATTCCTGTTTTTTTAGAAGAAGCACAGATTCCGGAAGATAAAAAGATAAGAGACATCAGCAAAAAAGAAAGAAGGCATATGATTGAGCTGATGAAGAATTTCGAGATGCATATCACAGGAGTCCGTGGCTTTAATGAGGCAATCGTCACGAGAGGCGGAGTAAATGTAAAAGAAATTAATCCGTCTACAATGGAGTCTAAAAAAGTAAAACATTTATTTTTTGCCGGAGAAATGATGGATTTAGATGCTGTCACAGGCGGCTATAACCTGCAGATTGCATGGACAACAGGCTACGTAGCAGGTAAAAATGCGTAAAGAAAACGTAAAATTTAAAAAATTATAAAAAAATAGTTTTTTTTTTCGGAAAAATATGTTACACTAATCAAGTGTAGGTAAAAGTGAAATCACTGTATACGCAGTCAGGTTTCAAAAGAATGGGAGGAAATGTCCATGTACAGTATAGCAATTGATGGGCCAGCAGGAGCTGGAAAGAGCACGATTGCAAAGGCAATCGCAGAAGATATAGGTTTTATATATGTAGATACCGGAGCAATGTACCGGGCAATCGCTTTATATTTTTTGCGTAAAGGTATTGATGGACATGACAGGAAGCTCGTTGCGGCAGAATGTCCTAACATTCATGTAACTTTAGAATATGACGAGGAAGGAAAACAGCAGGTTATCTTAAATGGTGAGAATGTTACCGGATATATCCGTAAGGAAGAAGTCGGTAAGATGGCATCAGTGACATCCGCTGTTCCAGAAGTAAGAGCTGCACTGCTTGATCTGCAGCGTGAT
>ENA-ORLM01002188-ORLM01002188.1-human-gut-metagenome-genome-assembly--contig:-NODE-2188-length-10618-cov-2.219998_pt1 | contig 10618 bp, 7 predicted proteins | sample MGYA00243063_ERZ508815 | MGnify/ENA primary metagenome ERZ508815 (study PRJEB26277, sample SAMN04329768) | human gut metagenome | biome: human-associated habitat | host: Homo sapiens | place: USA...
GGACAACCGGGCATTTAATTGTCAATTGTCAATTGTCCATTGTCAATTCCTTTGTTTACAAAAGGTAGCGCCACCACACCAAACAGTCCCGTAATTCCGAGCCAGGCAGTTTGCACCGTATGCACCACCAGAGCAAAAGCCGCAGCATCGGTTTCTTTTACTCCGAAGCACATCAAAGTGGCGATCACCATAAAATGCCACGGACCAATCCCCCCCTGCACGGGTACCGCCACAGCGATACTACTCATCGTAAAAGCGATCAGACCGACCGTCACACCCAAATCACGGGTAAAATCGAAAGCATAGAAAGTGATGTAGAAATACAGGAAATATCCTGTCCAGATCAACAGGGTTTGAATAACGAAAAGACCTTTACGCTTCATCAGCCAGATGCTCTTCATTCCATCCCAGACGTTCTGCAACATCGACTTTGCTTTCTTGACCAGCGTAAAGTTACTCATATATGTGAATATAAACCAAATTCCGGCAATAAAAATTACGCCGGCCACATAAATCCATATCGAGTTGAACATGGACTGAAAACCATCCAGCAACGCAGGGTTCTTCGCAAAGAAACTATGGAAAAAATCAAAATTGAAGATAATGATGGACATTGTGATCAGCCCGACCATGATGGTATCGCTCACACGGTCGATCAGCAGCGTCCCCAACAGGCGGGTAAACGGGATCTTGTCATATTTGGTTATCATCCCGCAACGCCAGACTTCACCGACACGTGGTAGCACAAGGTTCACAGCATAATTCCCCAACACAGCATAAATCACATTGCAGGTCTTCACCTTATCACCTAACGAACGAATCAGCAGTCCCCAACGCAATCCCCGGACAATATTGGCTCCCAAGCCAAACAAAAGGGAAAAAAGAATAATCTCATAGCGGACCCCCTTACGAATCACATTCCAGATCTCGCCAATATCCATCTTACTGTATAGATACCAAAGGAGTAAACAACCGAATGCAAGCGGGAGAATTATCTTGAGAAACGTGCGTAGAATTGCTTTAAAATCCATTATACGTAGATGACTTTAAATTATTTGTTGTATTTTTGTACGCCTGCAAAGATAAGCATTATATTTAAATACGAACACATTACACCAAAGAAGTGGATGAGATTAGTTAAGCCCAAAAAAGCATTAGGACAACATTTCCTGAAAGATCTGCAAATAGCTGAGCGTATTGCAGATACATTGTCCGATTACAAGCAGTTACCTGTACTGGAAATTGGCCCAGGGATGGGCGTCCTCACCCAATTCTTACTGGAAAAAGGACACGATCTGACAGTAGTGGAGCTGGATATGGAATCGGTCGATTACCTGGAACAGAACTTTCCCGGCTTGGAAGGCAAGATTTTGGCCGAAGACTTTCTGCGTCTGGATCTCGGCAAGTTGTTTCCGGACCAGTTTTGTGTGATTGGCAATTATCCTTATAATATATCCAGTCAGATATTTTTCAAAGTGCTCGACTACAAGGAACATATTCCCTGCTGTTCGGGTATGATACAGAAAGAGGTGGCCGAACGTCTTGCTGCCGGTCCGGGCAGTAAGACATACGGCATCCTGAGCGTCCTGCTACAGGCCTGGTACGAAGTGGAATATCTGTTTACGGTCAGCGAGAATGTATTCGATCCGCCTCCAAAGGTCAAGAGTGCGGTGATACGGATGGTGCGCAATGACCGAAAATCGTTGGGATGTGACGAGAAGCTTTTCAAGACGGTTGTCAAAACCTCGTTCAACCAACGTCGCAAAACATTGCGCAACTCCATGAAACCTCTGCTGGGTAAGGATTGTCCCGATTATTCGCTCCCGATCTTTAACAAACGACCGGAACAGCTTTCCGTAGAGCAGTTCGTGGAACTGACGCTGAAAACGGAGCGAAACTTAAAAGATTTATGATTTCAGATTTATGATTTATGACTTATGGAGCTTGCATTGTTTCACAAATCATAAATCATAAATCCTAAATTCTCCAAAGCATGATTGAACTGACGAAAGAATATATAGACCATCTAAAAGACATCATCACGGAGAAGGATGATGCTAAGATTAAGGAGATACTGGACGAACTGTATCCGGCGGACATAGCCGAACTGTACCAGGAGCTTGATTTGCAAGAGGCTATCTACCTCTATCTGCTGATGGATGGTGAAAAGGCAGCGGATGTTCTGATGGAACTGGATGAAGAAGACCGTCACAAGTTGCTGAAAGAACTTCCGAACGAACTGATTGCCAAACGCTTCGTGGACAATATGGAGACCGACGACGCTGTAGACCTGATGCGTGAGTTGGACGAAGATACCCAGGAAGAGATTCTTTCGCACATCGAAGACGTAGAGCAGGCGGGCGACATCGTCGACCTCTTGAAATACGATGAAGACACTGCCGGTGGATTGATGGGTACCGAAATGATCGTGGTGAACGAGAATTGGAGTATGCCCAAATGTATCGACGAGATGCGCAAGCAAGCTGAAGACATGGATGAGATCTATTACGTCTATGTAGTTGACGATGATGAGCGCCTTCGCGGAGTCCTCCCCCTGCAGAAGCTGATCACTAATCCTTCCGTCTCGAAGATCAAGCATGTGATGAAGAAAGACCCGATCTCCGTCCGCGACAGTGACAGTATCGAAGAGGTGACCGAGACGATCGAAAAATATGACCTGGTCGCCCTACCTGTTATCGACAGCATCGGGCGTCTCGTCGGACGTATCACCATCGACGATGTCATGGATGAAGTCCGCGAACAGCACGAACGTGACTACCAGTTGGCATCCGGTATCTCGCAGGATGTGGAAACTTCGGATAATGTCTTCACCCAAACGGCCGCCCGCCTTCCTTGGCTCCTGATCGGTATGATAGGCGGAATAGGGAACTCTCTGATCTTAGGTAATTTTGAAGGAAATTTTGCCGTCAACCCCAAGATGGCGCTGTTTATTCCGTTGATTGGAGGAACAGGCGGAAATGTCGGCATCCAGTCTTCCGCCATCGTGGTACAAGGCCTGGCCAACAACAGTTTGAAGGAAGGAAACATTCTGCCTCAGATCTTGAAAGAGTCTGTCGTTTCACTGATTAACGCCAGCATCATCAGTTTAGTCGTATTTATCTATAATTTCTTTATGTTAGGCGACAGAGGCATCACCGCTTCGGTTTCCTTAAGCTTGTTTGCGGTCGTGATGTTCGCCAGTGTCTTCGGAACACTGGTCCCCATGACTCTCGATAAACTGAAGATCGACCCTGCTTTGGCCACCGGACCGTTTATCACCATCACAAACGACATTATAGGTATGATGATCTACATGTTCATTACGTCTGCACTGGCTGGATAAGCAAAAAAACAATCTCTTCCCCTTTCAGAAAAGAGATTGTTTTTCCACACCAGACATCACCAACCCGTGGGCTGTTTGATATTCGGATTAGCGGTTACTTCTTGCTGATGTAAAGGCCATGAATCGAATTTCGGGAAAACACAATTACGTGTTTCAATCGTCACATAAGAACCCTCATTAGGATTCCATGCTCCATAAATTGTACCTTGATTCGTTTCATTCCCGATTCCCCAACGACGAATATCGTCATAACGCTTTCCTTCGAATGCAAACTCGATACGACGTTCACGGCGATACAATTCACGTACCTTCTCTTGAGTATTATACACAGACTTATCCATATTTGGCATTCCAGCACGATTTCGAATCATATTAATATATTTCTCCACATCCGGATTTTGCCAGTCTCCTGTTTCAATCAGACACTCCACATAATCCATCAGGACTTCGGCATACCGATAAATCATAAAGTCAAGTGTTCCTCGTCCCGTAGCTCGATCTTGTTCATCCAAGTATTTTTTCAACATATATCCAGAACGCGAGGCTCCTGTTTTTCCAACAAAATCACTACTGTTAGGATCAAACGGATGATAAACATAATTAGAAATGGAAGTGCTGTCTTCTGGCATCATCACAGTTGCATACAAACGGGGATCCCGCGCTTTATATAAAGGATTCCGTTCATACTGTAAACGTTCTTCAGCCGAAAGAGACTGAATCGTTTTTCCATCAATCGTCTCATAAACGTCAACCAATGACTTCAACGGGGCACTTACACCTTGCCCCCCCATGACTGTCCCCATATTACGGAACCAAATATCATTGCATCCCTGGTCTCTAAATAATATTCTTTCCTTATTTTGTTCGCCGAGATAACGGAACAAATCCCGATAATTCCTGCCTGGATCATTATCCTGAGAAGATGTATAATACAGTTCAAATTCCCCTGAATCGATCAACGCCTTTGCTGCTGCTTTTGCCTGCTCATATTGTTTAAATTGCAGGTTGACATCCATTTTTAATGCTAAAGCGATCGATCTGGACATTCTACTCCGACGCCCTTCATCCCAAACGAACGGCAGATCTTCTGAATTTATAACCATATCCAATTCACGATTGATAAAATCCAGACATTCTTGTACCGTATTACGCGCCAAGTAAATATCACTTGGATTCAAAGCATGATCCACGATAGGAATCCCGTCATGCCGTCCATAATAATTCAGCAGGCGGATGTGATACCAAGCACGCCACACACGTGCTTCCGCTTTCATACGTGCTCTTTCCGATTCATCTGCAAAATAGGCATTATCAACATGTTCCAAGAATCGGCAACACCGACGAATATAAGTATAACTATTAGACCACTGATCTAAAACAACTTCCCAACTTGTTGGATCATTGTTTTTAGTAGGAGGTACCAAAGAGCCATTTCCTAATTGAACTATACGTTGATCAAAATTAGCAAAGAAATACATGTTGTCTGTAGCACCCTCCAAAAACATCAATCCTAACTCTGTCTCAGACTGCCCTCCTATCATCCATAACTTACATAGTCCTAAAGCATTTTCACATTCATTCATCGTTTCCCAAAACTTATCATCTGATATTTCAGTCGGATGATTACGTGTTAAAAAATCTTCACATCCACAACAACTTATCATTACGGCAATCAGACAGATTACCTTCATTATTTTCTTACTATATTTTTTCATCTTTACTTTATCATTATATTAGAAATTCAAACTTACACCTGCCGAATAGGTCTTAACCAACGGATAAGAGCCTCTTTGTCCACGACTTTCCGGATCAACCAAATCCTCTTTTGCAATTGTAAACGGATTCTGCACATTCAGATATAAACGAATATTAGACATTCCAATCTTTTTCAATCCGATTTGGTCAAAAGTATACCCAAACTGAATATATTTAACGCGACAATAACTTGCGTCAAAACGCCAATAATCTGATGTATGATCATTATTCCCATAAGAAGAATTAGGAGCCAAACGAGGATATCTTGCAGTCGGATTTTCCGGAGTCCAATAATCTGTTTGAACTGCTAACGGTGTCTGACCGTCACCGGATGTATTCAATCCATAGGCATAGGGACCAGAATAATAACCATCAACTCCTGTAACCCCTTGGAAAAGTATTTCAAAGTCAAACTTTTTATAATTCAAAGAAATATTAGCAAAATAGTTCAAATCTGGCTGATCATCTCCACTGATAACACGGTCATCCGTTGTGATCTTACCATCCTCATCTGTATCCAAATAGTGGATATCTCCCGGTTTCTGTCCATCAAAAATCACAACACCTTCTTTGGGAATCCAATTTCCTGCAGCATCTTTCGTAAAATCGTCTTCTTGCAACAGACCATCCGTTGGATAAATAAAGTAACTATTCAAAGCATACCCTATCTGATGAATCCTGTTTCCATTATCATAAGGTGCACCAAAAAGATCTTCTATCTTGTTTTCATTATGTGTCAAACCAGCATGTATATTCAATCCGAAATCTTTAGTGACCTGTTTATTATAACTCACATCGAATTCCCACCCTTTATTACGGACTTTGCCCGAATTCAAGGGTGCTGCACTGATTCCCCCGATATAAGAAATAGGTGGGGTTATGATCATATCTGTCGTCAACTTATTATAATAATCGAACGTTACGGTCAAGTTTTTAAACAAACGGATATCAGCTCCTACATCCAACATGTGAACCGTTTCCCAAGTTATATCCGGATTCCCGAAGACCGTTTCATTACCATTTCCCGCATTTATCAATGTCTGATACTTATAAAGTCCGATATTCTCATTTCCTAATGAACCATAAGACATTCTCAGTTTGAATTCATTCAAAAAATTTTTCGTCGACTTCATAAATGCCTCTTCATGAATATTCCAGCCAGCACCGATAGAGGGGAACACTCCAAATTTGTTTCCCGGTCCAAAGCGGGAGGAACCGTCACGTCTCACCGTACCTTCCAACAAATAACGGTTATCAAATGTATAATTTGCTTTTGCAAAGAAGGAACTCATAGCCCACTGATCCCAGTCACCATTATTTGTCAGTTCCTGATTATACCCACCAATAGCAAATAACCGATGTTTATTTTTCTCCAAGGTATATTCAACGGTTCCCCCTAAATAATAATAACTGGAACGACTTTTGGATGCATTATGGATAGCTCCCCAAGTTTGTAGAAAAGCACCTGAATTATAATCGAAAAAGTTATAAGCATCTCTTTCTTCTTTTGTTGCTCCACTACTTATTCGATAAGAATATTGCCCACGGACAATCAGGTTCGGAATAATTTCCCAACGCGGAGCAATATTAATACTGATATTGTCTCCTAAATAAGTACGGACACCCCCCTTTTCCATCAAAGCTGCTGGATTCCGCTGCTCCGGACGATTTCCATAATATAAAATATCACTTCCTTCTTTCATCGGATAATGGATTACCGTATTCGGAGGTGTTGTATACAAATAATTAAGCACGGCTTGCAAAGGCTCATGCCTGTTTGTACGATACGAATTAAAATCCATATTGACCGACAAATTGTCCAACAAACTGACTGATGTATTTGCCCGAATATTCAAACGGTTATAACCTGCGTTATCAATCAAGGCTTCATTATCCAGATAATTGGCAGTCAAGGCAAAACGAGCAAGGTTACTTCCTCCGGATACAGAGACGGAATGGCTTTGGATCATACCGGTCTGATACATATAGTCGGTCCAATCTGTATCCGGATATTTGATAAGATCCGAATGGCTCCTCGTCGCATCAATTGCTTCTTGAGAATAGATCGGTGCTCCTCCTACATTCGCATTCGCAACATTTACCATTTGCATATAATCTGCCGCGTTAACAAACTCCGGTAGATAGGTCGCTTGTTGAAAACCTGCATAACCATTGTAGGAAATGCTGATCTTACCAGGAGTTCCACGTTTTGTCTTCACAACAATCACACCATTTGCTGCACGAGCACCATAAATGGCAGAAGCAGCCGCATCTTTCAAAACAGTCACACTCTCGATCGTATTCGGATCCAGTTGATTCATGTCCATAGGAATACCATCTACCAGCACCAAAGGATCACTTGTACCCAAAGTCGAAATGCCACGAATCTTTATTGCAGCTGCATCTGCCCCCGGTAAACCGGAACTTTGTGTCACATTCAACCCTGTGATTCCACCTTGCAGCGACTGGGACAAAGATGTGATCGGTTTGGTCGACAAGTTTTTTGTCACATCTAAAGAAGATACGGCAGAAACAGAGTTCACTCTTTTTTCTTCCGAAATACCTGTTACCACAATTTCATCCAATTCTTCGGAGTCAGAATTTAAAGAGACTGTCAAGTTGCTTATAGCACGAGAGACAACATACTCATAATCTTTAAACCCTAAATATTTAAAAATCAAAATATCTCCTCTCTTTGCCTTAATAGTGAAATAACCATTACCATCACTAATGGTCCCTAGAGATGTTCCTTTAATCAGAATATTCACTCCTGGTAATGGATAAGGCGGTTCTGAATTTTCAAGAACCTGTCCTTGGATAGTCCAAATCCTGTCATCAATAACAGTGTTATTGATGACATCCGAAGAATCGGATATCTCTTTCCGGGCGATTGCGATATAATCCTCAATTTGTTTAAAAGAATAACCGTCTCCCAATACAGAGCGTAATGCTGTCAAAATATCAGAAGTCTGGATATCCACCGATACCACCCGGTCCTTTTGAAGTTCATCACTACTATAGGCTATTTTCACTCCCGATTGTTTCATAATAGCATCCAGAACTTGCTCCAAACGGGCGTCTTTAAAAGATAAATTCAACGTGTACTTTTGCTCTAAAAGAGTTGTTGATGCCGAAATATCCGGCGAAATACTTAATAAATTGATGAGTAAAAATAAAAATAACGAGTGCTTTAAGACTTTTTGTGCATACACAAAAGCCCCATGTCTGCTTTTTTCCATAAATTTGTATTTTACAGGTTTAAACTGAGTTATAAAAATGTTTAGTAATCTGTTACGGGAGACAGTATCTGGTACATACTGTCTCCTTTTTGTGTTTTCATGATATCTAAGTCATCATACCTCCTCTCTTTTTTGTTTAACATAAATGATATTTCCTTGGCTTCGTTCCAATTTTACATCCGACGTAAAACTGATCAACTCCAATAATTGCTCCAAACTGATTTTCCGGTCTATGACCAAAGAAAAACGCTTATCTTTCAACTGTTCATTTTGATACCGGACGGTAAAATCATACCAATGCAACAACTTATTAAAGATTTCCTCTAACGCGGCATCTTTGAAAATATATTCTCCTTTTACCCAAGATGTATATAAATCCGTGTCTACAACCCGTATCCCGGACTTACGGCTTTCCTTATTATAACAGAACTGCTCGGAGGGGACAATCCGGAATTCTTCGCCACCATTCGCTTTTACAGCCACAGAACCTCCTACCAGTGTGACACGAGCCATTTGCTCGGACTGATAAGCCGAGACATTGAAAGAGGTTCCCAAAACCTGGACTGCGACCTCATCCGTCCTCACCACAAAAGGACAGTCCGGATTCTTAGCCACATCGAAGAACGCCTCTCCTTTCAACCGGACCTCGCGCATTTCTCCTGCAAAGCGAGTCGGATAAGATAACTCCGATTCAGCATTCAGCCAAACGTGTGTTCCATCTGCCAACTCCAGTTCGTAAGCATTCCCTTTCGGTATCACCAAGTGATTCCAAGACAGCTTTTCTTCATCTGAAGGTTGCTCCCGGTCCGACTCATACGAAAGTTGTCCAACCAGATTATTCCGAATCACCATATTGCCCTGCTGAATCGAAAAACTATCCTGCTTCAACGGAATCCGTTCCCCATTATCCAACAGTAAAGTCGGTTGATTTATGTTTTTCAATACATCTGCCTCAGCAGTCCAATCCGGCTCCGCAGGTCTGTTCATAAAATAGAGCCCTATAGAAAACGCAATAGCGACCAAGGCCGCATAAGGCAACCAAGTTTTTAAGTTAAACTTTTTCTTCTTCTCTACAGTTTGGTTGCGTACCCTCATCCAAGCCTGTTCAACATCATATTCAGAATCATCCTGCTTACCGACAGTCTCGAAACTGCGATATAGTTCACCCACTTGCTCGAACTGCTTTCTGTTGGCTTCCGAACAAGCAAGCCATTCATTCAACAGGCGATGCTCGTCTTCGGTCGCATCTTCGGACAGGACAGACAACATGATCTCATATATCGTTTCAGACTTCATTTGCAATACCTTTTATTATATGACAACAGTGGGCAGGAAAATGGGTAGGAAAAAATAAACTTTTTTCATGTATCTATGACAAATTCAGTCTGCATGTAATTTGTTTCCGGCAATGCCGAACATATATTCGTATATCTTCGACAATGTCGAACAGCTACACGACAACGTCAAAAACAGGTTTCATTAGCATAAAAAGCAAGACTGTTCCTTGTAAATCAATCAATTCTTCCCGCATAATTCGAAAAGCTTCTCCCAAATGATACTTGACAGTATATTTGTCATCGATAAAAATCGGATCGTATCTCCAGCCAATATGCTCTTCTCCTATAATTTCTGATATCTGCAGAAATGCTTCGATGATTTTTCTTTTACTTACAATTGTTTTAAATAATCCTGGTTCGATGTCTGCTTCATATGGAGTGATTGTGATATACCAGTATGTCCTGTAAGATTTCAGCAAATCCATATACTTCAACATAGGGACTGGATTTTTTGAACAGAATACAATCAAATCAACGACTTCAGGATCAAGGCTATACTCTGTGACCTGTAAAGGATCATAGGGATTTCTCACTCGAACATACCCTTCACGGATTCTATTTGTAAACCATTCGGAATAAAATGCAGGTATATCGGTTCTCATGCTTGCATGTATAATCATCCTGCGCTCTCCTCTCACGGAAGATAAATATTACAATATTATTACAAAAAATCTTTTATGAAGCAGACATTATTTCCGTCTGAAGCATAAAAGATTTATTTAATGGTTGTATTAATTTTAACTTCATGTTACTTAAAAAATAGATAATTGCAAATTCGTTTTCCAATGCCATGCAAATTTTAAAAAAAATGTTTAGGTTGTTTTCCGACGATAATTTTGACCACAGTCTTGTTTCTACTCAGGCATATTTCTTACCACTGAGTACCATTTATCGTTAAATGCTCACAAGTCCAAAATTCTTATAAAGCCTGTATTTATGCGGTT
>ENA-ORLM01002190-ORLM01002190.1-human-gut-metagenome-genome-assembly--contig:-NODE-2190-length-10615-cov-2.790188_pt1 | contig 10615 bp, 10 predicted proteins | sample MGYA00243063_ERZ508815 | MGnify/ENA primary metagenome ERZ508815 (study PRJEB26277, sample SAMN04329768) | human gut metagenome | biome: human-associated habitat | host: Homo sapiens | place: USA...
GATGCACAGGGGACTCTCAGTATCCGGGGGTCTTCCTCTATGGCAGATGTGCTTACGGAACTGGCAGATGCGTTTATGGCAGTGAATTAAACTGCTACGATCCTTGGGGATGCGACAGATTCTACGAAGGGGTTGAACGATGCCATGGAAGGAAAATGCGATATGGCTATGGTATCACGCAGCCTAAAGGATTTCGAGACAGATCTTGTAGAATCAACGGTGATCGCAACGGACGGAATCGCTGTGATTGTCCAGAAGGATAATCCGATTAATCAGGTAACGAAAGATGAATTGAAAGGTATCTTCAATGGAGACATCACATCTTGGAATGATATTCAATAAAATAAAAAATTTGTTTCGTAAGATATTTAAGAAACGAGATAAAGAAACTGAAACTATAACCGAAAATACGGAGGAAAATACTATGTTGCAGGAAACAATCTATGATAACCGGGAACTTTCCTGGTTGAAGTTCAATAAAAGAGTATTGGAGGAAGCAGTGGATGAGAACAATCCGCTCTGTGAGCGTTTGTCGTTCGTGTCAATCTTCCAGAGCAATCTTGATGAGTTCCTGATGGTACGTGTCGGTTCGTTAGACGCAGGAAAAGACAGTAAAGTACGCGAAAATAAGACGAATATGACCTGTCAGGAGCAGCTTGACCGTATTATCGTCAAGGAGAAGAAGCTTCGCGAGAAGAAGGATGAAATCTATCTGCGCCTGATGTATGAGATGGAAGAATATGGTGTCAAGGAGCTTTTGTATAAGGATCTGAATGAGGATGAGCAGGATTCCATGAAGATTTACTTTGAGAATGAGATCCAGCCCTTTATCTCGCCACAGGTTGTTGGCAAACGTCAGCCGTTCCCATTCTTACGTAACAAGGAAATCTACGCTGTGGTAGAGCTACGCACAAAATCGAACAATACGAAGATTGGCATTATTCCATGTAACAATCCGGTCATTAAGCGCATGATCCCGGTTTCTTCCGACGGAAGACGTTTTATGCTTGCGGAAGAATTGATTCTGCATTTTGCTGGTGAAGTATTCCCGGGGTATAAGGTAATCAGCAAATCCCTGATCCGTATCCTGCGGAGTGCGGAAATTGCCGTGGATGATGCATTAGACGATGATGAAAAAGATTACCGCAAGGGTGTGGAGAAGGTGCTTCGTACAAGAAGCCGTTTGTGCCCACTCCGAATGGAATATACAAGAATGATGAATGACTCCATCATCGAGAAGATGTGTGGATTTTTAGGGCTCACAAAAAAGCAGGTATTTCATTCCATCTCACCACTTGACCTGTCCTTCTTATTCAAGGTGGAAGATCTGCTTCGAAATGAAAAATATTTATTTTACGAACGCCGCGTGCCACAGCAGCCGGCTATGATAGACCGGACACGCCCTGTGATGGAGCAGGCCAGAGAGCATGATTTATTCCTGTCTTATCCATATGAGAGCATGAAGCCTTTTATCCAGCTCTTAAATGAGGCTGCAAATGATCCGGAGGTCGTATCAATCAATAACATCCGCTGGTCGCGACAGCTTGAGGATGCCGGATGCCGCGTAATCTATGGTTTGAATCATATGAAGGTACATTCCAAGCTTTGCCTGATTACAGGAAAGCGAAATAATAAAATCGAATATATCACACAGATCGGTACCGGTAATTACAACGAGAAGACATCCCGTATCTATACTGACTATTCTCTGATCACATCTTCAGTAGATATTGGAAATGAAGCTGCCAATGTGTTCAACCATCTGTCAATGGGAACTACAGTCGATGAGACACAACATCTGCTTGTAGCTCCGAACTGCCTGCAGAATAAAGTCCTTGCAATGATCGATGAAGAAATTGCAAAGGCGAAGGAAGGAAAAGAAGGTTATGTCGGTGTGAAAATCAATTCCCTGACGGATAAGAAGATCATCGACAAGCTTATTGATGCCGGTAAAGCCGGCGTGAAAATCCGCATGATCGTGCGTGGAATCTGCTGTCTGAAAGCAGGTGTAGCAGGAGAGACGGATAATATCCGGATCATCAGCATTGTCGGAAGATTTCTGGAACATTCCAGAATCTATATATTCGGCAAAGATGACCCGAAGGTGTATATTGCTTCAGCCGATTTTATGACACGGAATACCGTTCACCGTGTAGAGGTAGCGGCTCCTGTATATGATCCTGCAATCAAAGCTCGGATTCTCGACGATTTTGAATTGTTCTACGAGGATGACCAGAAGGCAAGAGAGCAGATCAACGGCATCTACCTGCCAAAACATGGGGAAAGTCATATCAATGCACAGGAAGCACAATATGCACAAGCTTACAAAAACAACGAGATACATGCATAGATTTCCTATATACATAGTGTTATAACAATTATATACGCTATACAATACTGCGCCATCAGTATTTTGTATAGATTCGAGACTTCCTCTCGACTGACAGTGAATAAATATTGCTGTCATAAAAAGCGCCTGTTAACGCCATACGCAGGCGCTTTTTCTATTTTGTGGAATAATATTTCAAAAGCGGGTTGACTATATACAGAATCTCTGCTATAGTATCCATATTCTCTTTAATGCATTAAAGCAGTAACGCGGCAGAGAAAGAAAGATGAGGAACAAAGACATGAAAGAATTATCAAATTTACTTGGATTTCGGGAGAGTATCAAAGTTGTTGATGCGACCTTACGTGACGGTGGACTGGTGAATGACTTCTATTTCACAGATGACTTTGTAAAAGCATTGTATCAGGCAAATATCGACGCAGGTGTTGACTATATGGAGATGGGATATCGTGCATCAAAAAAGGTATTTGATGAATCGAAGTTCGGTAAATGGAAATTCTGTAGTGATGACCATATCCGTGAGATCGTTGGAGAAAACGACACAGACTTAAAGCTTGCAATCATGGCAGATATCGGGCGTCATGACAAGAACGATTTCGATGAGAAGGTAAATTCACCGGTTGATTTAGTCCGTGTGGCAGCATACATCCATCAGATGCCGGAAGCAATCGACATGGTAGAGGATGCGGCAAAGAAGGGATACGAGACAAGCTGTAATATTATGGCAATCTCGAATTCACAGGAGGAAGACATCAAGGTTGCACTTGATATGCTTGGCAAGACACCGGTTGATGTTATCTACATTGTGGACAGCTTTGGTTCTCTGTATCCGGAGCAGATTGCCCGTATCGCAGATCTGTACCTGAATTTCGCAGCAAAATACAATAAGAAGATCGGTATCCATGCACACAACAACCAGCAGCTCGCATTTGCAAACACGATTGAAGCGTGCGGTGATGGTGTAGACTGGTTAGACGGAACCTACCTGTCCATGGGAAGAGGAGCCGGCAACTGTGCAATGGAGCTATTACTTGGATTCCTGAAGAATCCAAAATACAACGTATACCCGGTATTCAAATTCATTGAAGACCACATGATGAAATTAAAGGATGACGGCATCGTCTGGGGGTACGATCTCCAGTACCTGATGACCGGGCTTTTAAACCAGCATCCTCGTTCTGCAATCGCCTTCACAAAAGAGAATCGCCGCGACTACGCAGAATACTACAAGGAACTGTTAATTTAATTGCATAAGGAACAACAAGAAAATAGTTATTGTTTCTCGAAAGATTGAGAAGTAAAAAGAGCATATAATATACAAAGAATAGTTGTAGTTATTTATGTATATGTTTGAAACTTAGAAGTACTTAATGTTCTGTAATAAATCAGCAATGTTTGAACACGATGTTCAAACAAGCCGCCACTGAGCCACGGATGGCGAATTGGCGGCGATTGCGTACGATAGAAGTTATGTAAATCAGAACATTTAGAACTTCTTGTTTCAATACATCACATAAACAACTACAACTATTTTTATATATGCTCTTTTTACGCACATTTTACAAAACTACGATAACGCACTTTACTTACATTCTGTATATTCTCATTTGTAAGTTAAATCAAAAAGAAAATCTTTAAGAGAAAAAGGAGACAAAGAAAATGAGAAAGTTAAAGAAAGCAATCATTGGAGTTTTAGCATCAGCCATGCTTATGGGAGCAATGACAGGATGTGGTAAAGCAGCAAGTGATGATATCACCGTAATTTCCCGTGAGGATGGATCCGGTACAAGAGGCGCATTTATCGAACTGTTCGGTATCGAGGAGAAGGATGCAGATGGTAATAAGATTGATAATACAATCTCTACTGCAGATATCACAAACTCAACATCCGTTATGATGACGAGTGTAGCAGATGATGAGGCAGCGATCGGATACATATCCCTTGGTTCCCTGGATGATTCTGTAAAGGCATTGAAGATTGATGGTGCAGAAGCAACCGCTGATAATATCTCAAACGGAAGCTACAAGGTATCCCGTCCGTTCAACATTGCAACAAAGGGTACACCAAACGAAGTAACACAGGATTTCATCAACTTCATCTTGAGCGAGGATGGACAGAAGGTTGTTGAAGATGCAGGATATATCAGCCAGGGCAATGCAGGTGCATTCAAGGCTGCAGGCGTAAAGGGTAAGATTAATATTGCAGGTTCATCTTCCGTAACACCGGTTATGGAGAAGCTCAAGGAAGCATATGTTGCAGTCAATCCGGATGTACAGATTGAAGTACAGCAGAGTGATTCTACAACAGGTATGACAAGTGCGGCAGAAGGTGTCTGCGATATCGGTATGGCATCCAGAGAGCTGAAGGACAGCGAGCTTAGTGCAGGTCTTACACCAACAGTGATCGCAATTGATGGTATCGCAGTTGTTGTAAATAAGAACAACGATGTCGATGGTCTTACAAGTGATCAGGTAAAGAGCATCTACACAGGTTCTATCACAAAGTGGTCAGAAGTAAAGTAATAGCTTGATAAAAACTTATCAGAAAGAAAATACGAGGCATACTATGACGAAAGTAAAAGAAAGAACAATGCATATCGTATTCCTGGTGGCTGCCTGTATGTCCATACTGGCAGTCGCCATGATATGTCTGTTCATGTTTGCCAATGGCGTACCAGCCATCCGGCAGATTGGATTTGTGAATTTTATATTTGGTAAAACCTGGATGCCGGGTGCAAATAAATTCGGCATCTTCCCTATGATCATCGGCAGTATCTATGTGACAGCAGGTGCAATCATCATCGGTGTTCCAATCGGACTTTTATGTGCCGTATTCATGGCAAAGTTCTGTCCACCGAAGCTTCATAAGATTATGAAACCGGCTGTGGATCTGCTTGCAGGTATTCCATCTATTGTATATGGATTCTTCGGTCTGGTTGTGATCACGCCGATGATCCGGAATACATTCGGCGGAAGCGGTAAAAACATTCTGACCGCCTGCATCCTGCTTGGAATCATGATTCTGCCAACCATCATCAGTGTATCGGAATCAGCAATCCGCGCGGTTCCGGAAAGCTATTACGAAGGAGCATTGGCACTCGGTGATACGCATGAGAGAAGTGTCTTCAAGGCAGTACTCCCTGCAGCAAAATCCGGAATCCTTGCAGCCATTATTCTTGGAATCGGGCGTGCGATCGGTGAGACAATGGCAGTCATCATGATTGCCGGAAACCATGCAGTTATGCCGGACAGCCTGTTGGCCGGTGTGCGGACACTTACATCGAATATTGTACTGGAACTTGGATATGCAACAGATTTGCACAGAGAAGCATTGATCGCAACCGGTGTGGTTCTGTTCGTATTCATCCTGATTATTAATCTGTTGTTCTCAGTTGTGAAAAAGAAAGGGGCGAAATAGGCATGAGTGAACAAGCTGTAGCAGCAAAGGCAGATATGGAAGCAATCAGGCCGATCAATGTCGTCACCTGGAAGGATAAGCTCGCTGCATACAAAAAACGGCCGCTTTCCATGTTTTTACTGATGGCAGTCACGGTATCTGCAGTCATTACGGTTGGTGTGCTTGGCGCACTTGTCATCTATATTCTGGCAAACGGTATCATGAATCTTTCTCCGGAGCTTTTTGCCTGGAAATATACAACCGAAAATGTATCGATGCTTCCTGCAATTATCAATACATTTCTTATGACAGCGCTTTCCCTGCTCATCGCAGTACCAATCGGTATCTGTTCTGCTATTTATTTGGTAGAATATGCCAAGCGCGGAAATAAACTTGTGAGTATTGTCAGAATCACAACCGAGACATTATCCGGTATCCCTTCCATTGTCTATGGTCTGTTCGGATATCTGATGTTTGTGATCGCATTTGGCTGGGGACTTTCATTCTTCGGTGGTGCGCTTACACTTTCCATTATGGTACTTCCAACCATTATGCGTACGACAGAAGAAGCGCTCTTAAGCGTACCGGATTCTTACCGGGAAGGAAGCTTCGGACTTGGAGCCGGCAGACTGCGGACGATATTTAAGGTTGTACTTCCATCTGCGGTACCCGGTATTTTATCCGGAGTTATCCTGGCAATCGGACGTATCGTCGGCGAGACGGCAGCTTTAATCTTTACATCCGGTACAACTGCCGAGATACCAAAGAGCTTATTTGATTCCGGATGTACACTGGCTGTTCATATGTATAAGCTGCTTTCGGAAGGACTCTACACAAAACAGGCATATGCAACCGCAGTTGTGCTGCTTGTAATGGTTGTCATAATCAATGCAGCATCCGGAAAGCTTGCCAAAAAACTGCAGGCAAAATAAGTACTGGAATTTGGAGGAAAAAATGGGTAATTTTAAAATAAAGGACATGGATTTATATTACAGTGATTTCCATGCGTTAAAAGATATCAACTTGGACATTCCATCGACCAAGATCACTGCATTCATCGGTCCATCCGGCTGTGGAAAATCCACACTCTTAAAAAGCCTGAATCGAATGAATGATCTGGTCGAGGGCTGTAAGATCACAGGTGAGGTAACACTCGATGGCGAAAATATATACAAAGGAATGGATGTCAATACATTGCGCAAGCGCGTCGGCATGGTGTTTCAGAAACCAAATCCGTTTCCGATGAGCATCTACGACAATATTGCATATGGACCGCGTACACACGGAATCCATAAAAAGGCGGAATTAGATGAAATTGTGGAACGTTCCTTAAAGCAGGCTGCTATCTGGGATGAAGTCAAAGACCGTCTGAAGAAAAGCGCGCTCGGTATGTCAGGTGGACAGCAGCAGCGTCTGTGCATTGCGCGTGCACTTGCAGTAGAACCGGATGTGCTTTTGATGGATGAGCCGACATCTGCCCTCGATCCGATTTCCACCTCAAAGATTGAGGATCTGGCAGTTGATCTGAAAGATAAATATACAATCATCATGGTAACACATAATATGCAGCAGGCTGCACGTATCTCAGATAATACAGCATTTTTCCTGCTCGGAGAAGTTGTGGAGTTTGACAATACAGAGAAACTGTTCGCAAATCCAAGTGACAAGCGGACAGAGGATTATATCACAGGAAGGTTTGGTTGATGAATTATGAGAAATGAATACGAGAAGCAATTAGAGAATCTGAATGTCGAACTAATCCGTATGGGTGCACTTTGCGAGAAGGTGATCGCGGGCACTACGAAGGCACTCTTTAGTGGCGATGCCAAATACACATCGAAATCCCATGCAGTCGAAGAAGAGATCGATAAAAGCGAGCATAATATCGAGCATATCTGTATGAGCCTGCTTTTAAAGCAGCAGCCGGTCGCATCGGATTTCCGTTTTGTATCAGCTGCATTAAAGCTTATATCTGATCTCGAACGGATCGGTGATCAATGTGCCGATATTGCGGATATGATCCGTTTCACAACTTCTTATGACTTAAAGGATTTTAAAGACCTTGAAGAAATGTCAGGTGCTGCGAAAGATATGCTGTCAAATGCTGTGGAGGCATATGTCAAAAAAGACAAGGATCTGGCAATCACTGTAATCCAGGCGGATGATAAAGTCGATGCATTATTTGATTCGGTAAAGAAACGTCTCATTAAAGAGATCGGAAAAAAAGCAGAAGATGGCGAATTTTATATAGACATTATCATGATTGCAAAGTATTATGAAAGAATAGGAGACCATGCAACGAATGTTGCGGAATGGGTTTATTATTCAATCACAGGAGAGCATATATAAAATGATTTATGTTTTAGAAGATGACAATAGCATACGTGAATTTGTAGTTTACACATTATGTCACATGGATTTGGAAGCAAAAGGCTTTGAACGTCCATCGGAATTCTGGGCAGGGATGGAAGAAACACTTCCGTCCCTGATTCTGCTTGATATCATGCTGCCGGAGGAGGATGGACTATCTGTCTTGAAAAAGCTCCGGGAACATGCTGATACCAAAGAGGTTCCGGTCATTATGTTAACTGCAAAGGATAGTGAATACGACAAAGTACTGGGGCTTGACAGCGGAGCGGATGATTACGTACCGAAGCCGTTTGGCATTATGGAGTTAGTTGCGAGAATCAAAGCTTTGCTTCGCCGGACAGAAAACCGTGCAGATACGACCGATGACGGTGAGAAGCTTATTGCCGGAAGCATAGCCTTAGATACCAAGCGCCACATTGTTTTAGTGGATGGAGAGCGCATCAATCTTACATTGAAAGAGTTTGAACTTCTGCATCTGTTTATGGAAAACCAGGGACAGGTGTTTACACGTGACCAGCTGCTAAACCGCATCTGGGGATATGAATTCGATGGGGAAAGCCGTACGGTTGATGTCCATATACGAAGCCTCCGGATGAAATTAAAGGAAGCCGGGAATATGATTGAAACGGTCCGCGGTGTCGGCTACAAGATCGGAGATTAAAATGAAAAAGAAGATATTCAAGAATACAATTTTAATCATCTTGCTTTTGGTCGTTCTATGTGGCGTATCCATCATCGGTGTTTTATACAGCTATTTCAACAAACAATACGTTTCCTCCCTGAATCAGGCGGCAGGCTATATTGCGGAGGGGGTGAACCTATCCGGGCTGGATTTTCTCACCGATTTGAATGAGAATGAAAAGCGTATCACATGGGTTGCGGCGGACGGAACAGTTCTTTATGACAACAAAGCCGACCCCCATACGATGGAAAATCACAAAAATCGTACAGAAATCAAACAGGCAATGACGTCTTCGGCAGGCACAAGTGTAAGATATTCGAAGACACTTTCCGAGGAGACAATCTATCATGCCATCCGTATTGCGGACGGAAGTGTAGTCCGTGTCTCCGTAGTCCGTAAATCGGTGCCGGCACTTTTGATGAAGGTGCTGCTTCCGATTATTCTCGTATTTCTGCTCGGTGTTGAATTCTCCGCGATTCTTGCCTACCGCTTATCGAAACAGATTACAACACCGTTAGAAGCGATTGACTTAGATCATCCGGATGAATCGACGGTTTATGACGAGCTGTCACCGTTTATCCGTAAAATCCGCATCCAGAACGAGCAGATTCAAAAGGCGATGACACAGCTGCAGACACAGAAAAATGAGTTTGCACTGATTACGGAAAACATGCAGGAAGGTTTTCTTGTTGTGGATAAAAAGGAAATTGTTCTCTCACACAACCGGAGTATCTCAACCTTATTTGATGTGGATGAATCGGTAGATGGAAAACATGTGTTAGAGATTAACCGGTCGGAAGAGTTTATCGACTGTATCAAGAAGGCGATCCAGGGAATCCACAGCGAGTATATCTGCCCGGTTAAGGGACGTTTTTATAATATCTATGCGAATCCGGTATTCCGGAATAACGAGGTTGCCGGCGCGGTCGTTATCATCACGGATGTCACAGAGAAGGAAGAACGCGAGAATTTGAGACGGGAATTCTCGGCGAACGTATCGCACGAATTAAAGACACCGCTAACTTCCATATCCGGTATTGCAGAAATTATTAAAAATGGAATTGTTGACGAGAAGGATGTCAAAACATTTGCAGGTAAGATCTATGACGAAGCACGTCGGCTGATCCATCTGGTAGAAGATATCATTAAGCTGTCTCAGCTTGATGAGGGAGAGCAGGCAGTAGAAAAGACTCCGATTGATATATATGACCTATCAAGAATCGAAATCCATCATTTGGAGCCGGTAGCAGAGGAACGGCATATCAAAATCAATCTGCAGGGTGAACATATGATGATATCCGGCATACACTCTGTGTTAGAAGAAATGGTATACAATCTGATTGAAAATGCCATTAAATATAACAAAGAGGATGGAACCATAGATGTCATGATCAAAAAGAAAAAACATCGTTGTGAGTTTTGTGTCAAAGATTCCGGCATCGGAATTCCGGCAGACCAGCTTGACCGGATATTCGAACGCTTTTACCGGGTTGATAAGAGCCATTCCAAGGAAATAGGCGGCACGGGACTTGGACTTTCTATTGTAAAGCATGGCGCAAAGCTGCACAATGCGGAGATTAAGATTGAGAGTGCATTAAATGTCGGTACGGAAATAAATTTAATCTTTCCGATATAGTTGTCTTGTCACCTGTCAAAACATGTGCTATACTGCATGTACATTCGGAGCAAAAACGCAGGCGGAATGTCTGCGTTTTTGTTATGGCGACGAGGAAAATGCACGCATTTATGCGGTGCATTTGACGACCGCTAATCAGAGCACGATGCGCAGAGCACATCGTGTCTTTGTATTATGTAC
>ENA-ORLM01002191-ORLM01002191.1-human-gut-metagenome-genome-assembly--contig:-NODE-2191-length-10613-cov-5.900152_pt1 | contig 10613 bp, 10 predicted proteins | sample MGYA00243063_ERZ508815 | MGnify/ENA primary metagenome ERZ508815 (study PRJEB26277, sample SAMN04329768) | human gut metagenome | biome: human-associated habitat | host: Homo sapiens | place: USA...
AATATTGGTAAATCTTTGGTAAATTTGAGACTGAAGCACAAAAAACGCTTAAAAACGGGACTTATGAGACGATATGAGACTTTTCATCATGCCCGGTAAATCCTGCCGTGGCACACGAATAGTACTTTTATCATTCCTTAAAAACTCCTTGAAAATACTGATTTTCCTTGATTTTACGCCACTTTTTAAGATTTGCTCTGATAGAGTGTTTTATGCACTTTTGTTGCATATCGTGGCATAAGTTCGTATATTTTGTCATCCAAATTTAGTAAAATTCTTAGTAAAATGTCTGGATTTTTTCATTTTACTAAAGACTTTTTCACTTAGGTTTTCTTTTAGTTGTATGTATGTTTTTAAATTTTTAAGCCATTTTTGCAAATTTGCCAAGTTCTTCCCTGGCATCCTCTGCCCCCAGATGCGTATAGGTATTTAGCGTAACACCGATATCAGCATGTCCCATAAGATACTGAAGCGTTTTCGGATTCATACCACTTTTTGCCATATTACTGCAATAAGTATGCCTGCAAACATGCGGTGTGATTTTGGGCAACTGTTCTTTATAGATCCGATTATGTTTTGCTAAAGCCCATTCAAAATGCTTTTCCCAATGCAATGCGACTTCCGGCATATCCTTCTTGTCTAAAAACAAAAATCCCTTATATCCATCTATCGCCGGTTCCTTCTTTGGCTTTTTCCGGTTTTCTATAATGCGTTTGAAGCACTCATACACTTCTTCCGTCATAGGAATCGTTCTGGTTTCGCTCGTTGTCTTGGTATCCTCAATGATATATTGCATATCTCTGGTTCTTTGAAGCTGATGGTCTACACTTATGAGTTTCTCTTCAAAATCAATATCAGAAAGTGTCAATCCTCAAAACTCCGAAATACGAAGTCCGGTTTTAAAGAGGATAAACATTCCGTCATAGTATCGTTTGTAATGCTCATCATTCTTAATAAATTCCAAGAACTTTTTCTCTTGCTTTCTGGTTATGGCTTCTCTTGTTACACTATCGTTTACAACTACTGTACATAGTTGAAACTCGAACGGATTTTTTCGAATTAAATCATCGTCTACAGCCATTTGAAATGCAGGTCTTACCACACCTCGGACTGAATGAATGGTACTGTATCCCCTGCCATCTGCCTGGAGCTTAATCAACCACGCTTTTGCATCGGATAGTTTTACTTTATCAATCCTTAATGTGCCAAATTTTTCTTTCTTAATAATGTTGATAACAAAATTATAATTTGCTCTCGTATTATGACGAACGCCTGTCTTTTGTCCTATATACTTCTTTACCAGTTCAAGAACTGTCAAATTATCACCATATGGAGTAATACCATCATTTATATCCCTTAATATGACTTTTTCCTTTTCTCTAAGTGACTGGCAAGGTCTTCTTCCTGCCGGAAGCGGATCTATCGATTCTAACTTCCAACTGTAAAGAAATTTTTGTTTTCCAAAACAGTCTGTATAAACAAATGCATATCTTCCATCCGCTCGCTGGCTTTCTCCGTTTCGTAAAATACGTCCTTTTTTATCACGTCTTTTCTGATTGCGATTTCTTTCACTCAAACGTCTTTGCTCCTTTCTACGAAGAAGCCCTAGCACGACAACCATATTATATCATACCAGGGCGGCATTTACCACTTTAAAGTGATAAAGTTTCGTATTTTTCATTTCTATAAGGAAGTGGTTTGATTAAGAAATTCTTCAAATTTATGCCGATTAATCAACGATTTATTCCCAACCTGCACCGTAAAACAATAATCAGTATCAGTATTTTCAGAAATCAGCATCCTTATCTTCTTTTCACCAATTCCAAAATATTGAACAGCCTCATCGACCGTTAACATATATTTTTCCCAAATCGGAACCATCTTTCCCTTCATTTTTGCTTCTATGTTATCTATTATGAACACCTCCCATAATAATCTTTGTTTTTCTCTTGTTAACTCGCTTTTTCTCACATTTTCATTTCTTCATAGAGATATTTTCTAAGTCTATGTCATCCCCCTTGGCCATGAATCATGGATATACGGATGTTTAGGGTACACAAAACAAGACGTCGTCTTATTCTGTTATGATCGGCCTTTCTTCCCCCAACTCCTTACGGCAACCTAACCTCCCTTGTCATACGAGATCTCCTTTACTTCAGGGTCCTTAATTCCTTCGTTCTGCTTATCCATAAAGGGGCGTCATGATGCTCCATTACTGAGTCTCTGCTCTGATGGTAAGAAATCTGACTTGGCTCTCTATGTTTATGAAATTCTTCTGTTTCTTTCAGCGCCTTACGGCGGACGTCTCCTGAATCTCACAGTTATTCTTCTTATGCTACCTGCGGCTGCCTGTGAATATCTGAAAGCAGCTTCTGCGAATCGTAGGTCACTCCATTTACCAGGATGGCATAAAAGACTCTTATCAGCTTACAGCTGATGGCAATCACGGATTGTTTCTTCTTGAGCGGATTGTTCGCTCTTGTCGTGTAATACTCATGCAATGACTTAAACTCTGGGTTCTTCGCTATCAGCGGAATTGCTGCATTGAACAGTACTGCCCGCAGCTTACTCCGACCTCTTTTGCTTATGGTCGTCTGTCCTTTGTGCTTTCCAGAGCTGTTCTCCCGTAATGAGAGTCCTGCCAGCTTTTGTATCTGTCTGGGTGATTCGAAACGCCTCACATCACCCACTTCTGCCAGAAATCCGGCTACCGTGATCACTCCTATACCTTTGATGGCAAGCATCTGCTCGCTTTCGGGTATCTTCCTGCACAGCTTTTCTATCTCCTCCATAACGGCGTCAAGCTGTGCCTTTTTGTATTCGTAATCCTCGAGCAACAGTTTCATTTCATACCGGGCAGCCGAAGAGCCTTTCTTTAAGCCGATGCTGCGTTTTGCTGTCTCACACAGGGTTGTTGCCCTTTTCATTCCCACAGCCCTAAGCCTTGCATCACGCCAGATTTGATTGATTTTCTCGGCTCCCAGTTCCACGATTGCTTCCGGAGTACAAACTTTCTTTAGAAGCAGCATACTGCTCTGTGCTTCATAGTCCCCAAACACATCTGTGTACTCGGGGAAATATATGGCGAACCATCTGGCAAATCTGTTTTTGATCTGGGTCATCTCCCTGATGAGTCTCTTACGATTGGCCACCATAATTCTTAAATCAGCATACACACCATCCGGTGTATACGGTGCAGAATACCGGCCCTCGGTAACCAGCTTTGCGATCACCTTCGGATCCTTCCTGTCATTCTTGCTTTGGCTGTTGTCATCCAGTTCCTTGGTCTGCTTTACCGCATAAGGGTTAACCATAACCAGGCGGATGCCCTCATCCTCAAGATAAGCGCCAAGGTCAAACCAATAATGACCTGTCGGCTCGATACCTACGATTGCATCCAGCTTCTTATACTTGTCCTGTAAATGCTGCATCCATGCTTTGAGAGATTCAAATCCTTCTCTGCTGTTGCTGAACGGAAGGACTTTCCCAAGCTCAATGCCTCTCCAGTCAAATGCCCTGGCGTACTGTGTCGTGCTTCCGATATCGATTCCAACTACCAAAGTTGATTCTTTTACTTGATTGATTTTTTCATTCTGCTTATAATTCATTTGTGGGTGTCTCCTTTGAACAATGATTCTTATTAACCGCCAAGTTAACAATCATTATTCTATGGGTGGCACTCATTTTTTGCAAACCGGTTATTTGTTACTTAACAGGAATGCTCCATATTTTCATTTTTTGCACGACAAAAGGCAGCCCGCTATGGACTGCCTTCTGCACGATTATATCTTCTAAGTTTTCTCTGAATCCTCATTGAGAGGATTTCCTATTTTGTATATCAAGAACAAATAATTATTTATACTATATTTTCAAAAATATCATTTAAATACTTTCATTTGCTTCCTTTAAGCTTTCAATGAAACTATCAAATTGTCTATGTAATCTCCAATACTGTTTTAATCCATCTACAGTTTCCTCTTTTTCTAATATATTATCTATTTCATTTATTTCTTTTGATATGACTGATAGTTTCCACCATACCTCTGTTAATCGATTAGAAAAATTAAAAATTTTGTACATATAATTTCCCACTTGGGTTTTAGGCACAATTCTACCAGTTTCATCTCTCATCATATGTTCATCAAATTCATCTGTTGCCGGATCAACAAATCCTACCTTATCATCATGTATCTTATCAACATTATCAAATGGCCAGTTGTTCCACTTATTTCTGTTGCAAACACGACATGAATAAACCAGATTATTATAATCGGTCAACAAATCCAATCTTCCAACCTTTTTTGCAATATCTTCTGGAATCAGATGATCCTTCTGATATGGGCATTTAATTATATTAAAATCTTTCCCACAATATCCACACATATTTCCAAAATCTTCTTTGAGTATCTTTGTATATTTCTGTATATCATTTTCTTTACGATAATTCGTTCTTCTTCTTATTACTTTATCACCATGTACTCTATACACTGTTTTACTCCTTTCGTAAACACTGCTTAAACTCTTTTAATGTCGCTAACATATCCTCTAAAGTATCCTGAGTACTGTTTCTGACTAAAATATCAGGCATTTTATCTACATAATCATATGATGACAAAACTTTATACAGATATATAAACCTATCCTCTTCACTTGCTGAAATTTGCCTTTCTTTTTTCTTTTCAACCAACTTCTCATATTCCAACTTTGTTACCTCTAATCTTTTTCGAAAACACTCGACACTATTCTTTATTTTATTAACAAAATTGCGAAACTCTTGCGAATCATCCTCTTCCGCAAATATAGCCTTATCTTGTACGAAAACTTTTTGCACAATTTTTTCGTTTATACCCTGTTCTGTAAAGTTAGTTAGCAAAAAACATGTAAAATCTGGTAAAATCTCATTAATATCTTTAATTATTTGCGTACCATACACTTTAGATTCTAACTTCATTAAATCATAATCTACCAGTAAACATTCTAATGAATCAGAAATAATGGCATCTGTTAACATAGTAATATTTGTCACATCATCAATATTCTTTAACGCAACTATTTCTATGTCATATTTCTTCAAACTACGAATTGCACTTTTTAAGATATCATATTCATCATCCAAATAACCAATTCTCATCATTTAATTCTCCCTTCCTTCAAAAAATAAATCCATAAAAAAGCCATTCTCTTTTTCAATGTTTTTCCTTAAATCTATATACCCTTTATAATTCTGAATTATGCTGTCAACAATCCAAAGTCCCATTCCTGTTCCTACTACTTCACCATTTGCATTTCTTCTATCAGTAACACCTTGCTTAAGAATTTTTTGTGGTTCCCTTTTAAAAGCCTCACACAATCCAGGACCATTATCACTATATTTTATATAAAACTTGTCATCCTTTCTACCTATCTCTATTTTTATCGTAGGTTTTTCAACTTTATGATTCTTAAATATTGTACTACTATTTGTTACTAAATTACTTATAATTGTCTCAAAGTCAAAAGGGAAACAACGTATATCAATTTCCTCGTTCTCGATATATACATAATCTATTTTATTATTTTGAACACTTTTCCATTTACTAATGCTATTTTGTATTATATTTCCTATATTTTCCTTCTTTCTTTTTCTCTTGTCCATTTCAACAGCATCTATTGTCACTTTAAACCATGAATTGAATTTCTCTTTCAGAACTCTTAGCTTTTTTAACTCTTCTTTTGCAGAGATGATATCATTATCCTCTTCAAGACATGCATAAGCCTCTTTTACACCAACATTTAATTGCGTTGTTAATGCCTTTATTTCATGAATATAAGTATTTACAACTATTCCTGTTGTAGCCAAGGTTCTCAAAAGCCCCATTTCTTCTTGTAAATCTTGGATACGCTCTTCTTGATAACTTATCGCTTTATGAAAATTTTCATAACTCTGCTTTTTTTCACTATCAGCCTCATTATCTTTATTATTCCGTTCTTTTTCGCCCTCTTCTTTTTTATATTTATTTAATTCCTCTTTTGCAATCTTTAACGCCTGTTCGCCTTTTGCTGTACTTTTATATAGTTGATCTAATTTTCTTATTACATACTGTCTATCTTCCTCCAATTTTTCAATGAAATTCACAACTAATTCTCTAAATAATTTAAACTCTTTTGTTTCTACAATTCCTTCTCTACTCGATTTATCTGGCAAATTATCATTCAATCTAGATATTCTTATTTGTCCACATATTTGATTTGCTTGCACTCGCCAACTACCCGATTTATGCGACACTGCTGCTGGCGATTCAGCCTTCCTTGTTGATAAATCCAACCAATCGTACCCTGTAGTTCCATATATTCCATATGGACGAACTAAAAAATCATCCCTATATATTTTTATTCCACTCAATTCTTTAAAATTTGTACGCTTTGTAACAAAATTTTTATAATAATATTTTTCTTGGTTATCCGATTGTAATACCAACTTATAAAAATAAATATCTCCCGAAAAAGGCCCAATATTTATTTTCTCCTCTACACCAGGAAGGAAATCATAAATACTACCCTCTTTTATTATTAACTTGTCATTAAAATATTCCCTATCTTCATCCGAAAAATCCGCTTTTTTCATGATTTTTTCAAACTGTGCACCAAAAAAGAATTCATTTCTATGAATCTGAATAATACACTCACCAAAGTCATCAACTTCAAAATGTAATTTGTAATCATATTCATTTAGTAAATCCGGCAAAATTCTGGCATCTTTTGTGTTTGTATCTTGTAAAAAAAAGAATAATTCAAAAACATTATTTTCCATAGGCGGAAGCAACTTCTGTAAGCTACTTTTTACTCTTTCGATTACTACTTCATTCCACTGATCTCTAAGCTTTTCTAATACAAAACAAGTACCAGTTCCTGTGAAATCACTTTTTAGCATATCACATAAAAATTCATTGCCTAAGTCACTCAAAAACTCTGGGATATTCTCCGAAATATCATTTAACTCAGCATATGTGTCTGTTATCATTTCTGATGAATCAAAGTTCTCCCAATTAACCAACCATTCAAATCTTTCATTTTTGCTCACAGTTAGCATTGTACATTTCTCAGATATACGGTCTAATGCAAATCTTCCAATACCTTTTTCACCTGTATTTACTCGCCCTGACTTTGTGAATACACTTTCTTTTTTAGTCGAATTCCCGATTGTCATCCAATTATTTATAATGACATCTTTATTCATTCCAATTCCATTATCAATTATGAATAATCTGTCTGTTGAATTCTCATAATAAACTACGCATTTTTTTGCATCTGCATCATATGTATTTTTTATCAACTCGATTAATGCGCCCTCTAAATTAGATACATTTTCACGTCCAATAAGCCTAGCAGTTTTTGCACTAACATTAAATGGTATTCTTGCCATACTATTCCTCCTCAAATCTGTAATCTTCAACATCCTTTGATGTTATTCTTAAAGAACTTCCACTAATATGTATTCCTACATCCAACACATATTGCCTAAAATCTCTACTTTCTAAAATACGTATTGCATCCTCCAATGTATATTCATTATTGCCTTCACATCTAACAATATACATTCCCGCATACGGAATACATTCTCTGGTAAGTCTATACACAGCTACATTCTCAGTAATAACTGTTGAGATAAGTAATTTATCACTGTCCAATCCAGCAAGTGCCTGTGACCTCCCATATTCATACCATTTTGCACTAGTATCACTTTGACGCTCGTCCAAATCATCTCGAAAATCATTCAAATACGCCGCTGCTTCTGGATAATTTGTTTCGAATTCTCCTTCTTCAAATCTTACTAAATGTCCATCATCATACATATACGGAAATATGATTTTTTCATTCTTCTGATACCGTAAGGATCTAGGAGTTGCTGTATCTCTCACCATATCTCTTTCTATATTATGCCCTTTACAAAGAAATCCTTGCTCTGTTTCTTGATAATCTTCTTCTTTGATTACATAAGCTTCGTTCAACAATGTTGCCACCACATGAGACACCTTGAAATAGTCTCCAAATCGATGCATTCCATTTGCTAAATTCTCTGTAAAAAACCATTTATCTGTCAATTGATTTACCGGAATATTTATTTCTTTTTCTAAAGTCATATCCCTATAGTGTAATACACCTTGTTGTCTTTGCTTATCTAATACCATAATTGAGGACTTGACCAATGCATTATCAAATACTTTTTCCTGTGTATAGTCTTTGATAACCGTTATGTATGGTTTTATATAATTTCTTAAGTTTAACCCAAATACAGTTTTAAATATACTACTAGGTATCAAGTAAGCCATTTTGCCATCTTGTGCTAATGCCTTAATACTTTTCTCAATAAAAGCATAGCAATAATCAAATTTCCCTTTTACACAAGTATTAAAGTTCTCCTTAACATATTTTTGCTCGTCTTTTGCCAACTCACTATAAGTTATGTACGGCGGATTACCTACGATAAATTGAAACTGTGATACATCATTCCACCGCAAATAATCATCATTAAAGATTTTCCATTCTACCTTATTAATATTATTTTTTTCTAATACTTTGTTTAAATTCTCTATACACTTTTGAAACTGTTCCGGATCAATTTCAACCCCATAAATATCTCTTGCTAACCCATTCTTGATTCGCGTTCTTGACAACCCATTTGCTACACAATCATCTATATACCTTTGAACAACTGCAACCAAAATATTTCCATCACCACATGAATTTTCTAATATTTTTCTTCCATACAAATGTTCTGTATACCCAACACTGTCAAGTAATTCTCTTACGTAATTTTCAGGCGTAAATACCTGGCACTTCTTGTTCATAACTTACCTCTTTGTATCCAGTTTATTTATTACGGCATTCATTTTATCTTCTCTTTTTCACTTTTCATCTAGAGACATTTTTTCAAGTAGTTCATACCCTTTGTTTGTAATAAAATAACGCCCTTTTGCGTGTACCATCTCAACGTACCCTTCTTCTACCAATTCCCTAATAATTTGATTAACTTTCAATTTACCACAGGGCACTAGACTGGCTATTTCTTGCTGATTAAGTGGACATATATTTTTACCTTCAATTTCTAATTGATTTTCCCTGACTATTAATAATACTTTTGTTTTTTCATTCACAAAATTTAAAACTTCATTCATTGTCTACACCTTCTACTCATTCAGCAATATATATCAGTTTGTTTTTGAAACCATTATAGCATTATTACTTCTTTTTTTCAATTATATTAGCAGTGAAAACCTACCTAATGCAACCTTCAATATGTAAAATTCCTATAATCCCTCATTTTGCTACATATTGTTTTTTATATTAATCCTAACCTAATTCTTGTTAATAGCAATGAAGTGTATGGCATTTTTCCCACACACTTCATATCGCTACTATTTTTTACGATTAATACGTTATCTAGATGATGTGAAATACAACAATAAATGTTTGTTACATAATTACTTCTTTTCCCTTTGCCTTTAGTGGCATAGGCTTTTCTGTATCTTCTCCAGCAACCTTTGCTTTCATCACTTCCAGCTTCGCCTTCAGGGACACTCTTTCTGCAGGTGCATCTGCATACTGTCTGCTTGCTCATTCTCGGCATAGCAAGCAATCCTCCTTTCCTGCCGAAAATAGAAAAACCACAGAGAAGATACATTAAGCCTTATTTGTGTCATTTCTCGGGGCGAAAATCGGGGTAAATATCCCTTTCTAAGCCTTTCAAAATAGCACATAAGGTATTTGTACTAACCTGTGGTTATGTATTGAATTATGGGTTTTGGGTAACAAAAAACACCGTATTTCTACGGTGCGTTCTGTCAGATATATTCTGTTTTATGATAGCAGAAAACTGGAATTCACAGTTCTTCCATCCTTCCCATCTTCAGCGCCATAACAAGAGTTCCGGCTGCCATCACAAAGACACCAATTTCAATCACATAGATGGGAAGAAGCGCCGGACCTGCCACGGCAAAGAAGTCCACGATAAAATGAATCCCATATGCAAGAACCGCTGTAAAAGCCGCTGTCCTGCATTTGCCTGCCTTTACCGCCCGGTAGATCAGCAGTGACAACCCGATATGCAGAATGATGGCACTGATTCTTTCGATTCCGCTTACAAAAAAGAGTGGTGCCGGTGTTGTCCATAGGGCCGACAGCTGTGACACGGTCTGGTTTGCAGACTCAGCAGGAAGTGCCGCCAGCGTATTCTGCATGGCTCCGCTGTTGATCATCAGCATGGACACAAGATTGCTGATTCCGGAGAGTCCTCCGATCAGAATGGCCTCCACACCGCCATGCCCGATTCCATACATCAGTGCATTTGGAAAATCCAGCCATTTCTTCATCCAGAACTTCATGGCAATCAGTCTTCCGGTCTCTTCAAAAACCGCTGCAGCCAAAGCCGCGTACACATAGTAAAGCCATGGCCTGCTCTGTGCGTTCAGTCCGCAGAACTGAATGACAAGAACATGCAGCAGCTGCTCCAACAGCATGGCAAACAGCAGATAGGTTCCTGCTCCGATAAAGAACGAGGAAATCCTTGCCTTAAGCTTCACCCTTCCTGCAATGAACAAAGCAATCGGTACCCCCATCGAGAGGACAACGGAGCA
>ENA-ORLM01002193-ORLM01002193.1-human-gut-metagenome-genome-assembly--contig:-NODE-2193-length-10604-cov-3.293721_pt1 | contig 10604 bp, 13 predicted proteins | sample MGYA00243063_ERZ508815 | MGnify/ENA primary metagenome ERZ508815 (study PRJEB26277, sample SAMN04329768) | human gut metagenome | biome: human-associated habitat | host: Homo sapiens | place: USA...
ATCCGTGATAAATATCAAATTTTTTGCAAACTATTAACAGTTCAATAGGATACATATTTATTTCAAATTCCATATTGTAGAACTGATATGTAAGAACCTCTTGTCAAGTACAAATCAAATATCGTTATACGGATTTTTTTTAAGAATTTCTTCTATTTCTTCATCTTTTCTTTTCTGAAAATCTTGTCCAAACAATGAAAAAATTTCTTTTTCTTTTGCAAAAAGAGCTCGGCGAAAATCCTTTCCCTTTTCTCTATTGCATATCGCAAAATTTATTATGATATTAGCGGAAATTATGTTTACTGCATTCCATAAGACTTCTCTTTTTTTATCTGTAACAATATCACTTCTTATTTTCCCTTTTTCAGTAAAAAGAATATGATATTCATTGTTCTTATTAAATATATATGTTCCTTCTACACTATTATCTGTTCCTTCAGCAAAGAACAAATTTCCACAAGAAACTTCTCCTAACCGCGTTTGAACTTCATTATATACATAATTTTTTAATTCTTCTGTCGATAACATCTTACACCTCTTCCTTACTTGGGTACAATATATCCCTCCACTGAAATATTGAATTTTCAAGGTTCAACACACCAATATATGGTGTGGGAAGTTTTAGTTTGTAATAAATATTAATCAACTATATCTTCTCCATATATGCCATCATTTTGATATTGTAAAATAATATTGTACATTTCATCAACATCTAATTGACATAATTCTGCTTCATCTGCTGTAATACTAATTCTTTTTTTCTTTACCATATGTGCTCCTGCATCATACTGTAGAAAATATCTTCCTGCATCTTTTAATAATTCAATACCTTCATCTTCTAAAATCCGCTTCAACTATAGTCACCTCTATTCAAATAAATGTTCATATGTATATGTTCCTTCTGCCGCTGGATTAACAACTGCTTCTTTTACTCCACCACTTGTATACCCACCTGGCTCCCAATATTCCGGCCATGCTCCTAGCTCATTTCCAGATGGAATTCTTATACTTGATATATCTTCGATTGTTACTACGACAGGATTTTCCCCTAAATAACCTTGGTCTAGCCCTAATATTGTTTCTATTTTGGACACGTCTCCGTCTGCATACTGTATTATTTCATTTAACTCGTCACCTGACATCACAAAAGTTCCACCCTTGCCGCCAATAGTTCCTGTTGGCTCATTAGGCATTATTTTAACTGCACCGCTTTCCTTAAAGGATTGCAAATGGTTATTAATATAATCATTGCTTAAATAAGTCTCTGGTAATGGTTTTTTCCCTTTTGGAGTAAACTTAATTTTTTCTACTTGTTCATATGACAATCCCTCTTCCCTAAGTGAATTCCATGATGAATACTGTTTTCCATCCTCAAATGACATATTTCCTAAATTGGAATAATCACCACGCCTGCCTCCAGCCGGCTTCACATAATCACTTTGTGCTTCTGCCAGATTACTTAGATAATCTTCATATTCCGGAATATCTGCTCGTTGGCTCTCAAATATATCTTCATAAAATTCACCTTCCAGATCTGCTTGTTTCTCTATTTCCGCCAAATCCGTTTTCTCTATCTTCGGCACCTCTTCCGGCATCCCTTTGGCTGCCTTTGCATCTCGAATTCCCTTTACGGTATTCTTAACTGCTCCAGCCAGACATACCACATCCGCCGTCGTGGTACTGATTGCCAAAGCCTTATTATATGCCTCCTCTCCCATAAGGTCTTTGAGCGGATTTATGGCACCCGTTGCTATCTTCTTCCATCCCTCCTCCCATTTTGCATCCGTGATATATGTCTCACACGTATCCCGGCTGATTGCTGAAAGACCATTGATTGTCTCTTCATTTTGCATCATATATCCATAGATGCCAAGAATACTATCATACAGCTCCGGATTATCCGTGATAAATATCAAATTTTTTGCAAACTATTAACAGTTCAATAGGATACATATTTATTTTAAATTCCATATATTTTTTCTGACATAACTCTATCTCTTTTTATTCTACATCTTGCATAAAATACGGAATCTGTGGGCGTGTAAGTTCTTTCGACGGTCTGTCTTTTTGCAATTCAACTGCATGCTCAATTTTCACTTTATAACACTCTGAAAAAAATATGTGATATTCTTTTCATCATCCTCAAATACCACTTTTACTTCATCTCCAAAGTAATTACATTCTAACGACTTAACTCTTGCATCCCAATAATAGCTATCTTCAATTTTCTTTAATAATTCTTGTATCATCGTACTCTCCTAATTTTTATACGGTATTATCATTTCACGAATTTTCTCTACTGGCAACTCATAACTTTCTCTGCGTACCAGACCATCTATCGTTGCACCAAGTCTGATATTCCATAAAACAAAATCAACCGCACTCTCTTACCTGATTAAGTCTGAAAATATATTAAGCCCCAGATTTTTATATTCTGGAGCTTAAAGCTTTTCATATTTTTATTAATTCCTACAAAATATTACTCTTCTTTACTTTTTTCAGACTCAAACCATTCCTCCAAAATGTCATCTGCCATCTTATTTTTATGATTGCTATATATTATATCATAGCTATAATCCACATTTAATGAATTCGCTGCAACATCATATATTAATTTAATCTGCGTTGGCATTTCTCTTTGATGTTCTTCACACAACTTCCGAAGATCCACCATATCTTCATTAAGAATCGCCATAACGTCTCGTTGTCTGGGTATTGAAACATCATATTCTTCCTACCCATCTACAATAACGTCATTTAGCCTGCTTTTTTTCACAACTTTGCCATTTACCTTATAAAAGAAATTACAGGACTGCACCCCTCCTTCAAAAGAACAGTAAATATAAATCTTCTCTGCTCTGTCTTCCACATATTCCAGACAAATATCCACCATATCCGTTTGTATTTCTGAAAAATGATCTTCAAATATTTTTCCCATTTTCTTTCCTCCCTTTAACGAACATTTTTTGTTCTAATATCATTGAATTAATCCCCTTAAATATGGCATCCTTTGACATCCCTTCTGCAAAATGAGACTTTTAAGTATTACTCGGATACTATTTTTCATTATGTATCAGAAAATATATATTTCTCGAACTAACCCTTCTCATTTTTCTCCATTTCTTTCAGCTTTCCTTTTTCCATCATGTAATCTATTATTACATCACTGTTATCTTCAAACATCCTGCAAAGCTCCATCAACTCTTCATCACTAAAATCGGATAAATAGATTCCTTCCCCAGCCTCTTTATCTTCTATCATTTCTCCATTCTCAATTTTTAATTTACCCTTTCCAAGCCATGCCATCATACTAACGATATCATCAAACCGTATTTTTTTCTCAGATATCTGTTCAGCTGCCATCTCGCAGCCCTTATGAAATTCATCAAGTATTTCAGAATTCCGCCCCGTATTACAAAACGAATCGTATTCCTCCAGCAACTGATCGACGCTCGTGTAATCAATCACGTATTCCGGCACAAATAACCGAATCTCCAGAATTCTCGCATAAATTAAATACCGATCCACAGACATGCTCTTCCAATTTATGCCATCCAGATTGAAGTCGAAAGAAAATAAATCCAGAGTTCCTTCAATTGACAGATCGTGTTGATACTTCCAATTTGCATCCAGCATTTCCGATATTCGTTCATAATACATCTGCCGCCTTTTATCTACAGTCTTTGCTATTATCCCACCTATCACAAAAACTGCTGCTACGACGGCAAGCACTTTTACATATATTCTTTTCTTTCCCATAAAATCTCCTCATCTGTTGGAACGCCCGCCATTTAATCACGCATCCAGTCTAATAGAATTTCACTATTCTCCTCAAATTTTTTGCACAATTCCAGCCATTCATCATCACCAATATCCATGTCGTAAATTTCATCTCCCAAATCTTTAATTTCAACAACATTTCCGTTCTCAATTTTCAAGGCACCTATTCCCATCCGCCTCACATAAAAAGGTATATCGCTGGGATTAATTCCCGGCGCACCACTTGATGCATACTCACAAGCCATGTTAAATTCATCCAGCATTTCCGATTTCTGACCCGTCTCACAAAACGCTTCGTATTCCTGCAGCAGTTGATCCACGTCCGAATACTCCATTTCTTTATATTTGGTTGTAAATAACCGAATCTCCAGAATTTGCGTATAGATTGACTTTTTATCTATATACATCCCCTCCGGATATTCTATTCCATCCCAACTGTATTTAGCTTCTCCTGTAATCGACAGTGCTTTTCGATACCACCCATTTAAATTGACCATCTCTGCCACCCGATTCAAGTACTCTTCTTCCACTTGTTCTCGTATCCTTCTATCGACCGCTACTGCGGTCACACCGCCGATTAGGGCAACGATTACGATCGCTGCCAGCCATCTTATAGCTTTTCGTCTTTTACCCATGAATACCCTCCAATTTTCGCATGCTGAAATATAGTTTTTGGACAGAAAAGTTTTTTTCTCACAATTTAATACAGAATTGTAATTGCTTCTTGCAATTGTCCCTCCTAAATTTAATTTTCATTTTTCTCTCCTCTTTTGCTTTTTGTTGTTTTCAGTTTAAATAACTTTCTCAGATTTTTCGACAATAATTCCGCCAAACGAAAGTTTTTTCGACCAAACAAAGATTTTAACAAAAATTTAGCCTAGACAACCATCATTACGCGCTATTTTCTTTAGGCCATCACTTATCCCTCCACCAATCAATGATTACATCATTATATAGACGTTGTCATACAGTTCTCTACTATTACGTCGATTTTTGCACAATGAAATGCAATTTTTGCATTTCTTCGTATTCTCTCAGATTTTATTTATGATAAAATAAAAGTATCTTAACACACAAAAGGAGACTCCAAGCTATGTATCATATTGTTATCTGTGATGATGATACTTTATTTATAGATCAAATGAAATGTTTATTGCTTCGCGCAGGACTTCCCTTAGAAGCCTGCAAATTCTACAGCTATCTTTCAGCAAGTGAATTCGAAGCAGATTTCGAGAATTTCTATACTGTTGACCTGCTGATCTTGGATATTCAGCTCCCGGATGTAAATGGAACGATATTTGCCAAATCTTTTCGTGAGAAATTCCCAAGCTCCACGCTGGTTTTCTGTTCCGGGAAGCAGTCGCCAACACCAGAGTCTTTTGAGTCTGAACCATACCGCTATCTACTCAAAGCATGGACAGATGCACATATGGTAGAGAAGCTCACGCCTGTCATCGCGCATATCCAGACGGAAAAAGCAGAGCCTTTTATCCATGCCGGATGGTACAGCACACAACTGAAGCTGCCTGCCTCCGAGATAATGTATATCGCACGCGGACGTGGCTGTTCGAAGATTTATGTATCTAAGAAGAGCCCCTATTATACTTACAATGACAAGATCTTATGCAAAAATTCTCTGAGTGATCTGCATGCTTTACTGCATGATTTTTATTTTGCGTATGCACATAACAGTTACTTAGTGAATCTCCAGCATGTAACATACCTGAATACAACCGAACTGACACTGTCGGATAATAGCATGCTGACGATCTCTCGCTCCAGACAGAAAGAGTTTCAGGCAATGTTCTTCCGTTATATGAAATCACAGGATTAGGAGACAGTATGGATTATATTATCTTATTATTCAGTTGCATTGCAGAATACCTTATATTTTCGGACTTTTTTGACGCTTTTTTTGTAATTCGTCCGAATTTTCAACCCCCCCGAAACCGCCTATTGATTGCGATTCCTTTTATCGGCATTTATTTTGGCATCAACACATTGCATATTTCCTACCTGAATATGCTTTCTTTCATTTGCCTGTTACTTCTTTACTCTTTTCTTTATGAAGCAAGCTTGAAAGAACGACTGCTGTATATCGTATTTTTGTGTGCGATTTTCTTCGGCTGCGAATTTTTATTTGCAGTTTTATTGAATCTGCCTGCATACCTTTTTCATTCCAGCAGTGTTGCGAATCTGTCCACGATTCCTTGGCAGATATTTACACTGAAGCTCCTGACCTATCTGATCTGCTGCCTGTATAAGCAGACCTCTGTCCGATCCTCCGCCCGCATGGATCGGAAGATTTTCGCATGCTATTTGTGTATTCCAATTGCATGCATTGCAATGATGCTGCTCACATATTATTCCGGTCTGGACTTCGCATCGTCTCCACGCATGCGGATATTGCTCTGCATATTTTTTGCGATCATGCAGTTTGGAAACATTCTGATCTTCCGCGCATTCCAGAGATACACGGAGCAGCTTAATCACAACCTGCAGAATAGCCTGATCATCTCCGATCAATCACTTCGACTGAGTTATTATCAAAAGATACTCACTATGGATGAACATTTGCAGGAGCTGGTGCACGATACGACACATTACATGAAAGCCATCCGCATACTGCTTGACGATGGGCATGCTGATAAAGCACTTGCACTCATTTCCGAATTAGATACAAAGTTAGATACAACCATCCTTACGCGCTATTCCAAAAACGATATTCTGAATGCAATTCTAACTGAGAAATCTGAACTTGCCCAATCGCAGAATATCCAGATGTCGATAGATGTACTCCCGGATATTACGTTTGCCGAATTACCGTCCGCGGACATAATATCCATTCTGTCAAATCTGCTTGATAACGCCATTGAAGCATGTCTGGCGCGCGATAATTCTCGTGTTGTACAACTGACTATTACAAAGAAAAATGAAAATAACTTCTATGTGATTATCGTGAAAAATACCTATGACAAAGCACCAGTTTTACGTGATGGACAATTCGTCTCTACCAAGACGGACACGAAGCTACACGGCATCGGCACCAAAAGTATCCGGCATGCCGTGGAGAACAATCATGGTTTTGTCAATTACTCTATCGAAGAAGGATTCTTCGTGGCGACTGTGGTATTACCAATAGCATTAAACGTGTAGGTTCCTTAAATGCTACAATTAGTTGCATTTCTAAAAATCTCTTTACAATCTGCTGTAATTCATGATACAGTTTCTTTGTTGTCGAGAAGCGCTCGTTCATAGCGTAGTTCGGTAACAGTCTATTAATTTATATTTTTATCTTCGATTCTTCGAATACTAATCATTACCCTTTTTGCGCACAAATTTTAATTATTACTCATTAACAACTTTAATTTCATGCACACATCTATTTTTTAGGAGGAACCGCTTATGACGAATGAAACAATAACCACAGACACACAGAATACATTCTATCAGACCGTAAACGAACTCGAAGAAGCTATGAAAACACAAAACCTATATTCAGAATATATCACACTTGACGAAACATGGAAAAAACGCTTCGCTGATTACATGACGGGAAAGAAAACAATGCCACTTACTTACGATCCATTCTTCAAATGTATGTTTCACCCGGACAGACATCCTGATTGGTTGTCAAATCTGCTCAGTGCCATTTTGGGTGAATCCGTCGTTGTGGAACGGCTTTTGCCATCGGAAAATACAGCCATCTCCATTGATTCCCTGCTAATCATGGATATCGTTGTCCGATTAAGTAATGGCTCACTTGCAAATGTCGAAATTCAGAAGATTCCATATATGTTCACTGCTGAACGCATTTCCTGTTACTCTTCTGACTTGTTGCTTCGTGAATACACACGCCTAAAAGAGAACAAAAAATTTATGTATTCTGACATGAAAAAAGTATACACCATTATTCTATATGAAAAAACAGGCGCTGATTTTAAAAATCCGCTATTGCATGGTGCTTATATCCATCACGGTAAAACACGATTTAACACCGAACTCACGTTGGAACTCCTGCAGGAATATTTTCTGATTGCACTTGATGTATTCTGTCAAAACGGATATACTGATGATAAGAATCTAGATACACGGGAAACCATTGATTCAAATATGAATGATTTGGAAGGCTGGCTTTCTATCCTGACCGCAGAGACAATCGCGGATGTGGAGCGCGTGATCAGACGCTATCCGTGGAGCGAAACGATATTCCGTGAAATAAGTACATATGTTAATAAACCTGAGGAGGTGATTCACATGTTTTCAGAAGCGTTAAAAATTGCAGATAAAAATACAGTGAAATACATGATTGAAGAACTGCAGGATGAATTACAACTGGCTGAAAAAAAGCAAAAACAGGAAGCGGAATTGCGAAAGCAAGAGGAAGAAAAACGAAAGCAGGCTGAAGATGAATTACAGCGATCAAAAGAAGAAATTGCGCAGTTGAAAGCATTGTTAGCTAAAAAGCAATAATCCAGAATGGCACCGTTTTATGACGGTGCCATTTTATATCAAATAATTATTTCGTATTCTCAGCTTCACCGATACACAATCGTCTCCTGTGTCTCCCCGGTATTCCGGTTCCAGATTACCCGCATATCCACACCATCTTCATAATTGCCCGGTCCCAGATCATAGATAATGAAATCATCACTCACCACCAACGATTTTATGCTCTTATTCTCATCCGGGTTAATCGTAAACAGTTCGACTTCCGACTCACCATCGAACGATCTGTATTTTATGCAGACGCCATCATCCACGCTCTGTGCATAAAAGGCATCTCCTTTATAAACATTCAGGCAATACACGTCAGACGCAATCTTCTCCAATTCCTTTTCCTCTTCATTCCAAACCTTTAATTGATGATCCAATAAAACTATCGCATTGTCTGATAGTTCATATCTGCTTCCATAAATAACGCCCTCATATAAATCAAAAAGTTCCGTATCTACATTGAGCAAGTGCCGCATACGTCCAACCTCTATCGGCTGACTCCAATCCCATTTATCCAGATTCAGACAGTAGTATTGGCGCGCTTTTTGAAGCACCAGATGATGATCCCGGATTCCAAATGCCAGCGAACCTTCACCCATATTCTCATAAATGATCTGTGCACGGGTTCCTTCTTTGTCGATACGATAGATTCGATTTCCTATCTGAATATAGAAATACTCATTATAATAATAGAGCTTTGAACGGACAGAATAATAGATTGCATCCCCATAATCAAATGTATAAAATTCCTCATATGTACCATCAGGAGAGAGACGATAAATTACATTGTTCCCGCATTTTTTCAACTCATCTACATGGTCATAGTTTCCAATGTTCACCCGGCTTTTATAGAAATACACATAGCCATCTACAACCAATGCCTCATTTGCATAATTTCCACTTTGCAGATCGATTTCCTGATTAACCCCGGAAAACGGATTTTCAAACAACCGGTTCTTTGCCTTTTGTTCAGAATGATGCTTGTAAAACACTCTGCCGCCAATTGTACAGACAACAAGAATAATTGCAAATATAATTATCTTTTGTTTCCTGCTTAAAGACATCCCTTTCTCCCTTCAATCTATCGTCATCCAAATCCGATCACATACTTTTCCCTCCATTCCGGTAGAGGTGTCGCAGAATGAAAAGATAATCGTGCAGGTTCCATATTCATAGTAAAGTTCCTTCATTGAACTAATCTCTTTTTCTTCATCTGGTTTTCCCATCGCTGCAAGTATCTCCTCATACGTGCTCGTCTGACTGAGTCCATTGCACAACATAAATTGCTCATCGAACCATATCGTATGAATCGGACAATTCACAGCGGCTGTCTCCTTCGTGCCTGTATTGATTACCGATACATCAAACTCACTCTTAAAATCACGCGCCTCCATCTTGCAGATCGCTGTCTCATATGCCTTATATCCATCTATCATCAGAGAGGCTGGTTTTCCCAACATGATCTTCGCATCACTTTCATTCATGCTGTACCCTGCATCATACAGATCTGACGTTGTACACGGAAATGTCATAACCTTCCCGGCAATCGCAAATTCCATACTGGATACATCCTTCGTCGTAAATGGAATGTCCGCATAAGCAACCGGCGCTTTCTCTTTTCGAAGGCTTACCTTCTCCGATGCCTCAGGATCTGTCAGAAACCAAACGACAAAGCCAATTACTCCAAGTATGATCACAACCATGATCACTTCTCTGATCGTACGCTTTACCTGCCTTTTCTTCTTTGCCTGCAAGTCCTGCATGAACTGCTCATAGACTTCATCTCTTTCGGTATTCTCTTCCATTGCTATTCCTCCCATGTTTACCGGTACGAGATTGTTTGCTGTATCTCTCCGATATGCCGGTTCCAGATCACCCGCGTATCAACAGCTTCTTGCTCCCTTTGACACCAATCACCCACGTTTACCCACATCACAGGTCGAACGCCGTTATAAGAATCCGGATAGTCCTGATCCCATTTTCCCTCGTATCCAATCACCAAAATATTGTAAGCCTTCATACCCGTTGACCGCAGCATCCACGGTAACCGCTCCGTACCATCAGGCAGATGCCGGGAATATGGATACATCGCTGGAAGCTCCTCGATTATAAGATCTGTAAATATCGCTTTCCGCTTCTGCAAAACTGCCCTCGATGGTCTTCGTCCAAGAACGGATGCATCCGTTAAGCGATTTCCATAATATTGCTCCGCTTCCTTCCAGCTCAGCAGGAATATCTTATCCTTTGTGTCCGGTCTGCTCTCCCGTACCTGTACATCCCCGGATGGGTCCACATGCGCAGCAAATCCCACCGTAGACGGATTCTCC
>ENA-ORLM01002198-ORLM01002198.1-human-gut-metagenome-genome-assembly--contig:-NODE-2198-length-10588-cov-3.906859_pt1 | contig 10588 bp, 7 predicted proteins | sample MGYA00243063_ERZ508815 | MGnify/ENA primary metagenome ERZ508815 (study PRJEB26277, sample SAMN04329768) | human gut metagenome | biome: human-associated habitat | host: Homo sapiens | place: USA...
CTGGATGTAGACATCGATCCAGGCATGCTTGATGTCGCCGGAATAGCCAATCTCAAGTTTGCAGGGAATATCCTGACTTCGAAGCATTGCCGCAGTCAGTGCTGCATAATCAAAGCAGATGCCGGTGCCTGACTGAAGGGTTTCGTCTACATCAGGAAGATATCCGGCCTCTACAGAATCTGCCTTATCGTAATCGTAGGTGATATGTTCTGTGACATATGTATAAAAAGCTTTCAGGATTTCCACATCGTTCATACCATCTTTGACCAGTGACTGTGCCAGAGTACAGGCTTCACTTTTGACGGAAAAATCCACATACTGGTTGGGATACAGAAATGGAAGAAACTCATTTTGAAGTTGTAGAGTAAGAGTTTCTGCATAAAGTGCGGCATACTGGCTTCCGTCTACCTGCTGGTAACAGGTAATGGAATAATCTCCGGAGCCTTCCGAAAAGGGAATAACAGCCTGTTCCTCCGGCTCCAGAAAATAGGAGTAAAGGACACCGGACGGGGAAGTAAGCTGTATATTCATACGGGAATCTCCTGAGTCGGAGCTGGCAGTCATATAACCCTGGTCCTGATTGGAAATATCCAGGATCAGAGGGGAACTTCCCAGTGTCTGTTTACCGGGTGCCTCCGGAGTGAGAACACGGGCTGGTGAGTAAGACGGAGGCTTGTCACCGGAACTTCCGGAATTCCCGCAGCCAGTCAGAAAAAACACAGTTCCGAAAAGCAGCAGTACAAAAAAGAGACGGGCAGATAAAGTTTTTGACATATTTGCCGTTCTCCTGTCATATAATGTTTTTTTCTTTTTTATTCTCTTCCGACCGGTTTGAACACATTTCTATTATATTTACGTATAAATTAACGTCTTTTATTCCTGCAATGTAACAATCCTTATATGTATTCATCGTATATATTGCCATTTCCGGCTTTGCAAATGTCTTAATCTGTTCTATTGACAGACCGCATCTAAATCCGTCTTCTATAATTTCCATCTGATCATCAGACAGCAATGGGTTTGCAATTATTTTTATCTGTTCAAAATTAAAATCAGGATTACCTGTAATTATGTCACATAACATCGCCATCTGGGTTAATGTAAACTTTGTATTTGCACACAAACGAATACATTCTTCAGACACGCCATAATCGCTTATAATATTGAGTATTCTCATGTTCCATGATGGAATTGATGGGTTTGCATATATTTTCAGTGTGGATTCAGAAATTCCTTTTTCGTATCCATCTATAATATACGTCATTTGTGCTCCGGTAAATTTTTTTCTTAACATCATATCCTTCAAAAAATCCGGATAATCATTTTCATATAACCGGCTTATTTGCTTCATGCTTCCGGTATCATATTTCTTCTTTGCAAAAGTCTTTATCTGTTCCATGGTGAATCCTTTTATAAAGCCTTCGTGTATCACTTCCATTTGTTCCGCATCAAAATACGGTTTAGCATATATTGATACCTGCTCTTTCGAAAGACCTTTTTCAAAGCCCTTACATATTATACTAATCTGGGATGTGTTAAAATTTTTATTTATGCAGTATTTCATTTCGTCTATTGTTCTGCCGCATTCCATCGCTGTACGGATATCTTGCATTTGACTCCGTTTCATTTCCGGATCAGCATATATTTTCACCTGCTCTGTGGATAGTCCGTGAATAAGTCCTTTTTCTATTTCGCCCATTTGTCCAGCGGAAAATTCCGGTTTTGCATAAATTTTAACTTGTTCTATTGTTAAATTATGGAGAAAGCCCGACTTTATTACTAAAATCTGGTCTTTATTAAATTCCGGGTTTGTGTAAATTCCTACCTCTTCCGGTGTGAATAACCCGTTTTCTTTATCAAGATCTGCCATTGCGCTCATCTCCCCTGATTTTGGATTTTGTTTTCTGCTTTTCCCTAATACTACTGTTTATAATAATTTTCAATTCATCTGCCGCTAATTTTTTTGATGCGAGAAAATCAATCTTTCCCCAGCTAAATCCCATACTTGCTGCCCTTCCAAGTTCCATTAGCTGGTCTTTTTCTAAATAGCTATACTTTTCCTTAATATCATTATATAACTCCATGTCTTTGATTCCGTGTTCTAATAATATACGATAATCATGCATGGTTCCCGCAGTGTATTCTTTTTTTGCGTATCGTTCCACATCCTCTATTGCAAGACCATTATAAAATCCTTCCAGTATTTCCTCCATTTTAAGTGGTGTCAAATCAGGATCCGCATATACTTTTAATTTGTCTATATCCAACCCACAGTGAACCCCATTGCACAAAATCTCAGTTTGTTGAGAAGAAAATCTGGGATCTGCACAAAATGTGATCAGTTCTTTTGATTTTCCCTCTTTAGCAAGCAGATTGAGGAAGTGTATCTGATCAGTATTAAGTTCAGGGTTGGCATAGATTTTTACGATGTCTGCTGGAATTATATTGGGGGGATAAAAGCTGTTTGAAATTTCATTCATCTGAAGATGATCAAGTTCTTTATTTCTTAGTAATGCCATCTGCTCGTCCGTAAATTTATTTTCATATCCGTATCGTATCTGCCACATCTGGTTGCTGGTATATTCCGGATCTGCAATTTTCTGCACCTGCTCAATCGTTAAACCTGCCAAGAATGCCTTAAATAACGCATCCATTTGAAATGGAGAAAATTTTGGATCTGCGAATACAGATACTTTTTCCATCGAAACTCGTGTTTTTAATGCATCCCTGATCACATCCATTTGTTCCGACAAAAATTCTGGTTTTGCATATAGCGCAACTTGATTTTTTGTAAGTTTATCTTTAAAACCAAGTCTTATTTCCCGCATCTGGGCTTCCGTAAATTTATGGTTAATAAGCATTTTTATCTTATCTATCCCGATACCTGATTCAAGTGCTTCCCGGATTTCCCACATTTTGGGACCCGAAAAATGCTCATCCGCATATATACTTACCTGTTCTGTTGTTAGACCATGTTCTAACCCTTCCCTGATTTCGCCCATCTGCTTCCAATTATATTTTTCTTTCGCATAGATTGATATCTGTTCAAGCGAAAGTCCAGCTTGTATTCCCCGCTTTATTTCTTGTGTTTGAAAAGACTCAAGTTTTGTGTTTCTTACCAATTTATAATACAGTTCACGTTGTTCTTTTAATTTAATATCTGACATGTCTTTTGCCTCCCTCTTATATTTATAATAATATATGGGAAAAATTTAGTGGATTTATTATCTCATAAATATAGGCGAGTCCGCTGTTTTTTATCGTACATCCGCATCTGATTTTATGTGTTCTGTTACTGTTATGGAACCAATCGCCGTATCCCATTCTTTTATCTTACGGTCACTTTTATTTTTTTCTGGACAAATATGATCAACTAAAAAAGCCATCTGCTCTGCCGTCAGGTTCTTGTTTGCAATCGCTTTAAGCTGGCTTTTAGAAAATCCTCTTTTTCCCGCTTTTAACAGAACATTAATTTGCTCTAATTCAAACTTATTTTCAATACATGTTCTTGTCCAGTCCAAGTCACGGCTTTTGCATATCAGGTCAACCAAATCGTTATCTGAAATGTCTGTATTGCAATTATCACGCGCTTTCTCACATTCGATTCCTTTCATTATTGCTTCATAAGAGCAATTTGCGTCATACATTATTTCTATTATATCGCTATGTTTTTGGTCTGTATTTTCTAAAAGCTCTGCAATCTCATAACATCCATCAAGCATCATTTCTCGCAGATAAGCTATTTTCATCTTATCAAAATCTTTATTTGTAATTACCGTCATTTCGTCTTCTGTCAATCTGTATGTGTAACAGGTTTCTATCTGGTCAATCTGAAAGCCATCGAATCCTGCAGCTGCTAATTCGACTAACGATTCCGGATGTTCATTCCTTAGTATTGCCTGTGTTATTGCTTCTAATTTACTCCCCGCGTTTGGTATTTTGTATATACTTTTTATATACGACAGGATTTCTTCAACTGTAATACCGCATAAAAATGCGTTGGCAATCTGTCTCATAAGATAGTCATCGTACATATTGTTCGTTATAATCTTCAGCTGTTCTTCCGTTAATTCAAGCTTATAAACATCTGTGAGAGCGTGCATTTGCTCCGCGTTATATTCTCCTGTGATTGTTTTTTCAATACATTCTTCTGGCACATTATCAATCAACATTTGGATTATCCGACTCGCTTGTGATAATGATAAGTTTGATCTATCAGCCTGATCCATGTACTTTTTTATATCCGCGGCTTTAACACCTCTTTCCATTGCAATCTGTATGTTTGTTAAACATAAGTTTGTTAAAATGGTCTGTTCTTTTTTACTATATATTCCCATAAATTTGTTTTTGTCATTATGTGTACATGTCTCTCTTTCAAAACTCCCATGACGCGTATGGGCTTCTAGCAGGCTGTGTTTTTTTTCCGGAGTCATACAATAACTGTCGTCGAATGGTAATTCGAATTTTTCTTCACCCCTTTTTACAAATTCTAACTCTTCAACGGACGCTCCTTTTTTCATACATTCCATAACATCTAACATGTAAGCTTTGTCGCTATCTTCAGAGCATTTCACTTTTCTTAACAGATTGACTTTTTGTTCATCAAAACGATATAGTAACGCCGCCATGATTGCTTCCATCTTGAAGGATGGATAATCCGGGTTTGCTAGTAATTCAATCTGATTTTTTGATAAGTTAGCCAATACTGCCTTTTGTAATGCCTCTATTTGATCCGGGTTGTATACGAGGATATTTTCTCCAGTTTCTATCACTTTTGTCTTTATAATAAGAGACATTTCATCATCTGTAATCCGCCGTCTCAGACATCTTTTGATTGCTGCTGTTTGTTTTTCATCCATAATAATATTTTTGCAGTATGTATTAAAAAAATATTCATATCTCTCTTTTGGATCAATTTTGTTTTTTATAACCATGATTACCGTTCTCCTTTTTCCCATTTGTTTACAGATATTTCTGTATCCTTATCTTCAGGTTTTTTGTTTTTCTGTAAATTGCCGATCAGAAACTCTATTTGTTCTGTTGAAAAGTTTTTCTTTGTTATGACATCTAATTTTGATATTGGAACTCCGTTGCTTGCCGCTTTTGCTAAAATTGCAGCCTGTTCCTCGATAATCCCCATTCCTTTATATCGAGCCAGTACGTTGTCAAATACTTGAGGATTTTGTATCCCCTTAGAAAAGCAGTTTCTACAAGAGTACATATCTGCTGGTGACAAAAATGGATCCGCATAGGATTTGACTTGTTCTATAGATAATTTGCTGTTGAAACCGTTTCTAAGCTGATACATTTGTTTAGCATTGAATTTTGGATCTGCAAAGATACTGATTTGTTCCGTAGTTAGACCGTCTATAAAGCCTGCGTGTATCTCTTTCATTTGGTCCGCAGTAAATCTTGGATCTGTGAGAATCTGTATCTGTTTTTTTGTAAAATGTTCTTCAATGCACGACGATATCTCCTGCATTTGGTATTGATCAAATTTAGGATTTGCAAACAGGGATACCTGATCTATTGTCAGACCTCGTTGAAATCCCCTTCTGATACATCCCATTTGTCCTGCATTAAATCGCGGATTAGCGTATATTGATATCTGGTCTTTATGCAATTTGGCATTCAGTCCAATCAGGATCTGCGTCATTTGTTCGCCACAATACTTCTGGTCAGCGTATATTTTGATCTGTTCTATCGGTAAATAAAACTCAAAACCTGACCGGATCTGTTTCATCTGATATTTTGTAAATTTGGGATCAGCATATAACTCTATCTGTTTTACGGATAGCCCGTGCTGCAGCCCTAAACGAATTTCCTCCATCTGATAGTTATTATATTTCGTGTCTGCATATATATCTATCTGCTCCATGGAAAGTCCATCTAAAAACCCATCCCTAATTTGATTCATTTGCGAAGATGAAAATTTTTCGTCTGCATATTTCTTTACCTGCTCCATAGAAAGTTCTTGCACAAAACCGCTCATTATGACATACATTTGGGAATGATCAAATTTAGGGTTTGCATAAATTCTTATTTGATCAACAGACAGTCCTTCATCAATTCCATCTTGTATTATTTTTAACTGGCTTTGATTGTATTTTTCTGCATTATTGCCTAAAATCTTTCGTAACTTTCCCATAATTTTTGCCTTTCTTATCAGGTATCTAGTATATTTTCTACCGTATTATATCTTCTTTCCCCTGTTTCTTTGATTCAGCATCCGTCTTTTCGTCTGTTCTTTTCTTATCTATATTATTGGTTGCATTATGTAAAATGAACTTAATCTGGTTTTCCGTTAATCCACTACGAAGAACATAATCAAGCTTTTTGTTTGATAATCCCTTTCCAGCCGCTCCTGCCAGATCTTTAGCAAAATCTGATGCAAGTCCCATTTCTTCATATTTTTTCAATTCTGTGAAATAGACATCAGAGTCTATCCCATTCTTGATATTTTCTATGATCTGCAATCTGTAAACAGCCATTTCATCCGAATTGTTTGATGAATCTGCGTACAATGATACCTGTTTCACAGATAACCCATATTCAAACCCAAGTCGAATTTCGCCCATCTGATATTTTCTTAATTTTGGATCGGCATATACTGACACTTGTTCTTCAGAAAGTCCATGCTCAAATCCCACCCGGATCTGTTCCATTTGCTTCCAGTTAAATTCTGGGACTGCGTAGATAAGAATTTGTTCTTTTGTCAGCTTATTTTCTAATCCTACACGGATTTCATACATTTGATTACCGTCAAACCTCTTATCTGAATAAATGTGTATTTGATCCAAGGAAAGCTCATGTTCAAATCCAAGACGAATTTCTGCCATTTGACCCGCATCAAATGGATGTTTCTGATTGATACAGGTGTTTATCTGTTCTTCTGTAAAATCATTCACGATGCATTTGATGATTTCATTTATTTGCTCACAGCAAAATTCAGGTTTTGCAAACAGTTTTACTTGTTTTACCGGTAATCCTTCTTCTAGCTGTGTCCGTATCATATTCATCTGGCTATCATTGAATAATGGATTTGCATAAATGAAAACTTTTTCTGCAGGCAGATTATTTCTTAATCCTAGCCGCACTTGTTTCATCTGCATCCAATTAAACTCTTGGTTTGCATAAATTGCTATCTGTTTTACTGGCATATGATCATTTAGCCCATACTGTACCTGTTGGAGTTCTTCCCATGAAAAATTTTTATCTTTTGTAAGCAGTTCAAAATCGGTCATATATCTAATCCTTTCTTACTTTTATATTGATTTTTGATCTTCGATACATTTGCCTCATTTCGATTCATATTGTTAATCAGAAATCTTATTTGTTCTTCAGAAAAATGTCTGTTTGCAATAATATCAAGCTTATATAATGGGACTCCGTCCCTTGCAGCCTCTGCAAACAACGCTACTTTTTCTTCCGAATTTCCCTTTTTATATCTTTTCATTGCTTCAACATAATTTCTTGAAAATTTTTCTCCTTTATTTATTAAATCAATACACCTTTCCATATCTTTTGCACATAAAGCCGGATCTGCAAATGATTGAATTTGTTCTATTGGCAGTTTTCTTTCAAAGCCCATACGAATTTGTTTCATTTGATTTTTGTCAAACTTCAGGTCTGCATAAAACTTTACTTGCCTTGTCGTTAATCCATGTTCTAATCCCTTTAATATTTGTAGCATCTGTTCTCTATTAAATTCTGGATCTGTATATAATTCAATTTGTTCTTTGGAAAAACCTTTTCTAAAGCCAACTCTTATTAAAGCCATTTGATCTTCTGTATATTCTGCCTTTGCATATATTTTTATATTTTCTAACGAAATATTGTCCGAAATCCCTAAAGCTATTTCTACCATCTGTTCGAAAGTAAATTTAGGATTTGCAAACATTTTCACTTGTTCAATCGTTAATCCGTTTTCAAGCTCATATCTAATCGTCTCCATTTGGTCTGAATTAAATTTGGAATCAGCGTAAATTAGCACTTGTTCTTCAGACAGATTATTTCTTAACCCAAGCCGTATTTGTTTCATCTGACTATAATCAAACTCTGGTTTTGCATAGATCGCTATCTGTTCTACTGGCATATGATCATTTAGCCCATACCGGATCTGTTGAAGTTCTTTATTTGTAAATTTATTATCTTTTGTAAGCAGTTCAAAATCTGTCATACAATACCTCACATTGAATGTTTTATCGAATTTCGTTAGTTATTTGCAAATTAGTATTCTCTTTCTTTTTGGATGCTGCCAGATTGTTAAGTAAAAATTTTTGCTGCTCGTCCGTTAATCCCTTTTTCCTTATAAATTCTATCTGTTTATGAGAGGCACCCTTATTTATAGCATTTACGTACAATTTTGACTGTTCCTTCGTACATCCGGTCATTATATAATGAATCATTTTATCCTGCATTTCTTCATCATACGTATCATCACTTACTATATCCGCAATATTAAACATAATGTCTTCATCTATTTCTTGTTTCATAAAGTCCTTTGTTCTTGAGTATTCTGCATTTAACATTATGGCTCTTATGGCACCTAGCTGCCTTTCTGTAAAAGCGGACTGGCAGACAAGGTTTGCGTATTCCGGTCTATTAAATCCAAACGCTTCGATTGCTATTTCCATCGCATCAGCATTTATTTCAGGATGTGTATAAACGTTCATTTCTTCTTTAGACATTCTGCTGTAATATCCTTCTAACAACTGGTCCTTTTGGTATTCGTCAAACCTTTTATCAAGAATCAGATCTACAATCTGTTTTGGCACTTTATTCATAATGCATCCTTGTAACATAATAATCGTCAGTTCTGGAATATTTTCATCGAGATATATTCTGCTTTGTTCTATTGTAATCCCCTTAAGATATCCCTCTGCTATCGCTGACATCTGATAATGATTATATTTGGGATTTACAATTATTTTTAGTTCTTCGTCTGTATATGGCAAATTGCAAATATCTATTACAGCGCGAGCCTGATATTCGTTATATGCATTGGATAGCAGGATGTCCCTTGTTTTTTTAGGTATCATGGGATAATATTCGTTTGTAATAGTAAATTTGTTCGATATTCTAAATTGTAATGGTGCATCCGGATAATCCCTGCAATAATCATCAATCGTTTTGCGCTCTATTCCGCTCATCAATGCAGCCTTTATCTCCTGTCTGCGATGTCGTGGAATATCCTTGTATTTTTTCATTACATTCTTAATATCTTCATCGCTGTTTCGAACTATTTTTGTACTGTATTCAGACTTTGGAGTTTGATTTTCTTTGATTTCTTTTAAAATACGCCGGATATTATCGCCTGACTTATCTTTTATATCGTGCAATACTTTTTCAACCGGAAATCGGCTCATAATACAATTATACATATCGTAAATTTCGGAGGAGTATAGTTCTTTTGTAATATCCATGTCCTTTATTATATCTAACTGTTCCGCTGTATAATGATACTGGATTCCTTCTCTAATGAAGCGCAGTCTGTCAGAATCTTTTTCTTTTGAAAATTTCAAAGGATAATGTTCTCTTAATACATCTAGCGGAATATTATGCTGTATTGCTGTTATAATTTCACGCATCTGTTCCCCGGAAAATGCCGGAGTTTTCTCACCTTTATTAGTTCTAAGCAAAAATGCAATTTCTTCCTTTGTCAGACGCTTTTGAATAGCGTAAGCAAGTTCGTGTTTTTGCCCGTCAGTAAGGACAAAATCTCCATACCTTTCATTTATGTATTCACCGTATATTTTCTCATAAATTTGCATGTTATTTCCCGTCCTTTTTTATAAACTTATTATTCTTCTATAAATCTATATGCGAAGAAAATTGCATACAAAAAAAGGCTTCTAAGCCCTTTTTATTATATTTTTGCAATAAAAAAAGACCTGCACTCCTCAAGTAGTGACGCGCGTGCAAGGGCGCCGCGGCGCAAGCCCCCACTCAACTCTCTCGGTAGATACAAGCCTTATTGTTAATATATTACATTTTACGTATAATGTCAAACATTATTTAGAGAAATATGCATAGTTTTATGCCGGTGGCGGGACTTGAACCCGCACGATGTTGCCATCAACAGATTTTGAGTCTGCCTCGTCTGCCAATTCCAACACACCGGCTGAACAACTGACAATATATTACAAAATGTTGATTTTGTCAACTGTTTGTCTAATGTTTAGCATATCATCGAAGCAATTATTGCACATATTATCACCTTTTCTACGCTCTTCTCATATCTTATTGCAGAAAAATACCTTTTTGACACAACATTAGCAATATGGTATAATCACTTTAGCAAAAGGATGTTACCGTAAAGCAAGCGGTTGCTCTGAAATTACAATTTTTTATTTTTCAAAAAAGTAATCGTTATTCCATCGGCAGTGGACGATTACTTTTTTGTTTTCTTTTTATATTATAACATATTGCGGAAAATGTCACAAGAAAATCGGGAGGTGTTAGCATGACTGAAGGACAAAAATCAAGGGCATTATCGTGGTATCCGATGAGTGAACTACTCGGATACAAGTAACCGAGCTTCCTGCTTCAGCCACCACAGCTTTGCGGGTACAAAGATGTACCGGTT
>ENA-ORLM01002202-ORLM01002202.1-human-gut-metagenome-genome-assembly--contig:-NODE-2202-length-10578-cov-2.550709_pt1 | contig 10578 bp, 6 predicted proteins | sample MGYA00243063_ERZ508815 | MGnify/ENA primary metagenome ERZ508815 (study PRJEB26277, sample SAMN04329768) | human gut metagenome | biome: human-associated habitat | host: Homo sapiens | place: USA...
GCAACCAAAGATACTAAAGACTATTCTTGTCCTTTAATATCTTACTTGGGTAAAGAAATCAGCATTGCTTTCCGCCTCAACCCTCTTGATAATAGCAGCACAATGCCTGTAATACATATTAAAGGCTTACAGCTTAATCTGGAGTTCAACAATGGAAAATCAACCACAATTAATGCAAAGAACTTCGAATTCTCGGCTTTAAATGTAACCTACAATTTAGATGATCTTTCAAAAAACAACACTCATCTTACCAAATTGAAGGAAGCATTAGGAAATAAAAACCTCACACTTGATGAGATGAAAAGCGCAGAATATGCAGATAAAATAGCATATGCTACTGTAGACGGTAATATTCCTTATTTCTGGAGAATTAGCCAGCCAAGCGATTTCGTAACCAGTGGCGGAGCAGCAGGGTATACAAAAGGAGATACTTGGCTTATCTCCAATTCCATCCTCCTTAACGGTTCCTGCGATCCTGACGCTGGTGTAGCTATCAAGAATATCTCGCAATCGTTGGAGATATACTCACATACCTATGAAGAGGCCGGTACATATACCGCTACTTTCGTAGCCAACAATGCAAACTACGTCCATCAAGGTGGTCAAGTAGTACGTGAACTGACTATAAACGTTGTAGAATAAAAATATATCCCCCAATTTTTCTAACCTTCAATCATAGAAAACGTTTATAAAAATCAGACTTTAATCAATTTAACATCAGAAAGAGAGGGACCGCGAGGTTCCTCTCTTTTACTTTTACCATATCTTTCCACCCTCTTCCCTTTCTTCTCCTCCGAAAAAGCATTTTTCTTTACTCAACTAGCGTATAAATCAACATTTATATATAAGTTTGCACAAAAATAAAAACAATGCAAAAGACTCTTCCTATTCATTTTGCCCCATTACAAGGTTATACCGACGTGATTTACCGTAATGCTCATGCTGCCTGCTTCGGAGGTATAGATACTTATTATACCCCATTTGTACGACTCGAAAAAGGCGGATTTCGCCATAGAGATGTCCGAGGAATCGAACCCGGGAATAATCAAGTACCCCATCTGATTCCACAACTGATAGCTCCCTCTTTTGAGAAAGCAGAAAAAATCTTATCCCTATTCATTGAAAAGGGATATAAGGAAGTCGATATCAATATGGGGTGCCCTTTTCCCATGCTGGCTAAACGCCACAATGGTTCCGGTATTCTTCCTTATCCCGAAGAAGTGCAAGCGTTACTTAGCCGGCTGATTACGGAATATCCGCAAATTAGTTTTTCTATCAAAATGAGGTTGGGTTGGGAAGATCCGGAGGAATGTCTGAAACTGGCTCCGATTATCAATGAGCTACCCTTGCGACAAGTGGTTATGCACCCCCGCTTGGGAAAACAGCAATACAAAGGAGAAGTTGACCTTAAAGCGTTTGAGGCTTTTCAGAATGCCTGCAAGCATCCGCTCATCTATAATGGAGATATCAATAGTGTAGAAGATATTCACCGCATTCAGGAACAGTTTCCCGGACTAGCCGGAATTATGATAGGACGGGGATTACTTGCCAACCCGGCATTAGCTTTGGAGTATAGACAAAACCGTGCACTCGAGTTCGATGAAATGAGAGAAAAATTGCAATCTATGCACAAATGCGTATACAATCAATATGCAGAACAGTTGGAAGGAGGAGACGAACAACTTCTGAACAAAATGAAAACTTTCTGGGAATATTTAATGCCGCAAGCAGACAGAAAATTACTGAAAGCAATTCATAAAAGCACAAGACTCAACAAATATAATCAGGCAATCCTTGTCTTTTTTAATCAACGATGAACTGATAACCAGTAATTTTACGTAATTTTGCGCCCGTTTACAAACATGCACATTATGAAAAAATACATTCTAATCTTTCTTTGTCTGATAACCGTATCAGGCAGTTTCGCACAAATGCAGGATTTCAAGTTCAAATTCTATGGACAGATTCGTACTGACTTCTATTATAATAGTCGTGCTAACGAAGAAACCGTAGACGGATTGTTTTATATGTATCCAAAAGACAAAGTGCGTGATCCGGAGGGGAACGATTTGAACTCAACACCCAACAGTAACTTCTATACTTTATATTCGCGCCTTGGAGTAGACGTTGCCGGTCCAAAACTGGGAACAGCCAAGACATCTGCCAAAGTAGAAGTCGACTTCCGCGGCACAGGCACTTCTTATTCGGTCATTCGCCTTCGTCATGCTTATTTGAATCTGGATTGGGGAAAATCAGCTTTATTACTCGGACAGAACTGGCATCCCTTATTCGGAGATGTGTCTCCGCAGATTCTTAATCTCTCCGTAGGAGCACCGTTTCAGCCCTTCAGCCGTGCGCCACAAATTCGTTATCGCTATACAAACAAGAATGTCCAACTTACCGGAGCCGCAGTGTGGCAATCACAATATACTTCACAAGGACCGGAAGGGAAAACACATAAGTATCTGAAGCAAAGCTGTATTCCCGAATTTTATGTCGGAGCTGATTATAAGAATGGCGGTTTGCTGGCCGGCGTAGGCATTGAGTTGTTATCATTGAAACCACGTACGGAGTCTATAGTAAATACAGATAAATACAAGGTAGACGAACGCATCACAACTCTTTCATACGAAGCTCATGTAAAATACACCAACAAAGACTGGTTCATCGCTGCGAAGAGTGTATTAGGATCCAATCTGACACAAGCTTCCGGTTTGGGTGGATTCGGGATCAAGTCTGTCAACGAACAAACGGGAGAACAAGAATATACTCCGATACGTTTCTCCAGCTCTTGGTTCAACGTTGTCTACGGACAGAAATGGAAGCCGGGAATCTTCGTAGGCTATGCCAAGAATCTGGGAACAAGTGATGCACTATATGCTCCCAAAGGAAATGATGCAAAACTTTATGGAACAGGAACAGACCTTAACCAATTAGTTACGGCAGGAGCAGAACTGACCTACAATGTCCCCCACTGGAAATTCGGGTTGGAATATACATTAAGCTCTGCATGGTATGGTTCGCTCAATACGTCCAATGGGAAAATTCAAGATACCCATGCCGTATGTAACAACCGTATTGTTGCCGTTGCCATGTTTATGTTCTAACCTCTCTATACAATTATTTTAATTATATCTCTGTCACCTGTCACCGATTGCTGCTTAACGGTTTGATTATTAACAATTAACACCGTGACAGCAATAGGTGACAGCAGTGTGACAACAATAATGCTGTCACCAGAAACAGATAAACTACATTTCACAACGCGGAGGTATTCACTCCGGAAGCTCCAGGCAATCCTATTTATTTCATGAATGCATTACCTTTGTTTCTCGTGGGGAAACTTTTAGTTTCAAGGCTTGAAACCAAAGGTTTCGTACCGGGAAACTAAAGTTTCAGCATTGGGAAACTGTAGTTTCAGCACCTAGAAACAATAGTTTCAACGGCATGGAAACTATGGTTTCTCCAAGAGAAACTACTGTTCCCCTATCAGGGAAAGCAAATGATCTCCTATTGTCTGACTTTTATCTCCTTAACTCCACTTCAAAGCTAGCACCATCTTTGCAACTGAACTGCAAAACTGTTTGCTTCTTATCAGAAGAAATCACCTTGCAAAAGGGAGTTTCTTCTACATTCCATTGCCCTTTTATCGTTACAGTCACAGGTATTTCACTACTGGCATTTTCAATCCATGGTCGTGAATAGATACTACGTTCGATGCGTTTCCCATCTTTATCAAACGCTTCATCGCTTGGACCGCGATACAAAGCCAAATCCGGTTGTGCCACCGTCAACTTAATCTTATCAGCAGATTCTTTATGAGTCATAACCAAACAGGAAGTATCCACACGTTGTAATAAGCCACCCGGCAATGTCGTTTCAGAAGTTTCAAACAACACATAAGAAATGATCTGTTCGGAAACGGACTCAACAATATGTGCATTCCTGTCTTGCCGTAATACCTTATAAGTGGGCTTCTTTGCAAATTTCTTCATCAGAGTTTCATTCGTCTGAGGCAAAACAGCGTATTCATAACTTCCGTTTTTCGGTGCCTTTCCATGATCTACAACCAAAGAAACCCAATCACCCTTTGTTTCCTTTCCTGTATTTTGCATTCGCGAGTATTGAGGAAAGTTCTTCTCAAACCGGATGGGAGTTGGAACATAATAACCCGTTCCCAAATGGTCCACCCATACTTTCTTATCTCCTTGATAATTTTTCCAATAATCATGCCCTGCTTTATCAGTAACTGCCAATTGGAAGATAGTCGTTTCTGTCGGGAACTCCGTATTTGTATTTTCAATATCCGAACCAAGACAGACAATCATTCCATCGATGAAATGGTAAGATTTACGTGCCCGATGTGATCCGTTATACTTATCATGCTCATGTAACTTCATTCCGAAATTACCATTCATCTTCTGTTGAGACAAACCACCGGCAAAAGCCTCGTCGGAGTAAAGCATCTCTTCCATTCCAGAGTAACTATCCACATTGAGCACCTTAGCCTGCAATTGCTCCAATGGCAAATGAATAGATGTCACTCCCGGAATACGGTTCCAGTCAAAACCTTCCTGCTGCCAGCCGCTAGTGGCGGGAGTTACTGTCTGTCCCGGTGCAGCAGTCAATATTTGCAAACTGCCGTGTGCCAGGTAACGACCGTATAGATTTGCTCCCAGATAATGCTCTGCCGCCCATAGATAACGGGAATGTCCGCGTGCCACAGCCGACCAGTTACTACGACGTTGGACAGAGACGCAACCATATCCCATCGCTATATTTCCCTGCGGGTCCGGCTCCGAACGGAAACCTTTCTCTATAAGAAGTTTTGCCACCTTACGTTCTTCAGTATTTGAAACCTTAGGTATATATTCAGGAGAGTCATTTTCAATACTTGGGTCTGAAATCAGACGGAGGTAAGAAGAAGCCATTTCACTATCATATTCCTCCTTTCCATCGGGAGAACCGGCTAAAGCCATCATAGCAAAATGCATAGGAACCAGTTTACCTTTTCCATCTGGATGACGACCGGACATGGAAAGAGGGAAGTTCAGCTTATTGCAATAGAAACGCATGGTCAACAGTACATTTTTCACTGTTTCATGAGCTAACTCGGAAACAGCAAATTCCGTCCGGCTGAAAAGATAGATCATATTGGTTGCTCCATCGAGTCCGCCCACAGCATAAGCCGGATAGTTATTTCGATGATGGAAAGCACCTCCGTCTACTTTAAACGAACCGGACAATCCCAATGCAGGACGGCAACCAAAATCAATCCAACGGGAGAAAGACCGGAGATATTGTAGTTTTTCCGGTGTATCTTCCATCATTAAAATGCTGGCAATGCGTCCGGTGGTCTGTGTATTGAAAGAGTCCATATCAATTCCATTGACTTCCGGTTTAGGGTATACTTCGTTAGTAATCGCATACCAGCGTAATGTCCGTTCGGCTTCCTGAAGTTTCCCGGTTTCCCTAAGCACATCTTTCATCAGAAAATATGCCAGGTACAGACCGCGAACACTATAGCCATAATGATGGATGTTTCCCCAACAACTACCATAAGCTACTCCCTGATCGGTTATATGATCGTACATTGCTAAGAACTTCTTCTTCATTTCTTCCCGAATCACCGGATTTGCCGCATTATTATATGCAACGGCAATTCTTTTCATCAGGTCGAAATAAGCACGCATTTCCACTCCCATTTTAGTCAGCATATCTTTATCCCAGTTCGGTATGATCCGTTCATAAGCTTCTGAAGCACGTACCATGTAGATAGGTACTCCCGATACTTGGCCGTTCTTGTAAGTTATCTGATAGAAATCATATTTCTTGCGGATGGTTTCTACTTCTTTATCAGTCGTTTTTCCTTTCGTGTAGATCATATCACGAAAACGCTTTTCCAACAGTTGCATTTCTGCTCTTTGCTTATCGTCTACAGGAGTCAATTCAATATCCGGTTTCAAAAGCGAGTGTTGATAGACAACCAGCCAATGGTTGGTGGTCCCGGCATTGACAAAAGGAACTTGCAGATCGGCCGTCTGTTGACGTGCATCAACCTTAGTAGCCGTAATCAAATGATCGATGAAAAGGCTTCCTTTTGAATTTGGAGCAATAATCCGGAGTTCATTCATGCCTTCTTCCGGTGTGCCTTGCATATCACGTTCATAGCAAACCCATGCGGCACGCCAACCACTGAAATTAATACCAAAAGGGAAAGATGTGCATCGTTTGCCGTCTTTCAGAAACTGAAACTCAATGGTCGCATCTTGGGGAACTTCATTATAAACCCACACAATAAAAGCCGAAAGATATAAATCCTTGCCGGTCGGATCTTTCTTCTCAAACTTCAGGTCTTTCTTGAGTTCCAATATACCACCCGGTTCAAATGTCCATTCCAGCGAATGTTTTCCATCTTTATAATGCAGATCAGATACCGACAGGCGGGAATGAGTAGCGGTGATACAATCCGGTATTTGCGGTTTTTCAAAAGAAAACATCCGCTCATCTGTTACGACTTGCGCATGAAGGAATGTTGAACACAAAAGAGAAAATAGAGTTGTCACTCCAAATTTAATAAAAGGTTGTTTCATCATGGAAATATAGTCTTATTAGGTTTTCAGTATATAAGTCAAAGTATAGTCGCTTTAAAATCTGTAAAGAGTACGTGATTCTGCAAAAGACGTAAACCGAAGTGTCCGTCACCTTCACCACCCGCAAGGGTATAGCGGAACAACTCTTCATCATTCACAGAATAAGTTGTGATTCCCTTTTCCACTCGAATCCGAATCTCATACCACTGATTGGGGACGAGTAAATGAGAGGCATCGGTATATTCTTTCAATAAAGGTTTCACCTTGTCATCTGCCACTCCATAATATTCTCCTTTGTATCGACGGAAACGGGTCGTTGAATTATCATTTCCTCCGTATCCAACGTAGAAAAGGTTTAATGTGTTATAGTTTTTAAAGATGCCGTCACGCCACTGACTACGGGCAAAAAGATCATCAGGGTATTTAGGATCATTGGCAGCCCAGAAGCAGTTCAGATCACTCAAGCGGTCATACTTTCCACCTTGCATCACCATACAAATACGATAACATATTTCATAATCGCCCGTCAATCGTTGCCGATACCACATAGTCAGTCCGTCCGGAACTATCAATTCTAATGTATCTGCACGTTCTATTATCTGCAAAGCATGGGATGCATCTTCTATTTTCCATTGCTGCACAAAGGAAGCTTTGTGCTGTGCCAAAAGCACCACACTATTTAAGAGAAAAAAAGTAATCAAACTGTAGCCTATAAAAAATCGCTTCGTCATTACGGTATTAGTTTAAAGATTATTCTTCCGAATACAAAGAAACCCCTCTTTTCGAAAAAAGAGGGGTTCAAATTGTACAAAATAACTCAAATAACGTATTGACAGATAATTTGCATTACCAATATCTTATAGTTTTTTCATCAACAAAGTTCTCATACCATTTCTGGTTTGAAGCACCCTTACTATCTACCCATTTAGTAAAATCAGGATATGCTTCTCTAAATGGTACACGTTCATAAGCATGACGTGTGCCAACCGGAAGTTTAACTCCCCAAGTGGAACCTTTGGTATTTGAATAATAAACATTTGCATCCAGTGTAGTGTCACCCGCAACCAATGCTTCATATTCTGCTTTGTAAGCAGAAGTCGGTGCATAACCCCTCATGTGTATTTCTTTACCACCGTTCACCTTAATAAAGAAATTCTGTCTATTAGTATCTAAAATCAACTCTCTAAATGCTGCAAGCTGAGCATCTCTTTCAGCTCCAGTTAATCCTTCTTTACCAATCAGTCTAACTTCAGCACGCAACATAGGTAGTCCTTCTCTTACTTTTCCTTGTGTTACCTGAAACATATCCTGATTATTATCCATCAAAGAAGTTAAACCATCCAGTGTAATAACAGTTCCTTCCGCTTGTGCTTTATCCACTGTCAATATTGCGAAACGCGGTTCTTTGCGAGTATCATTACTCCAATTCCAATTTTTATTTTCAACTTTCACTATATTTTTTGTAGAAAGTTCCTCTTTAGCTAAGTCTGTCATTGTTCCCTGACCACCTTTTAGTACAAGGCTTGCAGTAATCCGATCAACATACTCGCTTTTCAAACCATCCAGTACAACACCTAACACAGTCGGGTATATACCACCTACAGCACGAACATCCAAAGTCAACAACAATTCTTCTTTACCTCCTACAGTCTCCATCATCTGTTGACTATGACATTCAGTCACCTTCAAGTCATACTCGAATACAACATCGTTGAAATCTTCATCATACCATGAATCCAGTTGAATAGGCCAACCATCTTCGAACATCACCACACCTGTGTTATGATAGAAAAGATAGCCTTGGTCCGTTTCATTTGTCGGCTGCACTGCATCTTCAGGAAGCGCAAGAGTTACCGATGCCAGACGGTTTGTTTCAAAATTGAAACCAGTACTCTGATCTACACCACGACTAACAGGAGACAAAGCAAATTCTTTTGTAGCTTCTGTTCCCGAAACTGTATTGTATTTCATATACACTTTCTCGCAAGCAGCAGGAACATTCAACGTAAGAGTACGGGAATCTTTCACTAATACATCTCCCACAAGCAGACTCGCTTCAGAAGCACTTTTATCGGAATATACGTTCACAAGTGTAGAAGCATTTACCGGATCAACAGTTCCCGAACCATCGTTACCTTTTTCCAACTCATTATCAGAGCAGGAAGTAGTAACCAACATTGTCCCCATAAGGACATACATCAAACTTTTAATTTTCATCTTAATTTAATTTTTAAATTTATTGTTTGTTTCAGTTTCCCATGAAAGCTCTACCTTATCACACCCAATATCCGAGCTCTATATGTTAACTTATCAAAAATATATTTAACGATTAATAGTGTTTTTGACGTTCTCATTCGTAATTTCAATCCTTTCCATCGAGAATAATCACAAGAGCTAAAATAGGGCTCAAAAGGCCTGTTCATGAACACTGGATAATATATACAAGTTATTTCGTATATTTGCATTAGACAGAACATTCAATACAACAAATATAGAACTTTTATTCCGAATATACAAGTTCTATATATAAATATATCAAGGGAAATGGATCAAGTACTGTATGGTATAGATTACATAGAATATTATTTCTATTGGATATATTACAAGTTTATTGGCTATCCTTTAATCATAAGAATATGCTCAATTGCTGTAATGTTTTGTATTATTGCGTACTTATTTCTCCTATTCCATATTATATATGGTATATTTAAAAGGCGAAAAGAGAAGCGGAAATACAATAAAGCATTTGATAAATATTACGAGGAAATGAAATCTATCTCGCTAGATTCCAACACATTGAGTGAAGAGGAAATCGCAGACAGATTACAGTATGATACGAAAAAACGTCCCAAGCCTAATGAGTTACGTATTATCACTCAACTGTTAACAGAAATCAAGAGTGTGCATGAAGATGAGATCAATGAACTAAACTATCAAACGATTCAAACCGTATTCCAAATCACACGTTTCCTTGAACGCGAACTTCAATTCGGTTCCAAAAGATCAAAGATACAAGCTCTGAAACTTATTCAGTCCATCAATGGGTATGCTTCTGAAGCGGTATTGGTGCGTTTCCTCTATCATCGTGAACTAGAACTAAGAAACTCGGCACGCTACACTTATATGTGGTTAAGCCAGGGTGACCCGTTCCGCTTCTTCGACGAAGACATCGGCATGAAGTTAAGGCAATGGGACATGATGGAGTTACACGCTATCTTGGAGCACCGTAAGAAAGTGGGATATAACACACCCACCTTTATTAAATGGGTGAATACTTCAGCTGAAGAAAACGTTAAGATATTCTTTATCAACGAAATCCGGCTATATAATGAAACCGAAAGTGCCCCAATTCTCGCGAAGCAACTCAATGCCCGTTCTGTGGAAATACGAGGTGAAGCGATCAAGACTTTAGGTAAACTAAAATACAAAGAGGTTGAACCTAAGCTGATTGAAATGTATAATGTACAACCGGAAGAAGTCAAACGACAAATCATTTCGGCTATTGCGGATCTAAAGACCGATAAGGCTTTAGGATTTCTTTACAATGCTTATGATGAAGCAGATAACTGGGGAACCAAGAGAGTCATACTCAAAGCCCTCTATGAGTATAGTGCAATGGGAAGGAAAACATTCGATCAATTGGAAAGAAAAGCAGATTCCCACACAGCTATATTGTTTGCCCACACCAAGCATCCGTTAATCAACCAGTTAAACTAGAGAACATGAGAGATATAATATTTACATTCTTCAATTATTTCGTATTCTTTTATACGAGCATGCTGGCGATATTCTTCGTCACATTCGCCTTCCTCTCTTTCATTTCTCTAAAACGGAGAAAGGATTACTATGTGGAAAGCTATATGCGGAAAACAATCAAGGAATCCCCCTATACACCGGGCATTTCGGTAATTGCTCCTGCCTTCAATGAAGAAAAGACAATCATTGATAATGTGAACTCCATGCTTGCATTGGAATATCCGCTTTT
>ENA-ORLM01002203-ORLM01002203.1-human-gut-metagenome-genome-assembly--contig:-NODE-2203-length-10570-cov-2.496331_pt1 | contig 10570 bp, 10 predicted proteins | sample MGYA00243063_ERZ508815 | MGnify/ENA primary metagenome ERZ508815 (study PRJEB26277, sample SAMN04329768) | human gut metagenome | biome: human-associated habitat | host: Homo sapiens | place: USA...
AAACTCCGTACACGGATCGAGGAGCTTACCGCATAGATTCATGCAATGGCGGGGGAAGAATTTAACATCAATTCTCCGAAAAAACTTGGCGAGATTTTATTTGAGAAACTTGGATTAAAAAATGGAAAGAAGACAAAGACCGGATATTCGACGAGTGCAGAGGTGTTAGAGAAGCTTAAAAATGCACATCCGATCATACCGAAGATCTTAGAATACCGTCAGCTTACGAAGCTTAATTCCACCTATGCAGAGGGATTGGCTGGTTATATCCGGGCAGATGGAAGAATTCATGGCAAGTTCCATCAGACGGTAACTGTGACAGGACGTATCAGTTCGGCCGATCCGAATCTGCAGAATATCCCGACGCATATGCCGCTTGGCAGAGAAATCCGTAAGGTCTTTATTCCGGAGGAAGGATCGGTGTTTGTTGATGCTGATTATTCCCAGATTGAGCTGCGTGTGCTTGCACATATGTCCGGTGATGCGGCTTTGATTGCGGCATATCAGGCGGATGAGGATATCCATGCGATCACGGCATCACAGGTATTCGATGTGCCACTCGATCAGGTGGACAGTACCCTTCGCCGGAAAGCAAAGGCGGTAAATTTTGGAATTGTTTACGGCATCAGCTCCTTTGGTCTAGGACAGGATCTCGATATCTCCAGAAAGGAAGCGGAGGGCTATATCGAGAAATATTTTGCAACCTATGGCAAGGTTAAGGAATTTTTAGACCGAACGGTGGAAGATGCGAAGAAAAACGGCTATACGGTCACGATGTTTGGACGGAGACGCCCGATTCCAGAGCTTGCTTCCTCGAACTTTATGACACGGAGTTTTGGCGAGCGTGCGGCAATGAACGCCCCGGTACAAGGAACTGCGGCGGATATTATCAAGATTGCAATGGTTCGTGTGAATCGTCGGCTCAAAGAAGAACATTTGCAGTCAAAGCTTGTACTTCAGATCCACGATGAGCTGATCATCGAGACAAAGAAGGAAGAGGTAGAGATCGTACAGAAGATTTTGGTGCAAGAGATGATGCATGCGGCAGACCTTGCTGTGCCGCTTCTTGTGGATGCAAATGTTGGTGACAGCTGGTATGATGCGAAGTAAGGACATTCAGGGAGATTCAGAATGCTGATATTAGGAATTACTGGAGGCGTTGGCTCTGGAAAAAGTAAAATATTATATGACCTGTCTAATTTATATGGGGCATATATTGTCGAGACCGATAAGCTTGCCCATACGCTGATGGAGCCGGGACAGACAGTATATCAGGCGGTTGTGGAAGCGTTTGGCACGGAGATTTTGCAGGCAGAGGAACCATATGCAATCGACCGGGCGAAGTTTGCACAGATCGTGTTTGCTGACAAAGAAAAGCTTGCACAGTTAAATGCACTTACGCATCCGGCTGTGAAGGCATGGATTCGGAAAGACATCGAGGAGAAACGGAAGCAGGACGTGAAGATCTATGTGATCGAGGCGGCACTTCTGATTCAGGATGGATATAAGGAGATCTGCGATGAAATCTGGTATATCTATGTCGATGAGGAGACGCGGATCAAACGATTGATGAAACAGCGCGGCTATACCGAGGAACGCTGCCGTGCGATGTTCCACAGTCAGGAACCGGAATCATATTATAGAAAATATGCAGATTTCACTATAAATAATCAATTAGACTATGAAAATTCATCAAAACAACTAAAAGATAGGTTGAATATCTTACTTGGAGATGCTATAATTTTAATTAATCATGGGAAAACAGACTAATTTCAGGAGGAAACAGGCGTGGCAACAGTGAAATATCCGGAACCTTTAATATTTGGACTGGACATCGGTACGCGGAGTATCGTCGGTACAGTCGGATACAGAGAACAGGAGCGGTTTCATGTAGTTGCGATGGCTGTCAAATACCATGACACCCGTTCGATGATCGATGGACAGATCCATGATATCGCGAAGGTCAGTCAGGATATTGTCGAGGTAAAACAACAGTTAGAGAAACAGTTAGGCGGACGCAAATTGCATGATGTATGCATTGCGGCGGCTGGTCGTGTCTTAAAAACTGCGATCGGACACGGGGAGTATGAATTCTCTGAGAATACAGTTATTACACAGGAATATATCCATTCGATCGATCTGATCGGCGTGGAGCAGGCGCACAATGAGATTCTGCAGGAATTAAACGAGAGTCATGAGACAACGAAATATTTCTGTGTTGGCTATACCGTTGTGAAATATTTCCTGAACAATTACGAGATCACGAATCTGGAAGGACACAAGGGAACGAAGATTGCAGCAGATGTGCTTGCAACATTTCTCCCGGAAGAGGTTGTGGATAGTCTGTATGCGGCTGTGGAGCAGGCTGGATTGTATGTGACGAATCTTACATTGGAGCCAATCGCGGCGATGACGGTAGCGATTCCAGAGCAGTACCGCCTTTTGAATATTGCACTGATTGATATCGGAGCCGGAACGTCCGATATCTGTATCACAAAAGATGGAAGCGTGATTGCGTATGGTATGATCCCGGCAGCCGGAGACGAGCTGACCGAGGCACTGGTAAAGAAATATCTGATTGATTTCCAGACGGCAGAGAAGTTAAAGACGGTCAGTGCGCGTCGGAAATCAGTTACATATAAAGATATTATGGGAATCTCCCATAAGATTACTCCGGAGGAAATCTATCAGACGACGGAGGAAGTAATAGAAGGAATCTCGAAGAAGATCGCGGATAAAATCATTGAGTTAAATGGTGGAACAAGCGTCAGCGCGGTGTTTGTAGTCGGCGGTGGTGGAAAACTGCCTGGATTTACAGATACACTGGCAGAGGATCTTGACCTTCCGGCAGAACGTGTAGCTCTGCGTGGCGAAGAAGTGATGAATACGATTGATTTTCAGGTAGAGGGGATCAAGAAAGATCCGCTCTATGTGACACCAATCGGTATCTGTTTGAACTTCTTTGATCAGAAGAATAACTTCATCTTTGTCAACGTAAATGGCGAACGTGTGAAGCTGTATAACAATGATAAGCTGACAATCTTTGATGCGGCAGTACAGTACGGTATTCCAAACGAAGATATCTTCCCGAAGCGCGGCGATGATATCACATTTAAGATAAATGAAAAGACACGGATCGTGCGTGGGTACAGCGGGGAAGCTGCGGTGATCACCCAGAACGGAAAGACCGCTGGTATGAACGCAGTGATTGAGGCGAACGATAACATCCGGATTCAGCCGTCTACAAAGGGCAAATCTGCGGAGATTGAATTATCGACACTTCCGGAATATGCGGGCATGCTGACCTTTAAGGTGAATGGAAACGAAGTATCCTGTCCGAAATTTGCAACCGTGAATGGTGAATTTGCATCGTCCATGTATCAGATTCAGGATGGGGATGATGTCTGTATGCGGAATTATTATACCGTGGGACAGTTGCGCACATTTATGGATCTGACGACGGATTTTTATGCGTATGTCAACCATCAGATTGCCGATGAAGATGAGAAGATTTATGAGAATTTTGAAGTAGAATTTGTCACCCGGAAGGAAGAAACGATTATTCCGGACGATGAGATCGTGGAAGTTGCAGACGAAGCAGCGGTCACAGAACCTGTGACGGAAGATACAAGTAAAACAGAGGCGGAGCAGAATGTGACACCGCAGCCACAGCCAGCACCAGCTGTAAGCCGGGCAATCACGGTTGTAGTCAATAAAACACCTGTCACTTTGACAGGAAAACAGAGCTATACATTTGTGGATATTCTGGATGTATATCCGTTTGATCTTTCTACGATGCGTGGAAAGCGCCTTGTTACAAATGTAAATGGCATACATGCAGAATTTATACAGCCGATCGATGAAGGGGCTGTGATTGATATTTATTGGGAGAACTAGACATGCAGGATATTACGGAAAATCTCATTAAAAATTACACAGTATATCATAAGATCTTTTATGTATTTATGGTTTTGCTCACCGTGTTGTCACGCGTCATGAAGTTCACCGACAACACGCCGGTCTGCGTGACATTTGCAACCGTTGTGTTTGTGTTTGCACTGCTTGACAGTGTATTTTATCACATGGGCGTGTTTAAGAATATGAAGTTTTTGACGACTTTCCGGTTGATTGAGATTACTACATACAGTATTTTCGTATCATTTGTTCCGTACGAGGGCGTGCTGCTTGTCGGTATGTTTATGATTTTGTTCCTGCTTGCATTGGAATTCATTATTCTTGGTTCACACTATGACAAGGGAACGATTTTAGTCCGCAAGATGATGTTGCTTATACCGATGTTTATCAATCTGTGCCTGTCATTGCAGTTCCGGAGAGAGACATTCTGGTTCTGTTATGTGCTGGTGCTTGCAATCTTTGTCGTGACACTGTTGTTTGTGACGGAACTTCTCGAATATTCAAACGATGCACATGAGGCGTATTATACCCAGCTTGTGTTGGAACGGAATGATATACAGGATAAGAATGCAAAGCTCGAAGAGTATCAGGAAAAGGTAAAGAATGTAAATGAACGTGTGAATTACCAGAAGATTGAGCTGGCACGGGTCGTGAATGATCTGGAACAGGCAAACCGGGAAATCGAGTCCCAGACGGAAATCATGCGTTATATGGCGTCTTCGTTTGATATCAACAAGAATATCAATGTGATCGTCGATGCAATCATGGACGTAAAGAATCCAAAGCTCTGTGCGGTGTATATGGATGGAGCGGTTAATTCGGACAATCGTGGAATCTGTATTATCAAGACGGATTATGCTTCAATGGAACGCCGTCTGCGCAAGGATTTTGAGAAGATTTATTCGGATTTTGCCGAGAGCCGGAAGACGACGGAGCTGCTGGTCGGGGATGAATTAAAGGAGCTGCGTTTTATTGGTGAGACAAATATCAAGAGTCTGGTGAAGCTTGCGATGATCAACGACAACAAGCAGTATGGTATGATGCTGATCGCATCCAATGAGGAGAATTTTTTCGAGAAGGGAATCTCGTACTATGAAACCTGCTTGGTGGAATATAATGTATCTGTCAAGAGTACAAAGCTTTATTTACAGACACAGGATATGGCGCGCAAGGATGGTCTGACACAGATCTACAACCGTGTTTATTTCGGACAGTTGTTTGCAGCGGCGGCAGAGGAAGCGACGAAGAAACAACAGCCGTTATCTGTGGCACTGTTTGATATTGATAAGTTCAAGAATATCAATGATACATATGGACATCTTGCCGGTGATAAGGTCATCAAGATGGTGGCATCCATTGACGATAAATTTGCAAGGGCACATGGGGGATTTGCCTGCCGGTATGGAGGCGAGGAATTCCTGCTTGTATTGCCGGGCTACGATGAAACGCAGGCATTGCCGATCTTAGAGGAAATGCATAAAGAGATCCAGACGACAATCGTGCAGTATGATGACAAGGAAATTCCAGTCAATGTATGTATTGGCCTGTCTGCATATCCGACGATCTGTAGGGATACCAATATCCTTGTAAACCGTGCGGATAAGTCGATGTATTATGGCAAAAAACATGGTCGTGGCAGACTGGTGGTGGACAATCCGGCGGTGGATGATATGCAGTCTTGAGATTCTCAAATAAAGATTAAAATTGTACGTGAAAAAAGACATTTATTTACAGATTTTTGGTTGTATACAAACCTTGATTTGTTTATAATGTAGAAAGATATGAGTTGAAACTATAAAAGCAGAGGAGAAGAGCAGTGGCATTTATTGATTCAATTAAAAAAAGAGCAAAACAAAACAAGAAAACAATTGTATTACCGGAAACTGCAGATATGCGTACATTAGAGGCGGCGCATAAGATTTTGCAGGAAGGAATTGCCGACATAATCTTAGTTGGTGACAAACAGACGATTATAAAGAAAGCAGATGGACTGGATCTGACAGGCGCGAAATTCGTAGATCCATATGACTGCGACAAGTTAAACGATTATGTATCCATTTTGGTAGAGCTTCGTAAGAAGAAAGGTATGACGCCGGAAGAAGCAAAGGAACTGCTTTTAACAAACGTCCTGTATTTTGGCTGTATCATGGTAAAGGCAGGCGATGCAGATGGAATGGTTGCAGGAGCAGTGAATTCTTCTGCAAATGTATTGCGTGCAGCATTGCAGATCTTAAAGACTGCACCGGATACAAAGCTGGTATCTGCATTCTTCTTAGTTGTAGTACCAAACTGTGAGATGGGTGAGCATGGAACATTCATTTTCTCAGATGCAGGATTAAATCAGTTCCCGGATGCGAGAGAGCTTGCAGCAATCGCAGAGAGCTCTGCAAAGTCATTTGAACTTCTGGTAGAGGCAGAACCAATTGTGGCAATGTTATCCCATTCAACAAAGGGAAGTGCACATCATCCAGAGATCGATAAGGTGATCGAGGCATGTAGGATTGTCAATGAAGAATGTCCGAACCTGAAGTGTGATGGTGAATTGCAGAGTGATGCGGCAATTGTGCCGGAAGTAGCTGCTTCCAAGGCACCGGGCAGCGACGTAGCCGGAAAGGCAAACGTATTGATCTTCCCGGATCTGGATGCTGGAAATATTGGATACAAGCTTGTACAGCGTCTCGCAAAGGCAGATGCATATGGTCCGATTACACAGGGTATTGCAAAGCCGGTCAACGATCTGTCCAGAGGATGTTCAGCAGATGATATCGTCGGTGTTGTTGCGATTACAGCGGTTCAGGCACAGGCACTTGACCAGAAATAGAATAGTAAGAGAAAGCGTGAGAATATGAAGGTATTAGTAATTAATTGTGGTAGTTCTTCCCTTAAGTACCAGTTGATCGACTCAGAGACAGAGCAGGTGCTTGCGAAGGGAATCTGTGAGAGAATTAAATTGGATGGTTCGCTGACACATCAGGCAACTGGTAAGGAGAAGATTCAGATTGAGGCACCGATGCCGGATCATAGCGCAGCAGTAAAGCTTGTACTGCAGTATCTGTTAGATGAGAAGCTTGGTGCAATCAAAAATCTGGATGAGATTGCAGCGGTCGGTCATCGTGTGGTACATGGCGGGGAGAAGTTTTCTTCTGCGGTTCTGATCAATGACGAAGTACTTGCAGCGATTGAGGAGTGCTGTGATTTAGCACCACTTCACAATCCAGCCAATCTGATCGGTATCCGTGCATGTCAGGAATTGATGCCGGGTGTTCCACAGGTTGCAGTGTTTGATACTGCATTCCATCAGACTATGCCAGATTATGCATATACATATGGTATTCCATATGAGTAATACAAGGTTCGTCGTTACGGCTTCCACGGAACAAGCCACAGCTTTGTATCCAAGCGTACCGCTGAATTGCTTGGAAAGGATATCAAGGATACAAAGATTATCGTATGTCATCTTGGTGGTGGCGCGAGTATCTGTGCAGTTGAGGGCGGAAAGTCAATTGATACGACAATGGGACTTACGCCACTCGAAGGTATCACAATGGGAACCAGAAGTGGAAATATTGATCCAGCAATCATCGAATATATTGCGAACAAAGAAGGAAAGACACTCACAGAGATCATCAGTATGCTCAACAAGGAGTCCGGTGTTTATGGTATCTCAGGAAAGTCCAGTGACTTCCGGGATTTGAACAAGGGAATCGCTGAGGGCGACAAGCGCTGTGAGATTGCAATGAATGTATTTACCTATCAGGCAGCAAAGTTTATCGGCGGGTATGTAGCAGCGATGAACGGTGTCGATGCAATCGTATTTACAGCCGGTGTCGGTGAGAATGATCCAAAGGTAAGAAAAGATACATGTAGCCATCTCGGATATCTGGGTGTGGAGATTGATGATGAAGCAAATAAGCTCCGTGGAGAAGAGGTAAAGATCTCAACAGAGAATTCTAAGGTGCCAGTGTATGTCGTACCGACAAACGAGGAGCTTGCAATCGCAAGAGAGACTGTTGCACTTGCAAAATAAATATTTTATCAAAAAATGAAAAATACCGTTGACATCAGATAGATTTGTTTGTATAATAAGCAAAGTGTGATTTTAAGTGTATTCTTGAAGGAGGTGTAAGGATGTCCATTTGTCCTAAGAATAAAAGTTCAAAAGCAAGACGTGACAAGCGTAGAGCAAACTGGAAGATGACAGTTCCTGGCTTGGTAAAGTGCAGCAAGTGTGGAGCGCTTATGATGCCACACAGAGTATGCAAGGCTTGCGGTTCCTATAATAAGAAAGAAATCATCTCTGCTGAGTAATTCACTGAAATGAAAAAAGACTTTTCATCGAGAGGTTCTCGTTGAAAAGTCTTTTTTTGTGCCTTGATTTCTTGACGAAAGAAAGGGATACAACTATAATATATAGGATTATGTGGTCTATCATGTTGTATAACAAGGAAGGGTTCGGATAAAGAATGGAAAAGATTGTAATAGCAATTGATACAATGGGTACGGATAATGGAAGTGCATATTTTGTACAGGGCATTGCAGAGGCGATGGATCTGTATGACGACCTTTCCTTTATCGTAACCGGTAAAGAAGAGGAATTAAAAACGTATATTGACCAGTACGGATGTGATAAGACGCGGATTGAGGTAGTCGATGCAACCGAGGAGATTACCTGTCATGATGCGCCGGTGGATGCTATCCGTAGAAAGAAGAATTCATCTATGGTATTGGCGTTAAATGCTGTCAAGGAAGGAAGAGCGGCGGCTTGTATTTCTGGCGGTAATTCTGGTGCGCTGCTGGCTGGCGGACAGTTTCTGGTTGGACGTGCAAAGGGGGTTAAGCGAACCCCACTGGCTCCACTCATTCCACATCGGTACGGCTCGTCGTTACTGATCGACTGTGGCGCAAATGTGGATGCAAAGCCAGAGAATCTGGTACAGTTTGCAAAGATGGGTTCTATCTATATGAAGAATATCGAGGGTATCGAGAACCCTCGTGTTGGTATCATCAATATCGGTGCGGAGGATGAAAAGGGAAACGAACTTGTGAAATCCACGATTCCGCTGCTGCGTGAGTGTAAGGACATCAACTTTATCGGTAGTGTAGAATCCCGTGATATCCCAAACGGTCCGGCAGATGTATTAGTCTGTGAGGCGTTTGTTGGAAATGTTCTGCTCAAATTCTTTGAGGGACTTGGTAAAATGTTTATGGCAGAGATCAAAGATACGTTAAAGAGCAGTGTCAAGACGAAGATCGGTGGTGCATTGATCTACAAACCGATTAAGAAAACCTTTAAGCGGTATATGGCGGATGATAAGGGTGGAGCACCATTGCTTGGCTTAAAAGGTCTGGTAGTAAAGATTCATGGCAACAGCAAGGATACAGAGGTACGTTCTGCCATCGAACAGTGCCGTAACTTTGTGAAAAAAGATGTTACAAATCAGATTATTCGTACATTTGTAGAGGAAGAAAACAAAGGGGAGAACTAACATGGAACATGAAGGATCACTCAGTGAGCTGGAAGCACTGATTGGATATACCTTTCAGGATATCAAACATTTGGAGACAGCAATCACGCACAAGTCCTTCGTCAATGAAAAGATGGTCGGACGCTATATGTCGTATGAGCGATATGAGTTTTTAGGTGATGCGATTCTGGAATTTATCGTGAGTAAGTATCTGTTTGAAAATTATCAGACGATGCCAGAGGGCGATTTGTCGAAGCTTCGTTCAAGTCTTGTCTGTGAGTTCACGTTGTCCAAGATTTCACGGGATTTGCGGTTTGGTGAGTTTGCCCGGTTCAGTAAGGGAGAGAGACAGACGGGCGGAGCTAACCGGGATTCGATTTTGTGTGATATGTTTGAGTCTGTGCTTGGCGCAATCTATCTGGATGGTGGTATGGAATGTGCAACCGCATATGTGGAGCGGTTTCTACTGCAGGATATCGAACATAAACAGCGCTTCCATGATGCAAAGTCCAAGCTGCAGGAATATGTGCAGAAGCATAAGATCAACCTGCAATATGAATTGTTGGCGGAGGAAGGTCCTGCCCACAACAAGCAGTTTACCGTGCGCGTCGTGTTAGACGGCAAGGAGATGGCGCGGAAGGTGGCGCATTCAAAGAAAACAGCAGAGCAGTATGCAGCGTTTGAGACATTGGAGCTGCTACATCAGCCAACTGGAAAAAGGTAAGGTAACGTATGTATTTAAAAAGCATAGAAATATATGGATTTAAGTCCTTTGCAAATAAAATAATTTTCAAATTCAACAATGGTATTACAGGTATCGTTGGACCGAACGGTTCTGGTAAGAGTAATGTCGGCGATGCCGTGCGCTGGGTACTTGGTGAGCAGAGTGCGAAGCAGTTACGTGGTTCCAAGATGGAGGATGTTATTTTCTCTGGTACAGAGCTTCGAAAACCGCAGGGCTCGGCATATGTGGCAATCACACTTGATAACAGCGATCACAGCCTGCCGATTGATTATAATGAGGTAACGGTTGCCAGACGTGTGTATCGTTCTGGTGAGAGTGAGTATCTGATCAATGGAAGTCCGTGTCGTCTGAAAGATGTCACAGAACTTTTCTATGATACCGGTATCGGTAAAGAGGGATATTCTATTATCGGTCAGGGACAGATCGAGCGTATCTTAAATGGTAA